>Ga0136558_1001913_pt1 | contig 10298 bp, 16 predicted proteins | sample AntRauTorckE6833_FD_101391 | JGI IMG/M metagenome (GOLD analysis project Ga0136558, IMG submission 101391) | Saline lake microbial communities from Rauer Islands, Antarctica - Metagenome Torckler E6 #833 | ecosystem: Environmental > Aquatic > Non-marine Saline and Alkaline > Saline | place...
CTCGACATCCTTATCTACCGCCGCAGACTTTCGCGTGGCAGTGGGTGATGTCGTCCATCTCTGGGAGCTGAGCCTCTTTCGCTCTTCATAAGTCATGTTGTTGCTCCTCAGTGTAGTAGCGGTACATCTCTTCTAGCCGCTCGATTATCGGGTGACAAGGATCAAACTCGGATTCAAGATCGCATATTGCTTGGTACAAAACCTCGGCTACTTCTGATGATTTTCGCTCTTCATAAGTCATGTTGTTCTCCATTCACCGCGTGCTTTGGAAAGTGCTGCCGATATATCCTCGATGCAACTGTCTTGGAAAGTCACTATACGGCCTCCGCCCTCGATGGTTTTTAAGATGTCCTCAAGGACCTCGTAGAGGTCAGGTGCAGCGGCCATGAGGTAGGCATCTCCTTGAGTATCTTTCCCAGACATGGAGTCCCGAAGGTCGGCGACGGCAGTCATCATTCTTGGGATGTCAAGCTCTACATCCTCGTGAATAAATACATCAACGGTGGATTTAATCTCCGATTCATCTGGGTCATATTCCCACGGGCCGGGAGTGTATAGTGTTTTCATAACCCCTCCTTACTAGTCTGTAGAAATGCAGTATACAGTCTTTCTTGTAATAGCGCAATACATCGTGTCAACAACTACACCGTTTGTTCGAGAAGACGCCCAATCATCTTCTAAGCCTTTGTATGTACTCAACTTAGTTTGTAGAACCTGTGCGACAGCATCTCCTTGGGTCAGGTTGTTAAGAGAGGCCACACGGGCCTCCTCAATCTCTTTGTCAGTCACTTCAATAGCTCGGAGCTTACTAGTGACTTCCTTGATAGCCTCCTGCTGAGCCTCATCAAAATCATAGTGTGTAGGAAGATTGATGCGGTCTGTGAACCCCCTGTCATTAGAAATACCGAAGATAGCAGGCTGTACAAAACTACGCCTAAAGTCTTGACAAAGGATCAGGGATTCCTCCGAAGTCATTTCCGAATCCTTCCTGAAGCCCACCATGGAACTAAACAGGTCATCTTTTATCGCTTCGTCTTGCTGCCGGTTCGTCATCATCTTAGTCATTTTTCTTTCCTCTTTTACGCAATTTGGCTTGCTAATTTTGTAGTAGTAGTAGTGTGTAGAAATTCAATACGATCTTCTAGGGCTTCTATACGCTGCTCCCACATATCCGCTTCTTCATCTGACTCAGCATCACACATTGCCAGTTCATAGTCGTGAAGCTTCTGATTGGCGAGTGTCATGATCTGCTCGGCTTTATCCATCGTATGAATCCTTTCTGTGTGGGCTAATTAGACCTCTGCTTGCTTGGTGTGACTATCCTAACGCACGCGTCGGTATCTGTCAACGCTAAAATCAAGTTTTTTACAAAACTTTACCATTCCTAACCCCTATGCAGTTGTAATCCCATAAGGAACACTTTTGGTATCTTTTCAAGCCCTTCTTTCAGGAAAAAATGTGAAGGTGCCTATGAATATGCAAAAATATTGTTGACACCGATCAGTAGGAAATTGTATAGACCCTGGTCAAATCTTCTGCACAAGAGAACTTGACAACGTCCCCGCTGACAGTGTACATGGCCAGCCCCTCTTTATTACTACACTCGTCAAGGGCACTGTCATAGCTGTGCTTTCCATCAGGAGCTTCCTCTGAAATGCTTTGTGCGTAGCTTGCAGAACAGTTAGAAAGTAGTAGGGCAATTGTGATGCTAATGATTCTCATGTAGAGCCTCCTCAATAGCTTCGAGACAAAAACCAGCAAATGCGAAAGCAGGCATTGACGGATTAGCTTTCAAGTGATCTTTGTACTGACTGAATCCGAATTCATCTGACCACCATACACGATCCTTCCCGAGCTTCCTGACAATCTTTCTCATCTGCTTGACATCTGCTGGAAGATACCAGATAGGTAGACGGACACCATGCTTTGAAGCAAGTTCTTTCCAGTGTGGGATGTCATCCCAATCTAGCTTCAAATTCTTCTCAGCATGTCTGACAGCAGCTTCACGCTTAATCAGCTTCGTTTCCTGGGCTTCTCGTAGTAGTTTTGAGCGCTCATCGGGCGTTAAGCTGGAAAGGTAATCCATACCCATGTTAGTAGCTTCGCCTGTAATTGGGGTTGAAATGATAGGGAGAGTTTAGGTTTCTGTTCACGTTGCATCCTTGTGGCACTTTTCTATCCTCCGCTTCTCAAGAATCTACAAACATCTTACTCGGTTTCTACACACTACGTCAAGCACATTTCTAAAATAATTCTACACGTTCCTTTCCCAACAGCATCCTGGGGCACTTTCACACCTTAGCACGGATACTGCTACACCCTGCATAAAAAGGCTTTCGCTGCATAGAATCTCTTTAGCTGTGAAAAAGCCCGTAGAAAGGTATTGACACACAATGATGTAATCCGTAGAATAGTATTTAAAAGGGGTTTTACAAAGACCTTTTAGTTTGTTTCTTGTGTTATTTCAGTTATTATAAGTACCTTATAAGGTCTTGTAAAGAACTTTAAAAGACCTTTACAGGGGCTTGCTCAAAACAATCTGTAGAAGTTTCTTGTTGACGTGGGATGTTGAGGCTTGGTAAGGTTGGTCTTGTCAACACACAAACGGAAGGATTGTCGAGTGAACGTAATAAAGATGCGAAGCTATCACGACACTGTTTCAGATGAACTCAAGGTGGTCTACAAAAGCGTATCAGTGCTATTCATGGATTCTTTTGAAGATGCTTTCAATTCACAGGGAAGGGTGCTTGACGAGACAGCCCTACAAGCTCACAAGAGATATGGTGAGGCAATGTCGGGGCTTGGTGAGGCGATTGATAAACTGGATCAAACAAGGAAACTCATTTGATGAGACAACCTATGAATTGGAATGAAGCCAGTCACTACTTCTCTGAAATGGATAAAACACGTTTTGATCGTAACGAGAGGCTTGGTCAGGCTATTCTGAATGACAATCCACACCTTTGCCCTAACCCACGTATCTATTACAGTGAGGATCTTATGGAGATTGCTGAGTGGTTTGTGGGTGAGTCTGGGCTGTTTGATGGGGGAGAGAATGACAGCAAACTTTTTCGATAGTGATTGGGATTATTATGAAAGTCGCTTAACTCCTGAACAGCGACTTGCCCATGCTATCCTGGATGGTGAGGTTGACACAGAGAACTTCTGGGAGTGGTTCTGGAGTCAGCATAAAGATACTCTCATCGAGCTTGTCAGTGAGCTTGAAGGCTCTTCGATTTATTCTTACGCATTAGAATATTCTACAGACTATTTAAAGGAAGAATTATGATGAACCACGAAGTAGCTATTAACGGGATTCTTGAAGACCAATCTCATTATCGTGAACTTAAAGATCAACTTGAAGAAGTTATCTCTAACCGGATCAATGAGTACCTGATGCCAGAGGTCTTAGCAGGTATCTTGACAGATGACAAGATGGCTTTCCTTCTTGTTGAAGAAGACTTGAAACACGTTGCTAAAATGACTCTTGAGAAAATGCTTGGAAATAGTGAGGAACAATGAAAGATTATAACGACGATGGTACTGTAGATTGGCTCGATGAGCTAGATGTTAATCTTGATCCTGAAATGAAAATGCCGAAAGCTTTTAAGGTATCTAGTGATTGTGTAGATATGGTAAAGCATTTTGAAGGCTTTGAAGGGAAGGCTTACTATGATCCAGTAGGGATTCTCACACTAGGTTACGGTAATACTATCGGTGTTAGGGAAGGAGATACGATTACTAGGGAAGAGGCTACTAAGCTTCTTGAGGATATGCTGGAGAAGGAATACGCACGTTATGTTCGTATGCACGTTAAAGTTCCTGTCACTCAAGCTATGTTCGATTCCTTGACAGGCTTTACTTATAACCTCGGTGTTGGCAATCTTGCTAATTCTACGCTTTTGAAGAAACTTAACAGTGGTGATTATAAAGGTGCTTCCCAGGAGTTTATTAGGTGGGATAAAGCGGGTGGTGAAGTATTGGCAGGGCTTACACGTAGACGTAAAGCTGAAACTGCGATGTTTGTCGGAGGTAACTGGACAGACTATACGTGAGTGTTTGCATCAGGTAATCCATAACTAAGGAGTGGTAATGACCAAGCGAAATAAGCGTAAAGTTGTCGAGGATCGCTGGACTAAGAAACTTGAGGACGGTAAGCAAGTTAAAGATGACTATGAATTGAAGCCTCCTGTAGTTGGTTTAAATGAAAGTCAGAAACAGTTTCTTAAGCATCTTAAAACTAAAACTGTGGTGGTCTTCAATGCCCCAGCAGGTGTCGGAAAGACATTCTTAACAATGTGTGAAACGACTGACTGGCTCAAGAAGGGCTATTATGAAAAGATGGTTATTGCTAGGCCGAACATCGTAATGGGCAGGACCTTAGGGGCTTTGAAAGGGGACATGGCACAGAAATATGAACCGCTTCTCATGCCCATGATCGAGGTCATTAAACAGCGTTATGGAAAGGGCTTCTACGATTCCAGCTTGCACAATGGAACTGTCGAGCTAGCGCCCCTGGAGTACATCCGAGGTAGGAACTTCAGTTACATCACAGTGATTGATGAGTCGCAGCTTACAACTCCTGATGAGATGTACACAATCCTTACGCGGATGGCTGATGGTGGAAAGCTTATTCTATTAGGTGACCCTACACAGAAAGATCAGAAAGGTATGGATGGGATTAGCTGGTTGATGGACTTTGTAAAGCGTCATAGTCTTGAGCATATTGTTGGTTATACGGAAGCGACTTCTGATGATATTGAAAGAGGGGGTTTGTGCAAGGCTGTTGTAAAGGCTAAGGAGAAAGATCGGCTGTCTGGATTTATCGGATGAAGGAAGTGTCCCGTTTTATAGGCCATTACCCCTGTCCTGAATGCAACTCAGTAGACAACCTAAGTGTTTACGAGAAAGAGGATGACAGACATAACACATACAAGGATGCTTACTGCTTTGGTTGCCAGACTTATCTAAATCCAAAAAGAACAGCACATCACCTAGAAGAATCTTATGAATATCGCAAACCAGAGAATGATGAGGATTTTAATTTGGAAGATTTAAAGGATATCCAACAGCTTGAATGCCGTGGTTGGCGAGAGCGTAAGATTAGAAAAGAGATAAATGAGAAGTATGGAGTACGTTGTGAATTTGACTCTGAAACGGGAGAAATAGTAGCTAGATACTACCCCTCTACCAGGGACATGGGTTCTATTGTTGGGTATAAAAAACGCACACTTCCCAAGCAATTCACTGGCATCGGCAACACCAAGGCAACCAACGAACTGTTCGGACAATCTATTCACGAAGCTGGTCAAAGTTATTTGTGTATCACTACGGGCGAAGAGGATGCCTTAGCACTTGCACAGACGCTACACACTAACAAGGGCGGAAGGGAGTTCTGGACCCCTGTTGTCAGTGTTACAGCCGGTGATGGCTCTATCCTCAAACAGATCAAAGCTAATTTTGATTACATCAACTCGTTTAATAAAGTTGTATTATTTTTCGACATGGATGAGTCTGGACAGCGTTATGTAGAAGATGCTGCAAAGCTGCTTAATCCAGGGAAGGCATACATCGCAAAGCTTCCTCTCAAAGATGCTAGTGAGATGGTCAAAAGTGACCGTACACAAGAACTTAAGTCGGCATTCTGGAAAGCTAATAGGTACTCGCCTGTAGATGTTACAACGCTGGGGCAGCTTTGGGATGAGTTTGAACAATCTGTAGAGGATGATATCATCCCTTTGCCACCCGAGTTTGGACAGCTTGCAGAGCTTATGGGAGGAGGCCCTGCTGCTGGTGAGGTAACTGTAATAGGTGCTTTGACCAGTGTAGGCAAGTCAACCGTATTGAACAACATGGTTTACCATGTCGCAAGGAATACGCCTAAGAAAGTTGGCTTGATGTACTTAGAGAGCAGTCCAAGGGAGATTGTGAGAAGCTTCCTTAGCATTCATACTGAGCAGAATCTGGCTTTGCAGAAATACTCTGATATGGATATGGGAAAGCTTAAAGTCCAGTTCGATGAATTAATTGGTGACGATTCCAAGATTGTCACAGTGAATCACAATGGGTCTTTCACAAGTGTTGATGAGATGTTTGAGAAAATCCGTTGGATGGTCAAGGTCGCAGGATGTGAGGTGGTAGTTATTGATCCACTCCAGGCAGCGGTGCCAAGTAACGAAAACAGCGTTATTGATAACTTCATGGACTCGCTACTAAAACTGGCTAAAGAGACAAACGCCAGCATCGTTGTCGTAAGCCATATGAAAAAACCCGATGATGATAAACCTCACGGCGTCTCAGAGTATTCACTTAAAGGTTCATCTGCAATTAATCAGATCGCTTTCAATACATTTTTATTGAGCAGGGATAAGATTAGCAGTGATGAAAGGGTAAGGAATTCTACAAAGATCACTCTTGTTAAGTGCAGACGAACTGGATTGACTGGTGAAGGAGGCTGGCTTAAGTACGACCCAACATCTGCAAAAATCATTGCTGGTTATGATCCTTACGTAGAGTCAGAAGTCGAAGAAATAGATAGTGCATTTGCAGAAGGGGCTTTCTCTGAGAGTCCACCCTGGGAAGAATCCCCTGCTTACTAGCCTAAACATAAGATGCCAAGTGATTCAGATGATATACTGTTGAAACTTGCTAAGGAGGTAAATTGAATACAGTAGTGTTCGACATAGAAGCAAATGGACTTCTGGAGACAGTATCTAAGGTATACGTGATAGCTTGTGTAGATGCTGACGGGACTAATGAGAAGGTATTCACAAGTGAAGATTGTGGTGATAGGGTTCCAGATGGTGACTTAGAAGACGGTGTAAGATATATTCTGAGCTATGATAGGTACGTGTGTCATAACATCTGTGGATACGATACACAACTGATGAACATGTTCTTCCCTGATTTGTGGAACCTTGGTACAGCTCCGCTTAGAAAGCATTGGGACACCCTTTCACAGTCCAGGGCACAGCACTTTGATAGGCCAAAGATAAAGGGCCTGAAAGGAAATCACGGTCTTGGATATTATGGTGTCTTGTTCAACTACCCCAAGCCGCCTATTGAGGATTGGTCATATTGGGATGCGGATAAACTTAATAGGGTTTTGGTAGATATTGAGATTAACCGCAAGACGTACCACTATCTCAACAATGAGTCTCATAAAAATGGTCTGGACTTTACACAACAGATCAGGAGAACACAAGCTGCTCAATATTGGTATGCTTATCAGGAAATATACGGATGGATGGGTGATCGTAAGCACATGGAAGAGTGTGTAGAAGAGCTTGACAAGATCATCGCGGAGCTTTCTGATGAGATCGAGCCTAAGCTTCCTAAGCGAGTCAAGCCAAAGGCGCCCAAATGTACTTGGGAGGATATCAGAGACAAATGGCCTAAGTTCTTTAGAAAGGTTCCAAAACCCAAGATTGATCTTGATACAGGCAAACCTATTAAAGAATCATACCTACCAACTACCAGGGTATTCCTTAAGTCAGGTAAGTATGATAGGCACACTGCATTGCACTTTGGGATTGACCAAGACCCTTCAAAGTCAGATAGGCTTGTAAGAGGTGCCTATACAAAGTTAGAGATTGTAGATTCTAAAATGTCACAGCACGCTATTGTAAAAGATTACTTGTTGAGCATTGGATGGAAGCCTACTCAATGGAATTTCAAAAAGGATAAAGAGGGTGGTCTTGTTCGTGACGCTTCGAATAAACTTGTAAAAAAGTCACCAAAACTAACTGAAGACTCATTTGGAAGCATACAAGGAGAGCTTGGTAGGAAGATTGCTCACTACAATACATACGTTCACCGCAGAAGGACTTTTAAAAACGAGAAGGATGACACGAAGGGTTGGATCAATCAGCTTAGGAAGGGCACTGACAGAATCCCAGCAGGTGCTATGGCATGGTCAACTAGCACAGGACGAGCTGCGCAGTTTGGGATAAACATTTAACTGTCCCACTAAAACGACTTGAATTGCTGGAAACCCCTAAAGCTGGATGAACTACAGCGTAAGGAGAAACCCTAAGCGCGAAGGTTTGAAAATCATCCAGATACTACAATGGGCAATCAGCAGCCAAGCACTAAGACCTACAATTTCTTAGTGAAGGTTCAACGACTATCGAAAGGGTTGCAATAGCAATAACCAAGTAGAGTAGGGTAGTAGCCTATCCGAAGCGGGTCGGGAGTTCATAAGTTTTAAGTGGGCTTCATGATATAGTCTGATCTTATGGGAAACCGTAAGCAGCCGTGACGGGGAAACAATTCGGTATCTAGGTACTTTGTTTCTTACGTCAAGAGGCGGCTAAAGGGTTGCGACCTTTAGTGAACATAATGAGTCAACGTACCGTCTTCAGCAGCTTTGTATGGCGAGGAAATGCGGAGATCGTGGATATGCCCCAGTGATAAGATTCTAGTGTCTGTAGATATGGACTCTGCCCAGTTACGACTTCTCGCCAACTACATGGATGATGAAGATTTCACCAAGGCTGTACTTGAGGGCGAAGAGTTTGATGTAGATGGTAAATACGTAGGGTCTGATGCTCACACTTTCAACGGCAGATTCTTTGGGCTTATTAGTGATGAAGACTGGGAGAGAGCAAAGCTAACGCAAGATAAAGAACTCATTAAGAAGATCAGTAATGCTAGGAAGAAATCTAAGAATGGCATCTATGCACTGCTGTTTGGTGCGGGAGATCAAAAGTTCGCTAATACACTGGGCTACAAAACCGCAAAAGAGGGTAAGTCAGTTAAAGAGAACTATTTCCGTAGACTTCCTAAAGTTAAAGCTCTGTTTGACCGACTTGTTTCACAATGGAAAGCCAATAAGTGGGGTCGTGGAGGTTACATCCAAGTGGCAGGAGGTGCCTGGGTGTGGTGCCCATCTGAACACAAGCTGCTGAACTACCTCTTAATGGGTTCAGAGGCCCAGCTACAGAATGAAGCTATATGCTGGGTCAACATGCGTATAATGAAGATTGCTCTGAGTGGCAAGCAGCTTGCAGGTATTCACGATGAATTGACATTCGAATTCGATGAGTCTGAGGAACAGGAGGCTAGGAATGTCTTGTCAAGGATGTATGGGGAGGCTTCAAGAAGGTTTGGACTGTCTGTCCCAGTAACAGGCACAGCACAGATAGGTAAAAACTGGCTAAACATACACTAATAGATTCAATGTGTAGAATATGTTGACACAGTATGTAGAATCTTGGTAAGCTGTATAAACAGTCAAGAAGGAGGGTTTATGATTTACGATGTACGGGAACAACTAGACACAGGTGCTGAGAAGAGTATCTGCATTTACTTTGGAAACGATGGAGTCCCTTAGCAGGGATGATCATGCAGCACCAACATTCAGTATCAAAGACGGGGAAGAAGAGGTACTAATCCGTCTGAGTGATATCGAAAATCTTATCAAAGCACTCAACAGACTAAAGGAGCTTACTAGTGTTTAAAATCGGTGATAAAGTTCGTGTCAAAGATGATGCAGATTTGGATAGTGTGTACCTGGATAGGGCCTTTTTTGTATCGCCTTCCGGGGTAATTGAAAGTGTTCGATGCTTTGATGAAGACATCGTGTGTAAAGTGTACTTCGAAGATATTGGTTCTTCTTGGGCTTTTACCAGTGATATGCTTGAACTTGATGACGAGTCGTTGGATGATACTATGACAGAAATATATAACAGTCTCTCTACCGCTATGAAGGAGGTAGCAATGTATGTGGATGACGAACCATTGTTCAAAGATGGTGATAAGGTTAAGGTAGTCAGTCTTAAGCGAGGTGGCGTTTGGTATCGTAACAATCTTGGTGATGTGTATACGATTAAAGGGTGTCGAAAAGACCGCCCTCCTATTATCGGTAATCACTACAACATTTATGAAGAGGGCGCACTTGTACTTTTCGAAGAGGACCTTGAGCTTGTGGATACCCTTGAGCAGACGATTATCTTTAGCCCTACACAAGTACGCTTGGCAGCAGAGTGTCTGAGTGAATACAACCATTACCTCAACAAGACCCCTGAATACTTCGAGGCGGAGATTCTAAATTATATTAAGGACCACGCTGGAACTGAGAACACTTTTGTAGCGACCGCAGGATTCTACGTATTGTTTTCAGATGATGATAAAGTTACTTATGTAGATGTACTTGTTGATCCTGCTGTAGGTATGGGTGGCGACTATGTACAAGCAACCCTTAAAGATGACAAACTGGTAGTGGAGTTTTAAAAGTGATTGAACGTATGCGTTCTCGGGAAGATTCAAAGCGCTTGACCAAGAAAGCTGATCGTAAA
>Ga0136558_1001915_pt1 | contig 10293 bp, 10 predicted proteins | sample AntRauTorckE6833_FD_101391 | JGI IMG/M metagenome (GOLD analysis project Ga0136558, IMG submission 101391) | Saline lake microbial communities from Rauer Islands, Antarctica - Metagenome Torckler E6 #833 | ecosystem: Environmental > Aquatic > Non-marine Saline and Alkaline > Saline | place...
ATGATTGATGGTGGCTTGGACATAAAGCCGGTCATCACCCATCGTTTTGGAGCGGATGAATTTGAAAAAGGATTTGAAGTGATGAATACCGGCATGAGCGGCAAGGTGGTGCTTGATTGGTCGGTTTTTTAATTATCGGAAACCATTAAGAATATCACAGTTATGAACTCGAAATTTAAAGATTATCTCAACTCCTTGTTAGGAGATATCCGTGATGCTGGAACCTACAAAAATGAGCGCGCGATCACGACGCCTCAGGGAGCAAATGTCCAGGTGGGTGACAGTGCTCCTGTGCTCAATATGTGCGCGAACAACTACCTTGGTTTGGCACAGCATCCGGAGATTCGTAAGGCGGCGCATGAGGCGCTCGATCAATGGGGTTACGGCCTCGCCAGTGTGCGCTTTATTTGCGGCACACAAGAATTGCACAAAGAATTGGAAGGCAGCCTGAGCGACTTCCTCGGCACAGAAGATACGATTCTTTACGGTTCATGTTTTGATGCAAATGGTGGCTTATTCGAAACATTGCTCGGGCCGGAAGATGCGATCATCAGTGATGAGTTGAACCATGCATCCATCATCGATGGTGTGAGACTCTGCAAAGCCAAACGATTTCGTTACAAAAATTGTGACATGGCTGATTTAGAAGCGCAGTTGATCGCAGCGGACGATCAAGGGGCTCGCTTCAAGATGATTGCCACCGATGGCGTGTTCTCGATGGATGGATTTATTGCGCCACTCAAAGAGGTTTGTGATCTCGCTGATCGCTATGATGCCATGGTGATGGTCGATGATTCTCATGCAGTGGGATTCATGGGTAAGCAAGGACGTGGCACGCACGAGCATTGTGATGTCATGGGTCGAGTTGATGTGATCACCGGGACGCTTGGCAAGGCGCTTGGTGGAGCCAGCGGGGGATACACCAGTGGCCGCAAAGAGATTGTTGAACTGTTGCGTCAGAGGTCGCGTCCTTACCTATTCAGCAACACCTTGGCGCCAGTAATTGCAGGTGCTTCGTTGGAAACGTTAAAGCTGCTCAAGGAGTCCACTGAGTTTCGTGACCAACTTGAAGTGAACACCACATACTTTCGTGAGGAAATGACGAAGGCTGGTTTTGATATCGTGCCTGGCACGCACCCGATTGTGCCGGTGATGTTGGGTGATGCCGCATTAGCGGCGAAATTTGCAGAAGCGATGTTGGCGGAAGGAGTTTATGTGATTGGTTTCAGTTACCCAGTGGTGCCCCAAGGGAAAGCGAGGATTCGCACCCAAATCAGTGCGGCGCATTCAAGGGAAGATCTGGAAAAAGCAGTGGCTGCCTTCATTAAAGTGAAGAGCCAACTAGGAATCTGACGAAGGTTCTATGCGGTCGGCTTGTTGATTTATACGCCGATTGCGCCTCACTGCATTATGTTGCTCTGTCTTTCTCTACGGTCTGGGCAGTTTTTGCATGGATCTTTCGGTTTTGTTGTTCAAGGTTCGCATTCATGAATGCTGATACCCCACCGCCGATTCCTGCTCCTGCCATGGCTGGCCCCCAAGCGCCTCGTCGTAGCAACTGGCCATGGGTGGTTGGTTTATTGTTCCTCGGAGGCATTGGTTTTGTTGCGCTGCTGATTGTTGGCATGTTCGCCTCTGTGGTGTCCGCGATTGGCGAAGGATCATCCGCCACAGCAGGCGCCCCACAATTCAACCAAAGGATCATTCACAAAGGCGGAGCTGATCGGATTGCTCACATCGACCTAGAAGGCGTCATTAGCGCGTCGGCATCGCCGGGTGAACCATCCATGGTGGATAATTTCAGCCGCATGGTTGAGGCCGCGGTCAACGATGACTCGGTGAAAGCAATTGTGATTCGTATCAACTCGCCGGGTGGTGAAGTGACCGCGTCTGATCGTCTTCATCACATCATTCAAAAGGCAGATAAACGCAAGCCGGTGATTGCCTATCTTGATACGATAGCCGCATCTGGTGGATATTATGCAGCTTGTGCTTGTCGTCAGATCATTGCTCACCCGACGACATTTACGGGTTCGATTGGAGTCATCATGCAGTCGGTGAAATACGGCGACATGATCGAGAAAATCGGAGTTTCCATGGAAGTCTACAAAAGCGGTGAACTCAAAGACCTGTTGTCTGGAACTCGTGAAACTAGTGCGAAGGAAAAAGAACTCGTGGATGAATTGATCCAAGAAACCTACACGCGCTTTCTGGGTGTGGTAGCTGAAGGTCGTGGCAAGTCGATGGAAGAGCTCCGCGCATCAGAGCTGACAGATGGTCGCATCTTCTCTGGTTTGCAGGCATTGGATGCCGACATGGTTGATCAGAATGGATTCATTGAAGATGGCTACAAAGAGGCCATGAGGCTTTCAGGTATTTCGAATGCGACCATTGTTCGTTACTCGCCGAAGGTTGGCTTTTTTGATGCGCTTTCCATGATGGGATCCGCCCCACAAAAATCGACACGTCTCGAAATTGATGTGTCGGATCGATTGCTTCCTAGAATGCAGTCGGGTGTGCCGTTATACCTGCATCTCGACGGTTTTTAATTTCGTCGCCGCCGGTTTTATTCCAACAACGCTTGCACCATGCTCGGGCTGAGCTTGTTGGCGATGTCGGCATCGGCGAGCAGGCCTTGGGCTAGCTTTGCTTTGTCTTGTTGCAATTGGTGGATGCGTTCTTCGACGGTGTCTTCGCAGAGCAATTTGTGAACAAAGACGGGTTTGTCCTGACCAATGCGATATGCGCGGTCGGTCGCTTGTGCTTCAGCTGCGGGATTCCACCATGGGTCGAAGTGGATGACTGTGTCGGCTGCGGTGAGGTTGAGGCCAGTGCCTCCGGCTTTTAGCGAGATGAGAAAGAGCGGGACTTTACCGCTTTGGAAATCTTCGACGAGCTTCCCTCGGTCTTTTGACGCACCAGTCAGTTTGAGGTAACCAATCTTTTCACGCTTCAGGTGATCTTCAATGAGTGAAAGCATGGTGGTGAATTGGGAGAAGATAAGAATGCGGCGACCTTCCTCGATCAACACCTCTAACAAATCTGTGAGAAAGTCGAGTTTGGCGGATACTTTCACGGTGCTGGCGTAGTCGTCCGGGAGCAAGCGCGGGTCGCAACAAATCTGGCGCAGCTTGAGCAGGGCGTCGAGGAAGACGATTTGGTAGTCGTTGCCACCGCGTGCAGCCATTGCTTGACGGACACGTTTGTTCATCGTCGCGCGAACCGTTTCGTAGAGGTCTTTTTGTTCGGTGTGGAGTTCGATGCGGTGAACAATTTCGGTTTTTGGTGGAAGCTCGGTGGCCACTTGGTCTTTGGTGCGGCGGAGGATGAGCGGAGCGACGCGGCTTTTGAGTTCTTCATTGCGCTCAGCGTTGCCGTCTTTTTCGATGGGTGTGCGAAAGTGGGTGTTGAAGGTGTCCTCGCTCCCAAGAAAACCGGGGATGAGGAATTTCATCAGGCTCCACAGCTCGCCGAGGTGGTTTTCGACCGGTGTGCCTGATAGGCAAAGGCGGTGGCTTGCGTTTAACTCACAGGCCGCTTGGGCGACCTTGGCTCGTGGGTTTTTAATATTCTGTGCCTCATCGAGAACCACCAAATGAAAGCGATGTTCCTGCAGTTTTTCGATATCGCGGTGGAGCAATGCGAAGGAGGTCAGGACAATATCGGCGTGGGGGATGGAGCGGTAGTATTTCCGCCGTTGCGGCCCGCTGAGGATGAGCACGCTGAGATTGGGGGTGAATTTTCGGGCTTCCGCCTGCCAGTTGGGCACGACCGATGTGGGGGCCACCACCAGCGTCGGCAAGCCTTTGGAGTGACCATTGGTTTTCTCCGCTTGAATGTGAGTGAGTGTTTGAAGTGTTTTGCCCAGCCCCATGTCATCAGCGAGGATGCCATGCAGTCCATGACGGGCGAGAAATTGCATCCAGTGGAAACCCGAAAGCTGGTAGTCACGCAGGGTAGCTTCGACACGGGCGGGTGTGTCGATTTTTTCAATCCTATCAAAGGTTGCCAATTTGGTCGTTAGCTTCGCGAGATCAGCGGGTGGTTCGATGGATAAGTCTTCCAACCCAGTGAGTGTCGCGGCATCGAGCGCGTGCAGTTTGGTGCGTTCGGGGAATTTCGGGTCAATCAATGATGCGAGGTGATCGAGGATGCGGCGCACGCGGCCAATGGGGAGTTTGAGGGCGTCGCCATTTGGTAATGGGGCGTAGATGAATCCATGGTCAGGCCGGTCGAGCGTTTCCTCCAAAATGTCGGCCTCTAACAACTCTGCTAAGATGGGAAGCAAGTCGTGGCGTTGGTCGCCGACATCGAAGCCCACCGAGAGGCTGAACCAACCGCCATCGGTGGGGGTGAGTTGAGTGTCCCAGTGGTCGGGTGCGGCATCGTGCACGGTGTGACCGACGTTGTCATCGATACGAATCGACCATCCGGACTCCTCCAATGATTTGACCCATTCACCACGGAATTGATGCCAAAACAGATCGACGGGAATTCGGCTGGGGTCGGGGAACCAGCGGTCGCGGTTGGCATAATTTTTGGCATCACGTGATTTCCGGTTGAGAAGAAACCGCCAGGCGGAGTTGGATTGCAGCGATGACAGGCCGGTGTCTGAGAGTTGACGTGCTGCGGCGTTTTCTGAGGCTTTATTGTGGTCGAGGATCACGCGGCTGCCATCCGCTTGGGTGACTTCGCTGATCCACTCTGGCATGGCGCTGCGCAGCGGGGATCGGTGGCCAGCGTAGTTCACGGTGGCTTCCGCAAAGATCCAGACGTCGGGTTCTGGTTGGCCAAGTGATTGGAGGAGGAGCTTTGAGACGCGGCCGACGGGCTCGCGGATGACGTGAAGTTCGAAGACAGGTTCCGGTGAGATGTGGGGGAGTGTGGCTAGTGCTGCCGCTGAGCGGGATGCGTCAGCCTCGGCGGTTTGCTCTTGGATGGCTTCTTTCACCGCGGCATTCACGCTGAGTCCTTGCAGGCGAGTGAGGTCGCGTTGTTTTGCGGCTTTCATCATTAGGGCTGCGGCGTGATGACAGAAGTTGCCGAGCTCGCATGAGCAGAAAGGCTCCATCTCCCAGTTTGAGCCGGTGAGCCAGAAGCTCACCTCTGTGTTCTCACCATCGACCTTGGCTTGTAGTGTGAAGGATCCCTCGATGGGTTCATCGAGCTTCATTTCCTTCACTTTGGAAACGAAGGGTTTGGCGGCCGCTAGCACCTCATCATCAAAGCGCCGCTGCCATGAGGCATCGTGGATGAAGTCGGATGGTTGAGCGGTGGCATTTGGCACGCTGGAGCTTGTCACGAGGCGAAGGTGAATGCAATTTTTAACCACTGTTCTATAGAACAGTGTGTTTTCGGTGTCATGATCCAGTTGCTGGCTGTAGTGTGCCTGAGCACCCCAAACGATCCATGAACCCACATCTTATCCTTTCCGCTGCCAAAGCCGCTTACGAAAACCGTGAAGTTGCGGCGAAGCTATTGACCAAAATCAAAGATTGGCAGCAGTCGGCGCCAGAGGACGCGGACAAGCCAGAGGCGGCGATGCCATTGGAAGATCGGGTGAAGAAGTTGGAGAAAGATGCCGCGAGGAAAAATCGGCTTTATGAAGAGCAATCGGAGTTGATTGCTGGATTGGCTGAGAATGTGGCGGCGCTATCCGTGACGACTCAGAATTTGGTGGCGCGCATGAAGGTTTTGATGAGGCTCATGGTGGTAGCGCTGGTCTTGTCGGTGGCGGCTGTCATCATTTCATTGATCTAATATACAAAATCAGAATTCACTTATGCCCTATATCATACGTAAAAAAGAAGGAAGGTCCCGAGTGGTCATCCTGCCATACGCGGCTCTCTATTACTGGCTGATTTGGCCCGCATTTTTATTGTCGTTCGTCTGTCTGGGTTTGAAGTCACCGATTCTCAGTCTGATATCTATTCTCCTGTGGGTTGTTGTGATTGGGATGGCCGTTCCTTATTGGCCAATCGTATTCAACATCAAAAAGTTGATGAAGAAGAAGTCGGTCAGCATGAAGGGCTCAAAATATTCGCTCAAAAACCCGCTGCGCTATGAGTGGAAAAGCTAAGTGGACGAGGAATGCAGAGATGAGGGTTGGGCCTTGGTGCTGGGTGCTGGGCTTGGTGGTTGGTGCGGCAGCTTTGGTGTCGGCTCATGCCGCGCCGCTAACAGAGAGCGAGTATGGGGCCGGTGATGTGATGTTGGCCGCGAGTGTGCCTGGCGCCCATCCGATCTATCAGCTATGGCCGGGCGATGGGAAAAGGGCGGATGACCCAAAGAAGGAGTTGAAAGAGGTATTCGATAGGCGGGTGAAAAACGTTTCGAGGCCAACGGTGATGTGGATGAAGCCGGAAAACCCGAATGGTAAAGCCGTGTTGGTGTTTCCAGGCGGCGGGTATGGGCATCTCGCAGCAAGAAAAGAGGGAAGCACCGTGGGCGAGTGGTTGAACAAGCAGGGGATTAGCGCCTTTGTGGTGAAATACCGTGTGCCGAGGCGTGCGGGGGTAAATGCTCCGCTTCAAGATGCGCAGCGCGCGATTCGTTGGGTTCGCGCCAACGCGAAGGAGTTTGGGGTGAGCCCAAATCAAGTGGGTGTGTTGGGTTTTTCTGCGGGTGGCCACCTCAGCGCGATGACGGTGCATCATTTTGCGAAGGCTTCCTATGAGCCAACCGATGATGTGGACAAGCTCAGTTGCAAGCCCAGCTTTGCGGCTTTAATTTATCCCGCCTACCTTGGAAAAGCAGGCAAGGTTGCGGATGAGTTCAGTGAGGTCGCGGATGTTCGTATTCCAGTTTACATTGCGATCTCCAGGAAAGATAAATTCCACGAAGGTGTGGAGGCTTATGTGCCGGTGTTGAAAAAGGCCGGCGTGAAATATGATTACCATGCGTATCCAGACGGTGGACATGGCACCGGACTGGGTGGCTTTCCATGGATTGAAAGCTGCGAGAAGTGGTTGAGCCAGCTTGGTGAATGAGCGCTGTAGGTCTTCGCGCGTGAATAAAAAATGGCGGCAGTCAGGTCCGTGGACCCAGCTGCCGCCATTGGTGTTAGATGATTAAATCGTATCGTTGATTACTTGACCAATTCGGCCATTTTTTCGCCCATGGCGAGACCCACATTCATGTAGGTTTCAGCATTGCCGCTGTAGTGAGCGCTTGAGCTGCTGCCTTTTGAGAGCGGGTTGGTGTAGACGAAGCCAAGGTTGCTGCCGAGCTCATCGTTGTATTCGCCGCTAGCGAAAGTCTTCATCGATTGAAGGATTTTGCCGTGTCCGGAGGTGGTGTCATCTTCTTTTGTTTGGCCGAGTGATGCGGTCACGAGCGCTGCTTTTGGAGCATTGAAGTCCTTGCGCAGTGCTTTGAGGAGGCTGACGAGGTTCTTCTCATACATGGCAGCATGTGCAGGGTTGCGCATGTCTTTGTCGCCTTGCCACCAGAGGATGCCAGCTACTTCATAGCCATTGGCGTCTGGGTAGTATTTATCGAGATCAGCGAGGATCTTTTTGGCGTTAGCGACATCGTCGTCATACTGCTTGCCTGCATACCATTGAAGCATATCGCCGCCCTGTACGTATGGAACAACGCTTTTGTCCTTCTTGCTTTTGTAGGTCTCTTTGTAGCCGGGGACTTTCACATCATTGTGTGTGTAGCCAGGAGTTCCGGGTGGCAATAGATCCCAGCCGAGGCTGCGGTTGCCGATGGAGCTTTTGAGAATCATGACAGGAGCGTCGATGGCATTGCCGAGTTGGTGGCCGATGCCGACTTCGATGCCGATTTTCTTGCCACTGACGGTGAGCCAGTCGTTGCGGTAAACGCCCATGTTACCACGTTTCTGCATTACTGAGACGTTGCGGACGTCTTTGTGGGTGGGTCCAAGCGCCATCATCATCAACGAGGAAGGGATATAGTTTGCCGAGCTCAGGGCTGACCTTGCCCATTTCCAGGGTGTTGGATTGTCCCATGATCAGGAAAACCTGAACGGGCTTGGACATATCGGCGGATTTACCGTCGGGATCGGGAAGGTCGGCCGCCTGCATTGCAGAGGTGCCGAACAAACTTAGCGCGCACATGGTCGCTTGGATTTTTCGTGATGATTTCATATCAAACACAGCTACCCAGTGAATGGGGTGATTCTTACAGGGGAGCCCGAATTAATCCGAGCTGGCTGGGTTTGCTGTGGATAAAAGCGATTCAAAGCCGCAGAAGAGTTTGGAGTCGACGGGTGGGCGCGCGGGAAGCGGGGTGTCGTGGTCGAGGTGGCGGTGGCAGATTTCGAAGAAATCCTCAGGGGTTGAGGTGCGCCGGATTTCGTGTTCGAAGGTCCCGCCGAGGCCGTGGCTGATGTAGGCGAGCGTGCGCTTCATCCGTTGAACGTGGGCGTTTGGTGCGTAGTTGGTGTGCTCGCGGGCACATTCTTCGTAGAGCTCGATGATGTAGGCCATGAGCTCACGGTGAGTGGGTTTGTAGGCGGGTTGGCCATCATAGTGGGCGGCGATCTGAGAGAAGATCCATGGGTTGCGAATGGCGCCGCGGCCAATCATCAATCCAGCGGCTTGGGTTTGTTGGTGGTAGGCGGCTCCGGTTTCGGCATCGACCACGTTGCCGTTGGCAATGACGGGGCAATCGAGGGTTTCGACCGCGAGGCGGACTTGATTGGGGTGGACGGGAGTTTGGTAGCGTTCTTTGACGGTGCGGCCGTGGATGGTCAGGCCATCGATGGCGTGGCGGGCGAAAACTTCGAGGAGTTGTGGGAATTCCTCCTTGCTGTGATAGCCGACGCGGGTTTTCACCGTGAACTGGCATGAGATGGCATCGCGGAGTTGGCCGATGATTTTGTGGACGTTTTCCGGATCCCGCAGCAGGCCGCCGCCAGCATTTTTGCGACATACGACTGGTGCTGGGCAGCCGAGGTTGATGTCGATCCCTGCGATTGGCAGCTCTGAGAGCTCCTTCGCTGTGCGGATCAGGTTGGGGATGTCTTGTCCGATCAATTGGGCGTATATAGGGCGATTGGTCTCATTTTCGAGAATTGACCTCAAGATGTAGGGGTTGAGCCGAGAGTCTGGGTGGACACGAAAATACTCGGTTACAAACCAATCCGGTGCGCCGCGCCGTGCGATCACCCGCATGAATGGCAGGTCGGTCACGTCCTGCATCGGCGCTAACACAAGGGCTGGGCGGTGATTGGGTAGGAGATTTCGCATTCGGGTTCAGGCACAGCCTCTCAGGATTTCCTTTGACATCCAATCCCTTCATGAGTTGTTTTAGGTCCGTTAAATAACTCAGGAGGAAACCGTGGATAACGACTTATTACATACCGAAAAGATTCTGGCAGACCGCAAGGTCTTTTACCTCGATTTGAAAAGTAATGCTCGAGGGAAGGTCGTGAAGATCACCGAAGATGTGAGTGGCAATCGGGACACCATCATGGTGCCTGCTGAAATCCTTGGAGATTTCATTGCAGCTTTGAGTGATATCAAGGCGACATCTGACGAAAACGAGTGAAGACCGCTGGGTGTTGCCCAGTTTAGCGTCTTGATGAGAAGGAACCGATTATCGATGAACATGAAATCCCCACCTTCCATCAACATTGCCCGATTGACCTATTTGTTGATTTGTGAGGCTGCGGGGATCGCGATTGCCTTGAGTACGCGAGGCGGCCTTTACGAGGTGTCACTGACCACGGGTGTGCTGGGTGGTCTTGGTGTGGCTCTTGTTTTTATTGGGGTTGAGACTACGATGCGTGGGTTTTCATTGCGTGGGTTTTCCACGGCAACGTTTGGTTTGGCGGTTGGCTTGTTCTGCGCGTGGTTGCTGACACGGGTGCAGATCTCGAATTTGTTTGAATTGGCATTTCGCGAGCAATTGGAATCGCGGGATAACGCGGCTGATTTGGTGAGTTCTCTCAAGCTCGCATTGGATGTCACTTTGTTTGCGAGCCTTGGTTTCTTGGGGGCTGTTTTAGCGTTGCGCGGGAGCCGCGATGACTTTGCTTTCATCATTCCTTACGTTCGCTTCCGCCAGGATGCATCCAGCGGACAACCGATCGTGGTCGATGCCGACGTCGTGATTGATGGCAGAGTGCTGAGAATTTTAGGAACACGCTTCCTTTGTGGTCGTTTGATCATCCCGAGGTTCGTGCTCGATCAATTGGAGGAGATGGTCAGCTCCTCATCCAATGAAGTCAAAGAGCGTGGGCAACGCGGCTTGTCTGTGATGGAGAGCATGAAGGCGAATAAGGACATCCAGATTTCCATTCACGACGCCCAATACACCGAG
>Ga0136558_1001935_pt1 | contig 10228 bp, 3 predicted proteins | sample AntRauTorckE6833_FD_101391 | JGI IMG/M metagenome (GOLD analysis project Ga0136558, IMG submission 101391) | Saline lake microbial communities from Rauer Islands, Antarctica - Metagenome Torckler E6 #833 | ecosystem: Environmental > Aquatic > Non-marine Saline and Alkaline > Saline | place...
GGAGTTGGAGTTGGAGTTGGAGTTGGAGTTGGAGTTGGAGTTGGAGTTGGAGTTGGAGTTGGAGTTGGAGTTGGAGTTGGAGTTGGAGTTGGAGTTGTTGTTGTTGTAGTAGTCGTTGTTGTAGCCTCTCCGTCGTCACACGGTCCTTCTTTAAAGATATAAGAAGAACCTGAATCTAATCCGTCGTCATCATCTGCTCTGGCGTCAACTACAACATGCTCTCCATCTGCAGAAACCGAGTATCCGAAATTGTCATTTTCAGCACCATCTGGAGCCGTCAACTTAATAAGCTCACCCCAATTGTCTACGCCTCCAAGATCTTTCTTAAATATATAAACAGAACCAGAATTTGATCCAAGATCGTCATCAAAAGCAGATCCAATAACAGCCAATTCTCCACTTATAGATAAGTTAAATCCAAAGTTGTCTATCGCATCCGCATCTGAGGCTGTTAACTTAACTAATTCTCCCCAGTTGTCTACGCCTCCAAGATCTTTCTTAAAGATATAAGCAGAACCAGAATTTGATCCAGCATCATCGTTGCCGCTAGCTCCAACAAGTATATAGTCTCCATCTATAGATACAGAGACACCGAAGTCATCGTACACATCTGCATCTGAGGATGTCAGCTTAATAAGCTCGCCCCAGTTGTCTGTGCCTCCCTGATTTTTCTTAAAGATATAAACAGAACCGGAATTTGATCCAGCACCATCGTCTCTAAGACTTCCGACAACAGCATAATCTCCATCTATAGATACCGAGTACCCGAAGAGATATCCCGCAGCCGCATCTGAGGCTGTCAATTTAACCAGTTCTCCCCAGTTGTCTGTCCCTCCAAGATCCTTCTTAAAGATATAAGCAGAGCCAGTGCCTAAGTTGTCAATCCTAGATCCGACAATGGCATAGTCTCCATTTATATGAGAAGCAGACCCGAATATATCTCCTGAAGCAGCGTCTGAAGCGGTTAATTTAGAGACTTCACCCCAGTTGTCTGTGCCTCCCTGATTCTTCTTAAAGATATAAGCAGAGCCAGAATTTGATCCAACATCATCGTTAGAGTTAGCTCCAACAATAGCATAGTCCCCGCTTATAGATGACGAGGTTCCGAAGAAATCTTCTGCATCTGCATCTGAAGCAGTTAACTTAACTAATTCTCCCCAGTTGTCTGTCCCTCCAAGATCCTTCTTAAAGATATAAGCAGAGCCAGTGCCTACGTCGTCAATCCTAGATCCGACAATTATATAATCTCCGCTTATACCTGAAGAATATCCAAAGTTGTCGGCAACGGCTGCGTCTGAAGCTGTCAATTTTTTGAGCAGGGCGAAGTCTCCTACACAAGGAGGGCAAGGCTCAACGCATGCCTCAAACTCAGCCTCGCAGAATGTTTCATCAACAACCAATTCGGCTAAACGAGATATACAGGAAGTCAAAACAGCAGACTGCGACACGCCGCCGCCACCGCCGGTGGACGCATCAGATTTAGCAGCATATATCTGGAACAATCCATCCCTGTCGTCTTGCCAAGTTATAACTCTTGTATCGTCTCTAGCAATAGCAATGTCGGGCGAAATACTATTAGATTTCGTATCTGTTATCTTAACATCCTGACGCCAAGGCAGAGACCTGTCCAAAGCGGAGCTGTAGTAAACATTCCAATACCTATCCCTGTTTGATTGCCATGTTAAATGCATATCTTCAACAATCTTGCCTTCTGCTATTCTTGGGTTTTTGTTATATCCAAGTCTTGTAATTGGCAAGTAAGGGAAGTTGCTCACATCTAGTCCCAGGTTCAATCTAGAATAAACGGAATCGTAATCGTATCCCTCCGACATAGAAACCGTGTCTGTTATATTCATAGACGTAACGTCTCTTATACTATTGTCATAACTAACAATAGCCGGATTAAGGGAGTACCCTGGCGTCCCAATATTTATTTCAGAATAAGTCCACTGAACCGGGTTGTTGTCATAACTGAGAGTCTCATATGGTTCAAATACATGAGATATAAATCCGCCATATCCCGGAACACCCAAACCTATATCAAAACTAACATATTCATCCGACAAGTCAACCATGCCAGACTCTCCGAATACTGGCAACCCATTTCTAGCGATCATCAGAGAGAAAAGATACCTAGCATCCGGGACTGCATCGTCATATCTTGGACCATTCCAAACCTGACTGTCCTCATTAAACATTTTGTTATAATGGGCAACAATATGGAAGCTCTGAAGATCATTTAAGGTAAAAGTCTCGCCTATTCTTCTTGCTAATGCAAAATCTTTTTTGCGTGGCGACCCATAATAGTCATTAAGAACATTCATAACGACAAACAATTTATACTGCCCTGTCAGTATCGTTCTTTCTTCGCTTACTATGTAACTTTGCTGAGCGTCTATTAGAGAAAGACCAAGTCTACTCTGATATGCATCTAATGTTTCAATGTTATTAGCAACAAATTTAGTTTTCTCAGGCATAGCTCCAAGCATCCAGTGTCTAAGCGTAGACCTGTCGCCTGAAACTTCAACAATAAACTCGTCATTTGTATTCGCATCACAGTCGTCAAACTTAGCGCCCAACTCAACGTTTTTATAAGACCCCGCTACAGGAGTGAATCTGTCATAGACGCGATCCTTCCTGTCAAGAACCATTCTGTTCCCGTTCTTCTCGTAGACCGCGTATCTGTCAAAAGACTCAAGAGGAGCGCCTGAGAACTGCCCTCTCCAAGTATCCCATTCGTCATCTATAGCGTAATCCTCATAAACTTCTTGAGCTACAGTGTTTTCCAAATCAAATGAAAGCCCGTACCCTCTCTGCTTGAACTTATTGGTAAACGCTTGACCATTATTGTCTTCATCAATCTTTGTCATTAGCAACGCTTGGCTGGTGTTTGGCGTTACTGAAATGGAAAGCATAGAGTTGTAGAAAACCTGTATGTCAGATTGTCCTGTCGCCCAAATACTCCACATCGTGTTTGGTAAATAAGGGTCAACATTTCCATCGTCGTCGCATAGTTTATTAATATCTACAGGATCTGGCGTAACAATCTCGAAAAGCAAAGATGACTCAAGTTTTACAAATGCATCAGTGTTAACTCTATCTTGCGATTCCTTGTCTAATTGAGAAACGACTGCGGCATTAAACATAGACCCAGCGCTTGGTCCAGCAACTCCATAAAAGACCTGAGTGGTCTGATCATAATTGCCTTCCCAAACAACATGAAGGGTTCCGTGTTTATCGCAATGAGCTTGTGGGTTTTTACTTGAGCCTGAGTTGGGGTTTGTAATTCTCTTCCATCCGAATGTCTCAATCGTATTGCTTGGAAGATTACAAATTCCACCTGATCCTCCTGTCTGCATCGAGAAGCTAAATATGTAAAGACTGCTCACTCCGTCGCTCAATCCCTCAGCGATAACGTAAGCATACGTCTTATTGTCTGTTGAGACATATCTCGGAGGAGTAGCCAGCGAAAAAGAAACAATGGGAATTTGATTTCCAGCGCTGTCTAATAATGAGGGTATGTTGTAATACGAAGATGTTGCTGATATGTTTGTTTTAGCGGTGCATCCGTCTCTAACGACATATCCATCTATGCAAAAATCAGCTGAAGGAAGATCCACGCCTGATCCATCTGCCGTAAATCTGTAATATAGCGAATAGTCGTCAGGTCCGAGCTTCTCAAGAATAGGCAGGCTATATCTATTGCCGTCATATATGAATCCAACAACATCTCCGACATCGACCCTGTCGCTAAACTCTTTCGTAACATATATGATCAATTCATCTTCACTTAGGATGATTCCAATTTGACCGATATCAAAATAGACAGATTCAGATCCTCCGGTACCGTCGCTTGTTCCGTATACCCAAATTGAACTAAGAAGACCTCCATCTTCAGATGCGTCATCGTGAAGCAGTACGCCGATAAGACTCTCTCCATTAGGCAATACAGCCTTATCGTAGTGAGTCATCCTGCAAGAAGTATACTGAGAACCTGTTAAGTTAGTTGCTAAAGTCGCAGTTCCGTCTTCGCATCCGCTCGTATCGATATCTGCCGGACCAGGCATCGTTGTCGTGACTGTCGAGACTCTAGACTCACTATTATATAGGTCGGCGTCGGAAACAACATCAACCGATGTTTCTTCAACTCTTTTTGCCAGGGAATGAGGAAGTATGCTTAAATAAGAACCTGACGACTTCTTAGATACAAACGAGTCGTCATCTGTGTATATGTCTACAGCAAATCTTTGAATAGCCTTAGATCTTTTTCTGACATTAATGTCAGAAGGTCTTATCGTATACTCGCCTTTTCCTTTTTCGTCAGTTCTTATTGAGTATCTCTTGTCATTTACTGAGGCAACAACTATAGAGTTAGGCTTCCATTCAACTTTTACTCTTGATGTTTCGTTTGAGTCTATGAATGAGGGATATACGTTAACTCTTCCTTCAAAAGAGGGAGACTCGTCTTTAACTAAAAATGTAGCAGCAACGATTTCTTCTGAAGTCCAGGATCCATTACCCTTATCTGATTCTATTGTTGCGAATATAGATATAGAGGTGTCCGCAGATACTTCTGGTATATCCAATACGATATGTCCGTTGGCGTCAGACTTCCCTTTTGGCGAATAAATAAATCCTCCTGGTCCTTTCTCTACGCTTAAGGGGCTGGAATATGTAGCGTTCTCGAATCTAACTCTGATGTTCTTATCTGCATCAAGGTTATTCACAGAAACAGATAAACGCTTAGCGTCATCCAATGTTCCTGATTCTGGTTTTATAGAAAACTTCTGCATTATATTTTTTGGTGCATCATGTTGTCAAAATGAGCGAAAACATGGTCGTATGTGAATCTGTCCATGACGAAGTCGTATGCTGAGTCAGCCTTTTTCTTCGCATTATCATAGTTCTCAAAAACAGCCCTCATAGCCTTTATTGTGTCTGCCACTGTAACAATCGGCCATTTCTTATCCCTAAACTGAGGCAAGGCGTCTAACCCTCCAGTTATTAACTCAAAACCGCTTGGCTCTAACAATGTAGCCGTTTCTTTATTAGCATAGTCTTGACACCCTGAGAAGTTTGTTATAATGACAGGAACCTTCAGAAACATACACTGCAATCCTGGTAAGCCGAATCCTTCCCCACGAGTCGGAGAAACCAAACAATCAGCAGACTTAATAAACCTCGGCAACTGCTCCTCATCAAAAATTCTTTTCTCAAAACGAACAGGAGCGATACCGTCCTGAGCAAATCCTATTTCCTTTACAATGTGCTTCACGCAAGAACTTGCTTTAGCAGCCTTGTTGTTCGATGTCTTAATAATTAATTGCACATTATCTGTTGGTCTAAAAGCCCTCGCCCATGCCTCAAGGAGAACTTTGTATCCCTTTCTCAATCTCCACTCCGAAAAGAAAAGAAAAGTAAACCTATCATGTTTCTCAAGAGGCTCTACGTCCTTATTATAAAGATCCGTATCGCATCCATGAGGAATGTAGAATATGGGCTTAGAAACACCGGCGTGCCTAAATATCTTCTCGTTAAATCTTGACGGACAAATAACTCCATCGTTTTTATTTAACTTGTGAATCCATCCTGCCTTGCCATCATTGGGAGGATTGAAAGTTTCAAAAGTTGCGAACCCTATAGTCTTATTTGCTGGCTGCTTCTTGAAATTATTCTGAACAGATGGTATGCAGTGAAATATCTGATAACAATCCTTATTGAATTGCTTTTCTTGTAAAGACTTAAATAGTCTTGTTCGTTCAGACGTTGTTCCTTGCCTTCGTACTGTATTTTCAAATATGTATTGAACACGCACATCATACTTGCCGCTACGATGTATCGCCAGTATCATGTCCTGAGCCGCCTGCGAATATCCGCTCGCGTTGCCAAAGCATACATAATTAATTCTCTGCATATCGAAATTGTAATCACAATCAAGTCACAAACTTATGACGTAGTTGCCATTATCAAGAGACTTAGCATCTTTAATGATGCCAAGATTCCCCTGACCATATTGGAAAATGATATTCCCAAATGTGTCTAGCTTAATAACTCTGCCGTTATTCCCAGTAAAATCGGTCTCTGCAACAACAAGGTTCCCGTCGCTATGAACATCTACGTCAGAAGCGAACAACCCGTCAGGGCTGGTGTATTCAAACAACTTCTGCTTTGTCGTCCTGTTAATGGTAACAACTGTTCCCCTGAATCCTGAAAGATTTTCCGTAGCCGCTGCCGCGAAAGCCGAAGAAGATCCAGTATCAGTGATAGTTCTTGGAGATTCAAAAACAGGATCATCTCCCTCATTTTGAACTACCTTGATTGCAGCCGTGAACGTCTTTCCAGGCGCAGCTTCAAAGCTATAAAAATACCGCCCGCGAGACAGTAATATCATTTGAGATCCAGACACAGCAATAACAGTACCTGTTCCTGCCTCTTTAATTCCGTATTCTCCAGACTCATCCTCAAGAACAACAGACGATACAGAAGTCAATTCTTGGTCGCCTGACGCATTCGTAACAAAATTATCATACTCAAGGGTATATAGAATAGTATCTTCCTGATTATCTGGTGTTTCGTCAGTTGAAGATGTGACTGTGCCTGTACTTGATTCTTCTAGAGCAACAATGCCCGCCAACGCCAAACGATTCAGCGGCAGCTCAGCAACGCCTCCAAGAGAATAAATCGAAAACTGTATTCCGCTATAAGTAAGGCTTGGATCTTCAAGATCATCTTCGTCAAACTCTACGAGAGATGGTATCGTTCTCGCATTTGCTGCTGCATTGACATCTGAACTGGAAGATGCGGCATCTGTAGAATTAACAACTTCTGTTTCGTTTTCACCATTTGCAACAATCCAATTTCCATCTTCAAGGACATTGGCGTAGATAGGGCTTAAAATGTAATTGACATAAGTAAGATCTCCGATAAAGACCTCTACGCCCTGAAGACCCAATAGAGATCCAGCAACTGATCCGCTTGATATCGTTTCAGCAAAAGCCGTGCTGGCGAAATTAACGTGCAGATCTGTTGTCTGACCCACAAGTTGTTCTACTTTATCGCCAGACAACTCGATCTCAAGGATCTGGTCTGTTTTGCTGTTATCTACGATGGTATCATTGACCCCTAACTTGATCTCAGTAGAGCCTATGAATAAAGATATGCCTGGCAAGGCGATAGCTTCTTTATTTACCTCTCTAGAGAAGACAATGGTCAATATTCCATTTTCCGGGTTATATACAGATGTTGCAGGGTAGAATTCGCTATCTGTTCCCGGTATCCCAGCGAACCCCTTAACTAAGTCGCCGCGACTGTCTACCAGAAGGACTCTGTCGTTGTCTGTGTCCGCCACAATGAAGTTCTTCTCTAAAGTCCTCTCAACGGACGTTGGATTGTCAAAACCCCTTAGAGGGGCTGTATCCCAACTAAACGCTTGATTAACAGATATGGGCATATTTATACCTGAGAAACCAATAATTCCCACATTCTCGTCATCAATCTCAGCAATCGCGTCGAGGGTGGAGAAGTATAATCCTCCGACATTAATAGGATCTGACAGATTAAGCCTAGAAAGACTTCCTGAATAATTTGTTATATCAAGGTTTTGAGTGTTGCCTCTAGACCAGTCGCTACCTGTATCAATATTGAAACCGTGCGTATCAGAATCGACAAGAAGCCTCAAGGATACATCCGTCAATTCTGGTGAAACGATTCTGTCTTCAGATGTCAGCGTTACTTCGATCTCGATATCTGTTCCGCCTAAAGCAAAAACCTGACCATCATTTAACCCAAGTGAATAAGGAGCTCTTGACAACAATGACGTTGAACCTGCGACCTTGATTCTAACTTGAGAATCTGTCGTAGCTGGGGTATCTATGTCGTAAAAAAGAGAGTGGAACGTAAGCGGAGCGCCTGTCGAGTATCTCAACTTAATTGTTCCTTGAGGCTTAAACAAAGAGGCATTCTGTACATACATCTCGTCAAGATAAAAATCAAACGAGTCCGAAACATCGTCTGTAAAGATAATGAACTTAGTCACGTTATCTCTATCGTAGCCTGATATGTCAAATGTTCTCTTCTCAAAGTCATTTCTTGAAGTATCGGGATTGTCCGTAATCTCATCATTAGCCAATAGAAGAAGGTTGGGAGACACCGTCTCTGAGCCTGTGCTGCTCTCGTTAACGAAGTATGCAAATACAGCACCATGACTTACAGAAAGAGTCTTGACATTGACAATTAACTCGTCAAAGTCTTCCCAGTCCCTTGCTGTTGAAAACGCTTTTGTAAAGACGGCTCTGAATTCTCGATTAGGATTGAACTTCCCGCTGTAAAAACCATCTACCTTAAGAGTATCCGTTGCTTCCGATTTGATACTAAAGTTATCTGTTATGACTTCTGTTGAAAGAGTGAAGCCGGGTATGTTGACATTGTCATCAGGAACATTCTCGAAGTCCTCAATAATATCTCTTGCTTGCTCGTCTCTTTCTAGAACAACCTTCCCGCTTGGGAGAACCTCGACATTAGTCAGCTTAAATGCATTCGCAAAAGCAGTTCTTGTATTGAATGAGATGTCTACGAACTCTCCTGTAGATGTAGAGATACCGCTGATACACTTCTGATCCAGATTGATATGAGCAGTGCTTGCCTCAAAGTCAATAAACGTATCTGGCGAGATACCTGGGATAAGAGCAAGCTCGTTTAAGAAATGCTCATCAACATCTGAATACCTATATTTATTGAATATAATCTGCTTCAACTGGTTAGCTGTAGCAATCTCTCCAAGCAATTCTTTATTGTTTTCACTCAGCGTCTTAGTAAACGAATCGAGTTGAGCGTGAGTAAGAAGACCGTCGTATTGAAGATCCTGGTGGGGGATGATCGGTATCTGGCTGATCGGTATGATGCCGGAAGTTAACTTACTTGCATCAATGCCTTCAACCTTAGCACCAGGCAACTGCCCCTTCGTTTCTCTTTTAAGGTCAATCTTAGATGGAGTTCCTCTGTGCTTGTGTTGATCTATCTCGTCTCTAATAATTTCTTCGAAGCCTATAAGGTCTCTAATGTTGTTATTGATAGTTGTTACAGCATTATTTCCCGTCGTAACTCTGGCAATCCTGACTGCGTAGTCTCCTAGCTCTGTCTGGCTGTAATCGAATGTTATTGTTCTGTTTCTTACAGTAGAACCTTGGAGTATGGCGTATATGTCTACTTGAGATAATGCCGGCAGATTATTTACGACTCCTGAGAATCTCGTTTCAGAGGCAATGGCTCTAATGATTCCTTGCCCTGGAGAAACTGCTACCGAGATCCCCTTGCTTTCAGAAAACCCATTATCGCTTACCGTCCACCCGTTTAGGACGCCGTTCCCGAACACTGAATAGAGACCGTATAGCTGCTTGTCTATTATGACAAACCTGTCCACTTCTTTCTGTATATTCAGTGGAGCATCAAGCTCGTCACCGAAGTCAAAGAAAGCCATTCCATACCAGCGTGTTGAACCTGCCATTTATATTCCTTACGCCCCGACTTTGTATCCGCCACCTGGCACTCCAAGATATGCATATTGATCTGCACGTTGGCTACCAGCAATGTTCCGAGACTGCGTCGCCGCGCCTTGGTTTCTTTCTCTATTTATACTGCTCTTATCTCTTATTCTGTGAATAGATTGCTGCAAATCTGATCTTTGCCTATCTGCTACCCTTCGTCCTGCTAATTCTATTGAGCTAATGTTCATTTTATTTTTTCCTTTTATTAAGCTGTATCAGGCGGGCTGAAGTCGCCGCCAGAAAGCCTATCTGTTGTGTTTGTAAAATCACTTTTTCTTGCCTGCTCGTTAACGATATTAACTGGATATAGCCATTCGCATTCAAAAGTGTTCCACCATTTGTTTTCTGTTGGGTTTATTGTTGAATCAACTTTCATAACTCTGGCTATCTGCCCATCAAGACGTATATTGTCTAGCGCCCTGACTGGTTGTCCAAACGACTCAAACTTTAAAACAAGAGGTGGCCTGTTCATTGCCGCATAGAAATTAATAATGTTTTTAGCGGATTCGAGAGATCCAAATATACCGTCTCTCTGATATATAGTTTTTAAATATCCAAGAAAACCCTCTTTTGTTGGATCATCAAATGTATTCCAATCGACATCGTCGGCAAAAATCAGTTCAAAGTCTGGCGTGTTCGTCATTATCTTAACATGGTTATATACATCCGATACCGCCCTTTCTGTA
>Ga0136558_1001936_pt1 | contig 10228 bp, 7 predicted proteins | sample AntRauTorckE6833_FD_101391 | JGI IMG/M metagenome (GOLD analysis project Ga0136558, IMG submission 101391) | Saline lake microbial communities from Rauer Islands, Antarctica - Metagenome Torckler E6 #833 | ecosystem: Environmental > Aquatic > Non-marine Saline and Alkaline > Saline | place...
GGTATATAATCGTCAAACCGCTGCAGCTCGTGGCGCTGATCCTACAGACGATAGGCATGCTGGCCAACGTCACGACGTTCACGGAGACGAAGCTCTGCAACGACCTGCTGAAGCCGGCCTTCTACCTGACGGTCGGATCGTGCATCGAGGCGTTTCTGATCATCCTCGCGACGATACAGTGTTTCCTGTCGAGCTCTTTCCTCAGTGATGTCATCAACATCCTCGGTGAGACGTTCGTCGATACGAATTATGATATATACGATCCGAACGGGGGCATGCAGCCTTGTTCTGAACTGAACAACTTCCCGTCTTGCACCATATCCAACATACTGTGTAACGTCCTGGAGTTTATCATTGATCTGATCAACACCATCATCAACTTCTTCTCCAAGGGTTTTTTCCCAGCGCTGTGGGACCTGGTAAAGAAGCCGCTGGAGGATATTCTGGACAACATCATTGAACTGTTCGAGTGTCTGTGGGATAACGTCATCATCCTGGTCGAGACGCTGGCCGCCTGTTTGTCGTCGCTCTTCAAGCTGAACTTCAGCGGCGTTAACTCCTGGAACTTCATCGAGGAGATCGGCGAGGCCGTCGAGAACTGGATCGAAGGGATCGGCAAGGCGTGCGGCACATGGCCCTTTGAGCCCTGTACGTTCGACGGCGAGATGCCAGATTACCAGCTCGGGGATTCCGCACCTACAGGCGACGGCACGATCGGATCGGGTGGCCTGGGCGATACCACCGGCACGCCGGAGTTTCCGACGAACGGTAAGGTCCTCGGATCATGCTGCACGGCGAACGGATGTATCGGCGACAACGGCATCGACACGGGCAGCCCGATAACCTCGGGACAGTGCGCGATGGTCGGCATGTACGACCCCGCAACATCCAACATCACCAATATTTTTGCCCCTGGTGAGTATTGCAGCGAGCAGGTCTACTGCAACGCGTCCGGTGCCATCCCCGAAGCGTTGCCGAGCTACGGCTGCTGCTGCCGGTACAACGAGACGAAGCACGACAAGACATATGACGAGTGTCTGGCCTATGGCGCGAACATTACCGTGTGGATACCCGGCGAGTGGTGCGACCGCATCAACGATATGTGTGAGCTCGGGACGTCTCAGCGCGCGGAGAAGCGCGGGTGCTGCATAACGGAGCAGGGTGCCGCCGAGGACGAGCTTACCAGCTACTCGCGGACGTTCGTCAAACGCCAGACGGCGAACCAGTGCTGGCGGCTATTCGACACGACGACGCACACGCTCCGGACATACTTCCTGCCTGCCGATCTCTACTGTATCCATGCCGAGAAGTACCTGAAACCACAGCTGAAATTCCCGGACGGGACGAACATCCCCGACGACAACTGCTACCCCGACAACAACACGGCCAGTGGCGAGGAGTGTAACGCCAACTTTTATGCAGGGACCGTGACCGGGCTGGACACGATGCTGCTGGACAACTACGACTCGTATTTCTGCATCCCCTCCGAGAGTCTGACGACAGAGTATATGCCGTTCACGGCGCGGTTGGCCACGCCCAAGATACCCAAGCCAGACGAGGGCCTGTTCTTCACTGATCCGCCGATGTTCCGCCCTTCCATGGTCATCCAGAACGTGCTGCCGTGGCTGGACGTTGTATCGTGGCCGCTGGAGTCCTGGTTCACGTGGAATGACTGCGAGCCCTTCGAGGGACCGGGCAACTGTCCGTACGACCCGTTTGAGACACCGGCGCCATGTGACGGCAAGTTCATTCCGACGTGGTCGTTCCGCGCGCCGCACACCGGCAGCGACTGTCAGGACGACCACAACCTGCGTGTGCACATGTTCGGCAGCAACGCGCTGATGCGATATTCGCCGATCCTCAACGACCACTGGCGCGACACGCAGTACGTCGGTGTGACTGGCGCGGCGGCGATCGAGATCGACGAAAGGTTCCTCCGCGACTTCCGCGTACAGTACCGCAAGGTCGAAATGAACCAGGTGGGGGATATCGGCGAGTCGGCCCCATGGTCCGTCCAGGGCGGCACGAACGAGTGGACTGACTACAACACCCTCGGTCTGTACAGCGACCCGTCTAGCAGCATCGGTTTTGATGTGCGCTTGCAAGTGTTGGCCGACTCGTCGCTCCTGCACTACCTGTACGTCGGCAAAAAGCACTACGTGTGCCCACCCAACAACACGGACTGCGTCTTCCATGAGGGCTACTACCGGCTCAAGTACACGGACTATATGTATGTCGAGTCGCCGCACAAGGCCATGCGCATCCTGCAACCGACGACCCCACCGGAGACATGGCCCAAGAACACACCGCCCAATATCAACCGCGTCAACTTTGACAGTGGGTGCAACACGTTCTACTACAACCGGGCGGCTCCGGCACCACCGCCGCCGCCGCCGCCGCCGCCACCGGCGGAGACGAACACAACGAACTCGACGCTGCTCGCGTTCGCGCAGGGCGAGAAGGACGCGGCAGCACCCGAAACGACGGAGGTTGGTTTGACCGAAGAGGTCATCGCTGCGATGCAGAAGCTGTTGTGGGGGCAGCTCGAGTACAACCACTACCGGTCGCGGTCGTTGCTGCAGTATGAAGATGACGGCCTGAATTCGTCGTACACGTATGAAGACGACGACGAGAACTACAACTTCACCAACAACACCACGAACGTAACGACGTTCAAGGTCAGGGAGTTCTACAACTGGAACATTAGTTCGCCGGACCACCCGTGCCACAAGTTCCGCCTGTTCAAGAACTACACGCACGACAACCCTCTGCTCGAATACATGCTCCAGAAGCTGACGACCGCCTGCATCATCAGCTCGGTCAAGGCCCGCGTGGTCGACATGCTGTTTATGATGAGCAATTACAGCGGTGGTAAATACGTCTTGCACCCCGAGTTCTTCTCTGACGAGGCAGTCAACTTCGCGACCTGGCACAATGCCACCAAGGTGGTCATCATGGCCTTCTGGCACGCGCAGAATGTGCTGGCCAAGGAGGCGCTCCTCCAGCACGGCACGAACACGACCAACGTTACCATCCCCGACCTGCCCCGGCGGTGGGTGGACTTCGCAGAGACGCTCAACATGACGGACGAGCTGAGCATCCGGCTCGGCGGCCTCATCTCGCGCGCCACCAACTGGACGATTGCCCACCGCCGCGCGGGCAACACCGCGCCGTGGTACCTGTGGCCGCTGGACTCGATCTATGCCGGGTGGGCCAACTTCATCATCCCGGGCAACACGGTGAAGGACCCTTTGAATGTCAAGTATCCGTCGTGGGCGCCGCTGTTCTCCAATTACACCTACGACTTCTACGACTGGGTCGCGAACGGCGAGTGGTCCAACGAGGCGTATTACACAAACAGCATGGTAGCGATGAGTTTGTCGGTCCACCGGAGAGTATCGACGATGGGACTGTTCATCGGCCGCAAGTTCGAGCAGGGGCTGATATCGCACAACCTCAGCACGACGGCGATCTCGCGGACGCTGGCCTCGACCGAGATCAAGCTGCGGCGGATAACAGAGCGGTCAGAACTGGAGTTCTGCGACCCGACCGAGCCGGGCTGCATCAACTGCGCGCTGCTCGTGGACACGATCGATACCATCGTCGAGCTGCTCACGGGCACGATCGCGGACTACAAGGACACGGACCGCTTCAACTTCGATGTCAAGGAGGTCGACCTCAAGCGGTACAACCGGTTCACCAGACCGGACGATCCCCTGACGTGCAGCAACGCCACGCTGGTGTTGATGGAGAAGGCCGATCCGTGGGGCATCGTCAGCGCCATTGTCGATGGATTGTACATGCGCGAACCCATCGGCATGTTCGTGTGCTTCCTGACGAACCCCAACGAGACGGACACGCACAGCCTGTTGTATTGGGCGAAGTGGTTCGTGACATGCGAGTCGGACGCAGGGTCGTGCAAGCGCGGGCGCACGGGTATGGGCATCGAGCAGGCGGTGATCTGGGTGACGCTCTTCTTCGTCGCCGCGTATTTTGTGACATGGGCGCTGGCGCCTGTGATCCCCGTGGGCTATCTGATGACCTTCTACATTTACATTGTCATAAGCGTGGCGTATGCCAGTTCGCCGGCCTGTCTGTTCGCGGCCTGGCCCGTGCCGTTCTACACGACCCCGGATTGCATCGCAGACGATGCCTACTTTGCCATCCAGCGCTACAGCGCCAAGCCTTGCCGCGAGTATCCCGAAGGCTTCTTCGACGACCCGAACTGCACTGACGTGGGGCGGATCGCGCCCGACTGCAAAGCAGAACCGCTGAACTTCGACGCGCTCGGCCTGCGCGAGACGTTCTACCTGATCAACAAGATACCAGGCGCGCTAGACTTCATCAAGTTCACAGACTTCATACTGCTGTCGTGGATCAAGGACGTGCCGCAGCTGGCGCGGGCCATGGATGGCATCGACGAGATCAGCGGCACCGTGCGCGGTGACATGTGCGCACACTGGATCATGCTGCCGTCGATCGTCCCGATGCTGTCGGTGGTCGTCATGGTCCTCGTGCTGTTTATCGCCACGTCTGGGTACCTGAGCTACCTGGCGGCGCTGATCGCCATGGTGTTCAAGAACGTCATGGAGTTTCTGGGCAACATCCTTGATGCGGTGTCAAGACGGAGCGTCGACTCATCGAGGTTTTACCGGACGAGGCCACGCCGTTTCTGACCAGCGAGAGAGAGAAAAAAATAAACACACTAAACCACAAACGACCAGGGGGTAAACCGTAGTGTCAACAGAAGGAGGGAGAGAGAGAGAGAAAAAAAAAATTAACAATATGCAGCGTCTGTCCGGTGTGGGCACTGCGATCCGGCAGAAGTACCGCCCGCCCCCGATGACCGACGCAGAGCTGCAGGCGATCGAGGGCAACGTGCGCCAGAAGCAGCGGCGACGCCTGGGCGGTGGCCGCCGCGATCGCCAGCTCGGCGTCGACGTGAGCGAGGACGAGCAGCGCCAGAAACAGTGGCGCCAGTACAGCAACATCAAGGACGGCCTGTTCGTCATGGGCATGCTCATCCTGTTCATCGGGTCCGGCGCGGCGATCATCGTCTCGCGGTCCGTCGTCGAGAACGCAGAACTGGCGACGATCATCCACGACTTCAACGGCACCAACACGACAGGGATCGAATCCACTGCCTTCCAGTACCTGTCGATCACGGCATACGGCACGCCGTCTGCATCCATTCCGCTGGCGCTTGTGTTCATCCTGCTTGGTCGCAAGTTCATGCTGGAGGCCATCGACTCCGGGAAGAAAGGCGACGACCTGATGTGCGCGGACAAGGCGAACACGGCGCGCATGATCTACGTTATCACGTGCACGGTCAACGCCATCCTCTTCAGCAACCTCGGCTTCAGTTTCGTCTGGTCGATCGTCAAGTTTGTCAACGCGATGCAGCCCGCCACCGAATACTTCTTCCTTTACAACACCATCGCCTTCGCCGTGGCGTTCCTCGGGATGTGCTTCGTCCTCGGTGCCAACATCTACGTGGTGATCGTCTCGCGCAAGGTGTGTGACGTGCACAGTCCCAACAAGCGCGACACCACGTACCTCACGCAGAAGGATCTCCTGCGCAAGAAGAGCACGGGCACGGACAACTGGACGAACCTCGACCTGCCGTTCAACTCTACCGTGAACGGCAAGCCGTTCGACCCCCAAGGTGAGACGGGTGTCCCAGAGTACTCGCAGATGTGAACAGGCGCCGCGTTTGTCTATAAATCAAAAAAAAATATATATTTTTACCGTCGCAAAAAAAAAGCAGCGTTGACCTTTATTTATTTATTTGACTCTGATCAGAGTTGGGGATTTTCAGTGACTCGGATCAGAGTCGAGTCGGAGGCTATGTGTTTTTGTGGATCGGGAGGTCACTCACAAACCAAGAACATACGTTCACCGCGACCCTCACAACATGGCTCGCCACAAGACAGTTCCCAAGCGCTCGGTACCAACGACAAGCGGACATGGGCGCAAGACACCGCGCAAGACTCTCACGCTCGCGAAGGAGAAGGTGGGTGCAGCTACGAACGCAAAGAGCGTCGAAGGAGGAGTCGGAAAGGTGCGCAAGCAACACCGCTGGCGCCCGGGGACGGTGGCTCTGCGCGAAATTCGCAAGTATCAGAAGAGCACTGAGATGCTGATCAGGAAGGCGCCGTTCCAGCGCCTCGTGCGGGAGGTCGCGCGCGATGTCAAGACAGAGCTGCGCTTCCAGTCGAGTGCGCTCGACGCGCTGCAAGAAGCGACCGAAGCCTATATAGTCAACGTGTTCGAGGACGCGCAGTTGTGCGCCATCCATGCCAAGCGGGTCACACTCATGCCGTCGGATGTCCGACTGGCCATTCGAATTCGCGGGGACAGCAAATACAACAAATAGTAAATGTCAGACTTCAAGATGTCGAGCGCGGGCACAGTGTGTGTCGGGTGCAATTTGCCGCACATCGGTCCGCTGCGTTTGGCTATTTGCGATATATGCTTCACGTTTATTCCGTACATCGCGTGTGCCAAATGCCACGCTGAATCGTTTGGGAACGTGGCGCCCGTCCGCCACGCTGCTTGTGCGTCGCAAGATTTTATTGTCAAGTGTCAAAAATAAAAAACCCGTCACACTTCAACTTCTGCCGCTCGCGTTGTCATGCCCGAAGAACCGCCGGCCTCCCCTCCTCCCGCTGAGCCCATGGAGGCAGAGGGCGACGGATGTGTAACGGCGATACTACTTGGAGTAGAAACCATACCCGTACGGGCGCTCGCGCGGTTGCGCGCACCATCAACGGTAGAACCAGTCGAAGAAAGCGCATCAGCGTACTGGCGTGAAGTCGAGCGCGCACGCGCAGCAGGAGGGCAGGCAGGGACTTGGACTATATCGTCTCAGGAGGATCGGCCAGTAGAGTCTTGGACCGTTACTCAGTCTAACGAGCGAGTCCTCATGAGCACGCGCGACTTGATGTCCCCGCGAAGCGGGCCCGTACGGGAAGTACCGTGGCCAGAGGGGACGCCGTGGCCAGAGGCCGCCCTCCGAGCAGCAGGCTTCTCCCGGCGATGCCGGCGTCGAAGAAGTCGACTGAGAAGAGGGAAGCGGCGGCTGTGTTTTTGTTATTTTATTGTGCAACGTACCCAATAAGACTCGTCATTTTTCAACTTCTACCGCGCGTTGATGTCTGCCCCCCAGTCGCCCCTTCCGCTGTCGGGTGCCAATGCACCCCTCCAAGAACAGGACAACGACCCAGATGCTGAAAGGATCTACAAATACATGAGCGATATGCGAACTATTCGAAAAGAGGCGAACGTCGACGGGGCCGGTGGGTGCGAGCGCTGCCATCCTTCTTCCTTTTTTTTGTGGCGATGAAAAAAAGTCCAACAAAAAAATATATTTTCACAACCCAACTCTGACTCTGATCAGAGTCAATGGACTCGCTGGTGGTTGATGTCGAGGGGCAGTGCGTCCGTCGGATGAACAAGAGCGAGGCGGATGCGCTGCTGTTTGAGGGACAGTCCACCTGCCGGATGAGTGAGAGCATGCCCAAAAAGGCGTGGATGTACGACCTCCACCGCACGTTCGAGGGCGAGTGCTCCGCCTGCCATGCGTGGATGCACCCCACGCCCGACGACAACCTGTGCGAGGACTGTCACGAGAAGTTCTCGCACGAGTGGCACATCGTCGGCGACATGCCCGACGACGTCAAGGCCAAGCTGGACTGTGACCCAGACAGCTGCGTCTTCTCGCCTGCGGACCGAGCGCACGGCATCGAGTGGATCACCAACCACCCGAGCTGTGATCCGCATGTGCGTTTCCGCCCCGACCGCCTGCTGATGTATGTGATGCGCGACAGGCGCATCCATATGGCATTTGATATCGCGGTGTTCCCCGGCGAAGACCCATACAAAGACACAATGCTCCGCCTGCTTTACCGCAACACTGGTGTGACGTACAATGAATTTGTAGAAGCCTTCATGCCCGACGACGAAGAAGACGAATATGTTGATGTGGTTAGTTAGAGTAAAAACAAAAATCAGCGAGATTCCTACACACACATAGCACGTGCACGCACACCCATACACACCGACTACTAAAGCTAACACCCAACTGACCAAGCTAACCTTTTGCCTCTTCCTTTTTTTTTTAAAAAAAAACACAGATTGCGTGGTATCAATGCCGATATCATCGTGGTCGAGGAGGCCGCCTTCATCGATGTCCACGTCTATGAGCAGATCATCGTGCCGCTGATCGGCATGCGCAAGAGCGTTGTGGTCATGATCTCCACGCCGCTGGACTCCTTCAACTACTTCTCGCAGCTGTTAGATCTGCGGGACAAGCTGGGCCAGCCGCTCTTCCTGATCGCGCGAATGGAGATGGCCTGCAAGCGATGCAAGGAGCTCAACCGCGAGCATCTGTGCAAGCACCGCATGAAGTTCCTGCCGCCGTGGAAGTCGGAGGAGAAGAGCGACATCATGCAGCTCCTGCTGCGGAACAAGGCGGACACGATGGCGCGCGAGAACATGGGATCGATCAAGGATGCAGGTAACAGTTTTATAGAGAAGACAACACTAGACCGGTGGTTCGATCCCGCACAGAATGTGCCCTTCGTGCCGCGACCGATGGAGAAGGCGGATGTCGTGGTCGTTGGGATCGATCCGAGCGGCGGCGACGGCAAGAACGCGTCCGAGGTCGCGGTCACGTCCGTGGCTATGACGTGGAATAACAATGTTGTAAGTCTTCTTGTTTTTCGTATTCGTGTGTGGCAGGGTCGAGTTCAACGAGCGCGGTGTACTCGTGCAGCGCCAGCCGCGTGAACGCGCGGAGTGTGATGGTGTGTGCTCTGCCGTCGGCCAGGCCCTTGGCCATGATGGGCAGCACATCGTGCAGGAAGTAGAGCAAGGTGCGCGACGGCGGGCTGTTGTCAATGACCCACTGTCTCATGGCCGGGTAGATCGTCAGCGCGAAGACGAAGAACCCGCGGCGCACGATCCCGTTCGGGTTGTCGGGCAGTCCGCGGAACAGCTCGATGTGCTCGTCGTTGAGCATGTCGCCGACATCGCTGATCACCATGTTGACACACCCCTCGAGCATGCCGCGCTCGTTCTCGCCCTCTTTCATGAACATCGCGAACATCGGATTAACCGCCTCATACTGACTCATGCGACTCTCTATCAAATCCTCTAGCTCGTAGGACTGGATGCTCATAAGGTATGCTGTCTTCTTTTTCCGTTCTCTCTCTCTATTTGTTTTTTATCCAGCTTTTGCTAACCCGTTGTTTTGTGAAGTGTGGGCCCAATGACCAGATGTACACGTTAATCCGCGACCACGTCGAAGCTATCGTCGCGAACCCATACTGCAGCCGCGCTTACATCGTCCTGGCACTGGAAATCAACTACGGCCGCGAAGCAGGCCACATCTGGAAAGATCTTATGGGACGGTGGCAGATCGAAGGCAAGGAGCGCATCCGCCCCGTCTATGGGCAGTATGTGGATCCGGCCAGACCGGGCATTCTGACGACGAACCCCAGCAAGAAGCGGTGGGCGAGCGCGCTGCGCAACCACATGGAGAACGGCTCGCTTCTCCTCGCCAAGGACCTGGTGGTCGCGAACCGCTACGTCAACAGGCACAACCGCCAGGCGCTCACCATCGAGAAGTACCGCGAACAGCTGCACCGCTACCGCAACGTGGCCATCGAGACCGAGAACGCGGCGTCCGATAACAAGGTCATCCTGTCCGGCAAGGTGAACATCAAGGGCAAGAAGGACTCGTCGGTCGGCGACGACATGGCCATTGCCTCCACCTGGACGCTGGGCACGTGCGACGACCTGCGGAATAAGAAGCTAGAGCACTTTGACTACTCTATCATCAAATCGTGGCGGGGCAGGTGATTGTTATTTATTTTTGGGACGACAATACATCATATAATCCCACACAAAGACGCACATGTGCGCGACCCAGAACGCTATGACACCCGAAAACCCAATCGCGACCCACCACTCTTCTTGCCAGTATGGCGCCAGCGTGTCTTCGAATATCCAGAGAAATAGTATCCACGGCACGTAGAGCACTGGTCCCCACCGGAGAATGGGGCAGTAGTTCCAGAGGAAGCGCCGCTTCTCGATGTTGTCACATGCGTGGAACGCCTCGAGCGTCTCGTCGCTGTTGAACGGGTAGTATTCGGCGCGCTTTTCCTCGGGCCACTCGCCCGCGCACTCGGCGTCGGCTGCCATTTTTTTTTTTTTTTGTAATTTA
>Ga0136558_1001947_pt1 | contig 10195 bp, 10 predicted proteins | sample AntRauTorckE6833_FD_101391 | JGI IMG/M metagenome (GOLD analysis project Ga0136558, IMG submission 101391) | Saline lake microbial communities from Rauer Islands, Antarctica - Metagenome Torckler E6 #833 | ecosystem: Environmental > Aquatic > Non-marine Saline and Alkaline > Saline | place...
AGCAAAGCACCCAACGACACCAACATGCTATCACCCACCACTCTCCACCAGCGACTGACTACCGTCGATCGCACAACGCTGCGCCCCAAAAATAACGTCACCCCGATACCAGTCACCGCCGCCATCGATAATTGAAATCCAACATCAAAAATAACCGGCGGATGAAAAGATATCAAAATCAATACCACGAACAACAACACCGACAACCAACTCATCAATCGTCGATACTCATAAGCCACCAGCAGCAATGTCCAAAACCAACCCGCCCGCACCGCCGATATCGGTGCTCCCACCCCCACCACATACAACCACACACCTACCACCAACAACCCTAGTCGACCCCACCGATTAACGGGCAATCCCGACATCACCAAAACCAAGCCCCCGACCACCATCGCCACATGCAATCCCGAAATTGCCAATATATGATTCACTCCGGCCCTGCGCCAACTTTCCTGAATAACAGTCGGCAACCCGCCTCGCTCACCCAACCACATCGCCCGAATAAAACTAGCCAGCGGTTCCCGAAACACTTGGTTAATCTGACCCGCCACCCTGACTCGCCAACCGATAAAATCTCTGCCCTGCTCCACCTCTAAAACAGTCGGGTAAAAAACAGTGGTCGTAATTCCTTGCCGCGCCAAGTAATCTCCATATCCTTCCAATTCAGCTGGCAGCTCGTCAAAACCTTGTCGAGATAATCGCGCTAACACCCGCGTATTCGGCCCGTACACAGGATATATCCCGGCAGTAACCAAAGTTGTACAACCATCATCCGTCACGACCACATATTGGGTTCTATCTTCCGCGGCTCGTAGAATCCTATCCACCCGGGCCCAGCCCACATATTCAGATGACTGACCACAAGCAACCTTCATCTCCCGAAACTCCACGCTCTGCGCGTACAAAAAACCGAGCCCCAACAGACTAACCCCAGCCACCAGCACCTGCCCAGAGCGCCTGGATTTCATCCACCACGCGCCCAAGAATACGAGTGCCGGGGTCAGCAATAACCTATCCACCTGCAGCGCCCCCATCACCAACCCGATCAACCAAGACCCTATAAAATACACAAAAAAGAGGCGCATAGCCTCTTCATTGTATTACAGAAAATACCGCTTAGGACGAACTTTATTCTCCACCGCCATGCTTTCGCTCACGCATTTTTCGCCTAATAAAGGTCGGTACCTCCAAATCCTCATCCTCAACCACAGTCTTCGGCTTAGGGGCTCCATAATACTCAGGTGCCGGCGTCACGGGCTGCTCGTTCGGATTCGAATATTGAGGATGAGGCTGCGCTTGTGGTTGATTAACAGGCGGCCCAAACTGACCCTGATTCTGACCATACACTCCTCGCGCGGCCACCGGCTGTTGTTGCTGTTGTTGAAATGGCACCGACCCACTGTATCTTTGACGCTGCGCGTTAACCAGCGCCGGCTTATCAAAACCGGTCGCCACCACCGTAATCTTGATTTCCCCCTCTTCAACCTGACTATCATCCATGACCGCTCCAAAAATCACCTTAGCGTTAGGATCAGCGTGCTCCGTAATCGCCCGCGCCGCCTCCTCAACTTCATACATTCGCAAGTCACTGCCTGCCGTAATGTTAAACACCACACCCTTCGCTCCATCAATCGTAATATCAAGCATCGGGCTCTCAATTGCCGCCCGAGCCGCTTCCACAGCTCGATTTTCCCCTGAGGCTCGTCCGATGCCCATTAATGCCGAGCCCGCGTCCTCCATAATGGCTCGAATATCAGCAAAGTCCACGTTCACCATTCCATGATGGGTAATAAGGTCCGTGATGCCTTGCACTCCTTGCCGAAGCACATCATCCACCACCCGAAAAGCGTCTATCAAACTCGTCTTCTTATCAATAATCTGGAGCAACCTGTCATTTGGAATAATCACTGACGCGTCCGATTTCCCCTCCAATTCAGCCAAAGCCTCCTCCGCGATCGTCATGCGTTGCTGCCCTTCAAACGTAAATGGCTTGGTCACAACCGCCACTGTCAACGCTCCACTCTCTTTAGCAATCTCGGTAATCAAAGGAGTCGCTCCCGAACCAGAGCCACCCCCAAAGCCGGCTGTTGTAAAGACCATATCAGCCCCCTTAAGGACTTCATACAACTCCTCACGACTCTCCTCAGCCGCTTGTAACCCAACCGTGGGGTTCATCCCCGCTCCCAAACCCCGTGTCACCGTCTGTCCAATATGAATCTTAGTTGGAGCGCCTGAATAATGCAGCGCCTGCGCGTCAGTATTAACCGCAATAAATTCAACACCCTTAATCTTAGCCTCCATCATTCGATTCAAAGCGGCATTTCCCCCGCCTCCAACACCAACCACTTTAATATTGGCTACATTCTCGATCGTGGGTTTTTTGAGTGGCACAACGTAACGACACTAAAAGGTAAATTTCGTATAGTTAAGCGTACGTCCGTCACCCTAATTGTCAACAACAATTATGTTCATCGTGAACACACCTAGTATTCAGTTCTAAATTACGGTAAAAATGTCCGGAACCAATCTTTAATTTTAACCACACTTCGACCCATTGAGGGCACTTTCAACGACGCTCGCCGAGAACGTCCCTGCTGCTCTTGTTCGTAAGCCCAAGCAATCAAACCAACCACCACCGCAAACTGAGGTCCATCTACCTGATCGGCCACTCCTCCCAACTCATCATACCTACCAATCCTCACAGGTAATCTCAGTCGTTTTTTGGCCACCTCAACAATCCCAATCAAATGAGCTCCTCCGCCTGTTAAGATGACACCCGCCGGCAACAAACCCGATCGTCCGATACTTTTTAGCTCCTGGTCCACAAATCCAAACATTTCCTCTAAACGAGCGCTAATAATATCCGCCACCTCATGGCGAGAAATTGATTGCTCATCTTCCCCATCGCCTCCATCCACCACTATCGATTCATTCTCACGCACTGTCTCGGGCAAGGCGGTTCCGTGCTCCAACTTGATTGCCTCCGCCACCTCAATCGACGTCCGAAGACCAATCGCAATGTCATTCGTAATATGAGACGATCCCACCGGCAACACATTCGTGTGAATCAATGTTTTCTCCTCATATACCATCATGCTCGTCGTCCCACCTCCCATGTCGAGCAACACCACCCCCAGCTCTTTCTGGCGCTTCTCAAGCACAGCCAAAGATGCCGCCAATGGAGCGAACACAAAATCCTCCACATGCACACCTGCCTGATTAACAACCTTGGTCAGGTTCTTAATAAAAGGCGCTGAACCTTGAATAATATGAGCCTCCACTTCCAAACGCACCCCCGTCATGCCTACCGGATCATGAACATGTTCTTGCCCGTCCACCACAAAGTCTTGTGGCAAAACATGCAGAATCTCACGATTAGCCGGCAAGGAAATAGCCTGCGCCGCGTTCACCACCCGATCAACATCATCAACCGTGATTTCTCCATCAGCCCGACTAACCGCGATCACGCCCCTGGAATTCTGAGAAGAAATGTGTGAACCATTTATAGACACATAGGCCCTCTCAATAGGTACTCCCGCCATCCGCTCGGCCGTGTCCAGCGCCAACCCCAAACATTTAACAGCCTCTTCCACGTCTGTCACCACTCCTTTTTGCATGCCATCCATCGGTGCTACTCCCACCCCCACCACTCGCATCTGACCCGTCTGCGCTTCTCGCTGCGCCACCACAACACGAACCTGGGAAGACCCAATATCAATGCCGCTAAAAAAGTGAGCCCGAGCCATAGAAATCTTTTCTATTGTACCTAATATCAGGCGGGCAAGCTACTAGGTGTACTAGGCCAACCCAAAAAGAATCATGAAGCGTGGCAGAAATATACACAGCCCTACCACCAATGCTCCAAAACTGGCCAGCAGCACCGCCCCGGCCGCCACATCCTTGGCCATCTTCATCTTCTTATTATAGCGAGGCATTAACGCGTCCCCCGAAAGCTCAAGAGCCGTATTAAACAGCTCCAAACACAACACGATCAATATCACAATCAGCAGTAACAAAAACTCCCACGTCGACACTCGCAGACCAAACGCCACCACCACTGCGCTCAAAGCCGCTATCAATTCATACCTCAAATTAGATTCACTCACCCACACCACACGCAACCCACGCACCGCGTGTTCCAAAGATTCCCCAAAGTTTTTACTCTTGCGCCAACCCCTCTTATGCATACCCCCCAGTATAGCTAATTCAGCGACAAGTGGTTAGTCTCAAACCCGGTCGCTTTCAAAACTTCTTCTTCATACCGCGCCATCTGCTTATCCTGCTCCGGCGAATGTTCATGGTCCATCCCGGTTGCGTGTAAAAAAGCATGCGTTAAGAGCAGCGCCACATAATCCCGGTCACTAAGCCCACGCTCCATCGCTTCTCGCCTAGCCACCTCCAAACACAGAGCCACGTCATGTTCGCCATCATACGAAAATGTTAAGACGTTCGTGCTCCCCTCTTTACTTCGATACTGCCCATTCAAACGCACCATCTCTTCCTCACTCACACCTCGCACACCGATCGCATCGTCACTGGCGCCGCTCACCTTCCGAACCTGTTCCCATAACACTCCCACCTCATCCTTAGTCAATAATAAATCATCACCTTCCAATAACGTCACCGGCATACAGGAAACTTACAATCTATCTCCCGGCGATGGGATCAATGGATTAAATCCATTCTCCAATTCCTCGCCATCATTAAATCCATCCCCGTCCGTATCCGGATTAAAAGGATCCGTCCCAAACTCTCGCTCATCCGGATCCGCAAAACCATCATTATCAGAATCAAGCTTCCCCTCACTCAGTGGATCATAGCCGGAACGCACTTCATCCCCATCACCAAATCCATCTCCGTCCGTATCAGGATTCTCCGGATCGGTTCCATAAAAAGCCTCCTCAGCCGCCGTCAAACCGTCCCCGTCACTATCCAGAATCTGGTCCCCAGCTGAAGGGACGCTCGTTGGCCCAGGGGTCTGGGTCGGCGGGCCAGAACTATCTGGAGTCACAACCGGGCTACTCGTCGGAGATACTTCAGGGTCAGCCCCCTGATTAATAAAAAGTCGATACCCCACCACTCCCACCGCCACCAATAAACCCACCACCACAAAAAAGCCAATCACCAACACCACTACGCGCCGCCCTCGACCAACCTTTTTAGTCGGTTGCTGAAAAGCCATTGGAGCCAAAGGGTCCGGCTCTGGGGCAGCCACCAGTGGCTGAGGCGTCTTAACGGGAGGCTGCTGAGGTAAAGAAGCCTGAGGCGCGGCGGCAGGCGCTGGAGGCGGAGGCGGTTGAAAAGGGTCGGGTAAATCAAGACCGGAACCAGGTGGTCTATTAAGAGGAGTTGTGCCAGGCGCTCCGGACACAGAATCAGTCCCCCGCGCAGCCTGTTGCGAACCATCATCAGACATAGGTAAATTATTTGGTGGCGAAGCCATACCCACGTATTATACTGAACGAACGTACAAAACCGAAAACCCCCTCAAATATAAGGGGGTTTTCCTAAACACTACGACCTATCGTCGACGCTTAGACGTCGGAAAGGTAAATTCATCAATCTCACCGAGTTTAATCAGTCGATCTCGCTCAGTCTGCAATTCAGTCCGGCGCTGTGCTTCCTCTCGCACTCTTTGCCTACTTTTTTTGCGCTCAAAATACTGAACTTTTTTTGCTTGCAACAGCACACCACTCTCCTGAACTTTCCTGCTGAAACGACGAACTAAACTTTCACTGCTTTCATCATCTCGTTTACGAACGTAAACCATATCCAAAGACCCACACAACAGTCATATTAACATCTTAAAATGATACACCGCATTCGTGAGTCTATGAGTCACCTCCCTAATAAGTAAATAGTGATATAAATCCCCCCCTTGACAGCACGGACACATCCCGTCAACCAACATATTGCCACGCAATAATTAGTAAGTCAACATAAGTTTTCCCCCGACCCTAAAACCGCCCCCAATCCTACATAAACAGCCCCGCTCCCGAAAAATAACTATCCCGATTCAGCACTCCCAATAACGTCAGCAGCGTATTCACCACCACATACGCTCCAATCACAATCACAAATCCCGTAATCCCTCGCGTCAACGTATACTTAGCGTTCTGCAGCTCACCCGACGGGTTCTCGCTAATTCCATGCAAAAACATCCGAATACCCGAGACGATAATCACAATCATCAACACAATCGCCGCCAATCCCAGCGCCAAATTATAAATATTCACAATCAACCCAAACAAATCTTTGACTCCGCAAAAATTTTCACCCACCGGCAGTGGGTTACACTTCGGAATAATTCCTTGCGCCCACGCCCCCTGCGGCCATACCAACCATAATCCCAAAAGCCACACCCAAACTGTGCGCGTGTCAGAAAAAATCTTTAACATCGCATCGGCCCTAACGGTTCGCCCCCCAACAAGTGCATATGCAAATGCTGCACCTCTTGACCGGCGTTGGCTCCCACATTCGTCAACACCCGATACCCATCCGCCGCCAACCCCATCTCCGCCGCCACCGAGGCCGCTTCATGCAACAACTTCCCCAGCAGCGCGTGATCATCCCCCTTTACTCCGGCTAAAGACACAATATGCTGCTTGGGAATCCCCAACACATGCACCGGCGCCTTTGGACTCACATCTCGAAACCATAATGTATCTCCACCGTCAAAAACGATATCCCCCTCCGAAGACCCCCCCACAATCGAACAAAAAATACAATCCTCTATTGAAGCATCGTCCATACCCGCATTCTACACCGTATGTAAACGTTTCGATAATTCAGTCACTACGCTTTCTCGACTCACCACCTCTTGCATCCCACTTTCCATATTCCTCAAAATCACCGTCTTATCCAGCACTTCCTTCTGACCAATAATCAACGCCCAGGATACTTTGAGCCGATCTGCTTGCTTTAATTGCGCCTGCATCCCATCCCGATCCAGCGTCACAGCAAAAGGAATCCCTGCTTCACGCAGCTCACGCATCACTTCAAGCGCCATCACCTTGGCCAAATCTCCCAATTGAGCCACGAACAACCGCGGATGATCCGTTACGGTCAATTCAATCCCCTCCGCCTTAATACGTTCAATCAAGCGCTCCACCCCGATAGCAAGTCCCACAGCCGGCGTATCCTTGCCCCCCAACTCCCGAACCAATCGATCGTAGCGCCCTCCGGAAGCAAAAGCCAAAGCCGGCGCGCCCTCAGCGCTACCCCCGGTCGGCACGAATTCAAACACCGTGTGAGTGTAATAATCAAGCCCCCGCACCAACGAACCATCCACCTGATGAGGAATCTTAAGCTCCTCTAAGACTCGCAACACATACTCAAAATGTTTCCTGGAATCATCAGACAAATGATCAAGCAATTGCGGCGCCGTGTTGGCCACCTGCTGACATTTCTCCTCCTTACAATCAAGCACCCTCATCGGATTTTTTTGAAGACGCTCCCGACAATCGCGACACAGCTTTTGCTTATGCCGATTATAGTGACTCTTCAGGAGCGCTACGTATTCCTTGCGCTCATCCGGCAAGCCCAGACTATTAATCTTGACCGTGTAGTCTTCCAATCCCAGCTGCTGAAATAACAAATGCGTGATATAAATCACTTCCACATCCGTAATCGGCGCCGCTGATCCAAAGGCTTCCAAACCGATTTGATGAAACTGGCGCAAACGCCCCGCCTGTGGCCTCTCGTACCGAAAAAACGGACCCATATAAAATAACTTCACAGGCCGCGGCAGACTCCGCATGCCGTGTTCAATATACGCCCGCACAATAGACGCTGTCCCCTCAGGACGCAACACATAATGAGCCCCCTTACCACGCACCTTCATCTCAAACATTTCCTTCTGAACAATGTCAGTATCTTCTCCAACACTTCTCTCAAAAAGCACCCTATCTTCAAATATGGGGGTCTCAAGCTGCTGCCAATGCCAACCTCTTAAAAAAGTCGCTGCGTTTTCATACACATAATCCCAATATTTACGTTCATGCGGCAAAATATCATGGGTACCACGTGGGGCAGCGACAGACTCAGCGGTCGGACCTTGATCCTCAGCTTCCATTTGCTCTTGCGCCTTATTCCTTTTAAATGCTTTTGTAACCATAACAAACCGTTTTAAAGGATCGAACCGAGCATCATACCACTAAACGAGTCAATCACAAAACTCCGCCCTGCCGCACAGCCGATCCTAGGAATCCTGGCGCGTCATAATGGAACAAGCTGACGCGAGTAAACGGAAAAGCTCGAATCCAAGCTCGCCCGATCATCAGGTCTCGCGGCAATGTTCCCCAAGCCCGAGAATCCGAACTGGCTGGTCGATTATCACCCAACACAAAATAGTCATCATCTCCCAACTGCGTTTCCAGATCCCCCCCAGTCCGAATAGTCGACGTCAGATACTCAGATTCATCCAAAATAACGCCTTCCGGATACTGCTGGTTAAACACTTTTACTTGGCCCTCTTCCACAACCAACTTTTCCCCAGGCAGCCCTATAATCCTTTTAATAAAAAATTGAGAAGGTCGCTCCGGATACCGAAAGACAATCACTTCCCCCCGCGACGGCTCTCGAAATCGATATGACAATTGATCAATGACTAAATACTCGCCGTCAGCAAATGTAGGGTCCATACTGGCTCCTCGCACAAAAAAGGGCTGCACCAGAAAATAGCGAATCGGCACGATAATCACCATCGCGATCAAAAAGGCCTTGACTAATTCCCAAAAAAAGCCTACAACTGAGCCTCCTCTGCTACCTTGCTCGTCAACCATATCCAGGCATTATACTCCCCTAATCAACATCCAACAACTTGTATCCCCTTATCAAAACCCGTACGCTATTATATAAGCTACACCTGCCTTCCTTCATAGGTGTCATATTATGAATCAACCCAAAAGATCTCCATATAACTCAGCCCGTTCCGGCGGGCTTGGCAATCGCCTTGTCGGTCCTTCCAGCACCCCTCGCATTAATCAAACCCGCGGCGAGCGCACCATCAGCCCCCACCGGCGCCACCGAGGCCGTCGCCTCGCGCTCATCATCTTCCTCATTATCCTCTTAAGCGGTGGTGTCTTTGGTTACAAAATTCTGGCCGCCGGCAACAAAATCAGCACCGCCGACACCACCCTACTCGGTCAACTTAAAGATCTCATTTTCAACTCCGGAGAGTTTCTAGCCGGCGAGCAAGACGGCCGCATTAATATCATGCTTTTAGCCATCGGCGGCGAAGGTCACAGCGGACAAAACCTGGCCGACACCATCATGATCGCCAGCATCCGCCCTGAAACAGGTGATGTGGCTCTACTTTCCATCCCTCGAGACCTCTACGTCCAAGTCCCCGGCGAAGAATATTTTAGTAAACTGAATGCCGTACACGCTTACGGAGAAAGCCAGAAAACAGGCCAAGGCCCCCAGCTTCTTCAAGAAAAAGTTGAAGAAATAACTGGCCTCCCCATCCATTACTACGCTCGTATCGACTTCACTGCTTTTAAACATATAGTCGACGCCGTGGGGGGAGTCAACATCACTAACGATAATACCTTTTATGATTTTTGGCATAAGATAAACTTCCCCGCTGGAACCGAAAAAATGAATGGTGAGCGCGCCCTCGCTTTCGCCAGGGCCAGATATGTTGAAGGACCCGAAGGCGGTGACTTTAAACGAGCTCAGCGCCAACAACAGCTTCTCATCGCCCTGCGCGAAAAAATATTTTCCGTAAACACTGCTTTTGATTTCACGGCCGTCAACGGCATTATCAACTCTCTAGCCGACAACATTCGCACCGATCTTCAAATCTGGGAAATGAAACGCTTCTTCGAAATCGCTCGCCTCATTAACCCCGAAAGCATCCACTCTGTCATCTTAACCACAGGCCCCAATGGTGTGCTCGTTGGGTCCACGGAAATCCTGGGTGGCTCCCCGGCCTCCATCCTCAAAACTCGCAGTGGCGACTTCTCGGAAATCCAAGCTATTGCCGGCAACATTTTCACCACGGAAGCCGCTCCCACCAGCAGCGCGCAGGCGCCTGAAACAATTGATCCCTCCCCAGAACCGAGCGACACTCCCGAAGAGACAACCGGAGAAGTTGACCTAAGCAGCGCCACTATTGAAGTACGCAACGGCACACCCGTCAGTGGTCTGGCCGGTCGTACCCAAGCCAATTTAAAAAAAGCCGGCTATG
>Ga0136558_1001949_pt1 | contig 10189 bp, 10 predicted proteins | sample AntRauTorckE6833_FD_101391 | JGI IMG/M metagenome (GOLD analysis project Ga0136558, IMG submission 101391) | Saline lake microbial communities from Rauer Islands, Antarctica - Metagenome Torckler E6 #833 | ecosystem: Environmental > Aquatic > Non-marine Saline and Alkaline > Saline | place...
AAGCACACAAGCAAATGCTAGATGAAATAAAATACGAACTAGCCGATCAGTGATTCACAAATCTACCATCTGTTAGAGGTCGAACCTCTAGAATCCTCTATAATCACCTGAGAATCCCCTGTTTACTACATGGCTTGACGGTGATTACTTTGTAGATGGTGTAGGTTTTTTATTGATTAATACATCTTGCTGCCACTTACTAGGTTTTTTGTCTGTACGATGCATGCACCCAACCCAGCAGCAAGGTCGTTTTTGACCGTCTAGAAGCTCCTCGACAGTCCGTTCAATTCGTCGTTTACGCGTTTTCTCTTGCTTTGAGTCTTCAACCCAGCAGATAAATTCGTTTCGTGCAATTGGCGTTATGCTTTTCCAGAGGTTAGTAATGCCAGTAGTTTTAGTCAGGGCCTCTCGTAGGTCGTGGGGCAATGTGTGGACAAGCCCAGCTGGTATCGTAGTATTACTCATATATCTATTCTAGCAGTCATACGATAAAATCAATCAAACTAACATTTTAATAGTAAACAAGATTGGTCAATAAATTATGAATTTACTAAAAATCGTCATCCCCGCAGTAGTTCTAAAAAAGATATACGATAATAAGTACAAAAATCAGAGTAATACTTCCCCGCTCAGTGATGACAAAAAGGACGCAATTCAAGATCATAAAGATAACAACTGAGCCGTATTTACTATGTCATTTATAGCTCGTGCTCGGCTACTCTTAATTGGTGCTCCTCGCATCTTTAAGAACGAAAAAGTAAACCAATAACAACCAGCCCTTGAGACGCCACCCAAAGAAAGCCCGATAGAATAAGCGGTTTATCTTTTTTGATGAGACCATAAGTTAGCCAGATACAAGATGTAAGCGTATAAAAAAACCAAGTAATAAGCGAAACTCCTTGCGAACCTTCAACCTTCCATACCTCAATAATCTGCGGTATGGTTGCGATTGGCTCAACCGTTGCGAATACCAACATGAATTTCTCAAACTGTTTTCTCTTCATAAAGTAACTATAGCAAAGTCTTGAAAGGTTGAAGTTTTTGGCCTGAAAGACTGAACTTTTGCGTCATCAAATATGTATTGAATTACTGAGCGTAATGTTCTGAGACCTTGGTGCAACGATTAGGCTACAGGCCAGTAAGTTCTTGTGCAATCTTTGCCCAGAATATTTTCCATTCATCAGCGTCTTCTTTATTGGGCAAAGCGGTATGAGCGAGAATTAGTTTAGATCTTTGATCATTGCCCTCGATAGTTGACGAAAATTTACTTCCGTCTATAAAATTACAACGCCAATTACTTCGTTTGGGAGTTTCTGAGCTACGAGATTTTAGTATTTCGCTTCCATTCAGTTCACTCTGACCCTCAAACCATTCAACGGTTTGTGCGAAAAGATCGACTCTAGATTTTGCGACTGTTTTTGAAACAGCAAACTCAAAAAGCCCATTCGCTAATTGGCCAGGTACTCGTTTACCAATGTGTTGCTCGTATGCAACCGTTATGCCTTGTGCCCACCAGCCATGATTATCGATAGTGCCGTCGAGCTGTTTATACAATTTAAATGCAAGGTCTTTATGAGACATTTGCCTAGCACCACCTTCATCGAGTTCTTCGACCCACTGTTCCCAAGATTTATTGGTAGCTTTTTGGATCGATGCAACATTGATAGGCTTTGTCATACAAACAATAATACGAAATTAACAGATACCAGTCAAAACAAAACCCAGTTATGGAACCTGGTCTTATCTCTTTTGTGCTTGGCTTGGCTGGGGCGGCAGGATTACTAGCGTATATTCTTCACGAGCTTTGAGTAAGGCCTTAGGCTTTCCTCAGTCTCGCTCGAATATCGAACCTACTCCTTTGGAGCTAGCAGGTTCGCATCCGACACTCCGTGTCTACGGTTTGCAGTGAACTAAAGCTGAACAGAAAACTCATGGCTGAGTATTGAGGTCTAGACCTTTCAGCCTATGCAAACTCAAGAAGCGACGGTTATCGTATAGAAGTTTAGTAAGCTTTTGTCGCGCCGTCTTCCATTGCTTTTTCAGCATTATCCTTAGACATCATTGCGCAAACAGTTGTTCCACACTTCTCGTGCTTCCCTTTGGCCATGAAACCACCTTTTTTAGTTTGGTGAATCTCTGGTGCTGACAAATCAACGCCTTTTTCCTTACATTTAACGCAATATCCTGTAGCCATGTCTATCTCCTCTTAAATTGGTTGTTAATATATCTTCTGTAGTATAACGCTTTCTTAGGATGCTACATACCCTAAAGTTAAAAAAGTACAAATTTTTAAGATAAGTCTTCTACTTATCATAAAATTCTTCCCTGTCGATAGCTTTCATCCTCTTTGTGATGACCTAGACCTAAGGAGACTGATAGGTCACCTTTGGTGTACGTCGTGGCTGGGGCGGCAGGATTAGTAGGATATATTTTGGCGAGCTTTCGCACGTGCAAGCACTGCACGCTCTCGCTCAAATTATCAAACCTGCTCTTTCAGAGCTATCAGGTTCGAAGCATACAGACTCATCCAAATGAAAAACCCATCCTTACAGATGGGCATTTCATTTGGCTGAGCATACAGGTCAGAAACCTTTTTGAGGACTAAAACGAGACAAATGAGACACTAAAAGGCTATACGTAATTGTGTCTCAATAATTACTAGATTAAAGTATAGATTTATTTTGCTATATACTTAACTCATGAACCAAACAGAGTATGATGAACAAATTAATTTTATTGAAAAAAATGAGCTTAGTACGCCCGTAACGTTTTTTGATACAAGAAAGCTTCATGAATCTCTACAAGTATTAAACGAGGTTTATGATAAAAATATCTTAATCTTTTATGCTATAAAAAGTTGCTATAACAAAAACATACTAAATTCTTTAGCTTCAGCAAATGTAGGGGTAGAAGTGCTGTCGGAGCTAGAATACGAATTAGCAAATGCGGCTGGATTTAACTCTATATTGTTGAACGGAATGGGTAGAAGTTACGATTTACTGGCCAGGACAATAAATGATGGAAATATTGTTCTAGTAGACTCCATAAATGACTTAAAAAAATTAAAAATCATATCAAACGAAACAGACAAGCCACTTAGATTAGGTTTTCGCTTAAGATTAGATTTGTCTAGTATAGATCCAGAAAACAGCTACGTATCGGATGATCACCCTCTTGGTAATTACATCGACTCTGATTTGCTTAGGCAGTTCTTTGAGTTTTGCAATACACAACCAAACGCTCATTGGGAGATGCTTCACACACATCTAACTATCAACGAAACGTCTCCCAGAATCTATATAAAGGCAATTGAAAAAATAGTCTCAGCACTTATTCAGCTAGAAAAGACGTACGGTTTGCGTCCAACTACGCTTAACCTAGGTGGAGGTTTTGAAGTATATAATTCAAACCAAAGAGAGACTTTCCTTGAGCTTTTCAGCGCAATAAAACAAGAATTCAAAAACAAATTTAATGGTTATAAGCTGGCTATTGAACCTGGTCGATACTTATCAGGATATGCTGGGTATACAATCGGTAAGGTTCTTGACGTTAAGTTAGTAGGAAATAAAAACTGGATTATTACTGATATTGGTACGAATACTCTCATACCAATACCTAATGCTAGATACAACTTAGTAGTGCCAGATGCAGAAAAGAATGAAGGTAAATACCTTATCGGTGTTACTGATGGTATTACCAGCCCAGCAAATAACATTATTTTCGAAACTCGAGTTGATAATTTACCTGAAATAGACTCATACATATGTATAGAAAATACGGGTGCGTACACAGATGTTTACTCTACTTTCTGGGCATACCCACCTCACATTGTATGCAATATCAATACAGACGGAAAAATAAGTATTTACAGAGATTCTCAAGATATAGATCAGCTTCGAAACATATTCTTCAAGTAAATTAGACATTAATCTATTTTAAATAGCTCTGGCTCTTCTTCTACTGTTCGTTTTCTCAATAATGCTCTTATAAAACCTAAGTATCGGTGATTCTCATTGAAAATCTCAAGTATGCTTTGCCAGCGTTTTCGGATTGAGTCTCTTTCATCTTCAGTCACTTCTTGAAGATGAGGCTTATTCATAAAGTACTCTATATATTCTTCTATCTCTTCGGCGCTTCTAGCTTTGAGCTCTACATTATCATATTTATATAGCTCAAAATTACCTGCACTTAAGTATTTCTGAACCCAGTCTTCAGATGTCATGGGTTGAATAGTAACACCAATAACATCAGAAACTTTTTTCAAAAGGTCTTTAGGTGGTTTCGAATGATAATAGAGGTTTGTTACGGATAATATACCCCAAGGCTTTAGAACTCTCTCCATCTCCTTGATAGCTTTTTCTTTATCATCCATGAAAGAAGTAGATCCACCAGCAATGATTAAATCTATACTTTTTTCCTCGCAAGGAATGTCGTATGCTGATCCAACCTCAAACTTTACAAGCTGTTTGATAGTTTCACTGTCTTGTTGTAGCTCTGCCCTAGCTGTGTCCACGGCATCTTTAACAGGATCTATTCCGAACACAGAGCACTTCATAGTTCGAGCAACTTCAAGTGATGAGAACCCTGTATTTGAACCTACTTCCAATACTTTTGAGTTAGAATTAGCAAATGAGTTTTTTAGTATCCAATGAATTGTGTCTTTGCCGCCTGGACAACGATTTGTTTCTCTCAGCAGAGATATAAACTCTACATAATTCATGTCCTCAATTTTCATCATTTATCCTCCTATGGAAATATAACTTGCTTATGATCTCTAAGTAAAAGTGTACAGTCGCGAATATCATCATGTTGCAGCAGCCAGAGTATATATCTTTCAATTCCTAAACCAAATCCACTTGTCAGAAGTGGATATTCTTCGTGCATTTCACGATACCACTGGTAACCATGCAATTCTACTTGATGGGCTTCTAGAGACTTATCTAAGTCTTTGCCTTTATAAACACGCTGACCAGAACCTAATATTTCTCCTATGCCTGCTAGTAAATCAGCCGTCAGTGATAAACTAGGGTCATAATCTGCTTGTCCTTGATAAAAAGGTACCGCACTCCAAGGTAAGTGTGTGAGCCATAAAAACTCACCATGGTTTTTCATTAATATTTTTTCACCTTCTGGAGTTATGTTTAAATCTCCTGAATCTAATTTAGTAAAAGCCTCTTTGTGTTGTTTCAATTCGTTAACAGCTTCTGGAAAGGTGATGCGAGGGAAGGATTTTTCGACCACTTCTTTTAGGTGTTCGGAAGTACCCACAACTGAAATTATCTCCTGCTCACAACTAGCCAGTAAACCACTAGTCATAAACTTAATGTATCTTTCGGCCAGATTAATCACATCTTCCAAGTCCCCACGGATTTCTACTTCTGAATGCACAAACTCATTCAAGTGTCTTTTATCAATATCTTCGCCTCGAAATGTAGGCATAACATAGTAAGCACCTCGTTCATTTAAGCGCGCCCCGAGCTCAAGACTAAACTGCATTGAGTCAGCTAAATAGACCTCTAAGCCAGTATGTGTAATCGTTGCTTTAACAGGGAGTGAGTCACTTCCCAACCCCATAGGACTACTAACGGAACCGGTGGTTATAGGGAATATAGTTGGGCTTATTTTCTCTGTGCTGTAAAAATCATGAGTAAGTCGAAGTATTTCAGAAAATATTTTATTAACTACTGAATACCATGGGTGGTTTAATAGCGTATTAATGTGTTGCTGAGGATTTTTATGTGATGAAGGTGGCTTTATTAGATTCATAATTAGATTATACGGTTATTTAATACCTTTACTATTTTGACTTAATATAGCATATATACTATAATAATCATAATAAAGGAGTTTGTACTTAATGTCGGAAAGACTTGCACTTATAGGATTTGTAAATTCAGAACAAGTCATTGCTGACAGAATAAAACAGCAAACACCTGACGTTATCCTCGATGGATATGTACTTTTTCCTAATAAGGCGTTCGAACGGACCGTTGATAATGTCTATAGGCTTTATGAAGAAAATGAAAACGAGACACAAGAAAGCGAGCTTGCCAAGATAGCGCTTTGTGACTATCGAGCGGTAAACCTCGGCCCGGATACTGCAGTACTCTTACTAGAGGATCGATTAAAGAATGCAGGAGCAAGATATATCGGAGCACGTACTGACGAACTTGCTTTTGAGCTCGATAAAACAAAAATATTTGAAATTTTTCCAGACAGCACAGATGTTCTGCCACCTACACGAATTCTTGAAAGCCATAGCGATGAGGCCATACATGAAGCTATTAACTATGTCGGTGAAGATGCAGTAATTAAATTTGTTGGAGATTATACGGATTTTTATGATGACAGCGAGTACAGGAGAGTTCGTTACATAAGCGAGTTCGGAGATTATGCTGATTTAAGGACATTTATAGCTCATTCTATTGAAAGTAGCGGTAAGGCAATTATTCAAAAAAGAGTAAAAGGGCAAGAGTTCAGTTATACATGTATTGTTGACGAGAATTATGGGCAGTTTAGACTAGGCGAAAATATATTTTATAAAAGACGATATGATTATGACCAAGGCCCGTTATGTGATGGAACTGGATCTATAACAGTCGGAAATACTTTGCCCGGTATACTAAACAAAGAAGATATAAACTTCGTACAGACCGACATTGTTGGTAGGTACATTGAAAGGATGGCGGAAATAACCGGCCGTCCTCCTAGGACTTTTCTAAATGTTGACCTTATGAAAGACGAGTCCGGCAAAGTATATCTTATAGAAGTAAATCATCGACAGCCAGGTGGCCACACTATGTCTAATCTATTAGCTGGGTTAGAGACGCCTGTGTCCGAAGTGTTAGCTGCAGCCCAAGAAGATAGACTTGCCGACCTAGAACCAAGGTATAAAGACGGAGCATCTGTAGCAGTGACAGTTTTTCCGGAAATATCACCAAGAGATTTTAGTGAAAATGATCGAAAGCCAATAGTAGATATTCCACATAATCTACCGAACGATGATGTTCGCTTATATACAGGTTGGGTAAATGTTCTTGATGACAATGAACATTCTTCTAGAGTTGAGTCTAACTTAACAGCCACAATCATAGCTGTTGCTCATGAGGCATCTGTCGATAAAGCGAGAAATGCAGTATACGGTAGAATCAGCCAGCTTGCTTTAAATGGAAGCGGCTTGACTTACAGAAGCGACATCGGTCTACATGTCCCTAATCTGATACTGCCCTAGTAGCTAAATAGAATTGTTTTTTTATCCGCATCAACAGTTGCTATGTTGCCAGAGGGAACTATTATTTGTGGATCTGTGTGACCGAAGTCTAAGTTTTGCACTATAGGTATATCAGCTCGATATTTTCTAATCGACTTAATGACTGATTCTCGCTGAGACTTTCTATATACTTCACGTTCATTTACCTTCAGTTGTTTGTTAAACTCCCAAGCTTTGGGCCTACCAACGAGTACTGCGCTTGTTCGTTCTAAAACACCTCTTTCCGCGAGTGAAGTAATTAATGTTTCTGCCACCCATGGCTCTGGAATATTTTCTGCTGTTTCCAAAAATAAAACAATGTTAGTAGATTTAAAATTAGGAATTGGATTTCCTGCTGATAAATACTGCAGCAACGACTCTATACACCCGCCCCAGAGTACACCTGTAGCCATACCAGATCCGTCCCAGTACCAGCCTTCATTACTCTCAAAACTTCGACTTTTTACAAGATTACTCTTATCACTCCATTCGAGTTCAATATCTGTAAATTCCACAGAAGGCTTTATGGCGTGAGTACCGCCTTCAAATAATGCCCATTTCAGTGATTCTTTAGTTTGTTTAAGAATATTATTTCCTTGCATAGCAAATTGAACCATTAGTGCTCCACCATAATAAGAAGGCACACCTATATTCCATAAATACTGGCAGATATTAGTGTTGTCACTGTATCCTATAAATGGCTTTGAGTTAGCGCTAATTTTTTCCTTATCTAGATAAGGTAGTAGTCGCACCTGATCGTTTCCGCCTATAGCGGTAAATATTGCTTTTATCTCTTTATCTGTGAAAGCTTTCATTAAGTCTAAGGCACGTTCTTTTGGCGTAGGCTGTTTTGTTCGTGTACTTGAGTATTCCACCGGAATAAGATTAAACTCATTTTTAAGACGGTCAATACCACGATCAAGCACCCACGGAAAGTGGCTAGCAGCATCACTTGATGGAGATAAAATTGCAACTTTATCTCCTGGTTTTAATTTTGATAGCTTAATGAATCTCATAACAGTATTGTTCACTATTTATCATTTACTAGCAACCGCACTGTCATTAATTTTATTTCTAACAAGTTCAGCTATCAGATAGTCCTCTCTGTTGGAAGCACCATCATTAGCCGTTATGCGCTCATAATCAGTAGTCCATTGAACTATAAACTTTCCGACTCCCTTTGCATTAAAAGGTAACTTATCTTCTTCGTATGAATCCAACTTATCGCCAAGTTCTTGAAGGTTTAAGTCTAGCAGTCGGCGAAATAGACTGATGCCTTTCATATACGTTCTTAATATTCTGGTCTGATTGTTCTGTGCTCCTGGTTTAAGGCCTTCAGCAAGTAACGCCATGCTTGTGATAACACTATCTTCAAATCTTATTCTCATGTTATGCGGTGCATCACTCTCAACCAGCCTTAAATCATAGGCGTCAGTTACATGGCTTAAGCCGGATAGCTGCTTCACTAGAGTTGTGTCACCAAATGCAAATTCTGCACCGAGACTTCCTTCTTGCCCCTCTATTGCAATGACGTTTCCAATATCCTCGTATTCACCCGTTGTTTTATTCCTTACCCAATAGCTTGTATTTCTACCATACACTCCATCTAATCCATACTCGTGTCTATAGTAAGAAGGTTCCATAACATCAGGTTTAACAGCGTAGTGGCCGTTTTTCTCAGCTGCAGAAAGTAGGTCCTTGTCATCTCCTCTGACACTTATGAATGTATCGTCAGATTCAATACCTAAACGTACAGCTAAGAATTCGGATGTTGACTTGAATAATAGCTCAGTATGCTCAGTTGTAGTCAATGCTCCAAGACCGGTAAAAAATGATCCGTATTCCTGTGGTTCATCTATTTCAAATAAATTCTTAAGATTGTGGGTGCGTATACAGTTTTGAACAAGATATATACCGTCCTTGGGCGATAATACTTGCCCTAGGTATGGTTTTAGCACACTAATCGGTGCACCAATCAGCCTAACTGATGGATCTATGCCTGAAGTGATATCAACAGGTTGATGCCTCTGATAGCCTAATTCTTGAAACTTCTCAGTGAACTGTTCCGTAACTCTTTCGCATTCTGATAAACCAACCAATGAATTCATAGTTATATTATACAACAAAATTAATCGTAAGTAAATTTCTACAGAATGATCTCACCCCCATCGGGTGTTTTGTATGATTTATCGGCACTTTTTGATTCGGTCTTACTACTTACTGGCTTCTTCTTCAGCTTTCCGCTCTTGATGACCAACTCTTTCATAGCTTCTTCGCCTTCATAGGCCTTTACGCGCCCGTTCAAGTACCCGAGCCGATACGATATGCCGTCACTCATAAGTCGCCAGTTGGTGTCGCTAAGGGCGCTATCAACTAGCTTTTTAAATGTCTTTCTGCTGTCGTAGTCCTTACGGTCGGACTTATTGTCCAAACAACTGAAGCCCACATAGACATCACGACCCATTTCGGGCTTGTCCAGGTGAAATTCAATATAGCCAGCCTTTTGCAGCGGTTCGGATAGTAGTGGGGTTAATTCAGCAATTTTAGGCTTCTTTAAGTCTTTGACTGCGTCATATACATCCTTATTATCCTGACGTTCTTTCATCTCTTCAAGGACAGACTGAGCATTCTCCCAATTACGGCGCGCTTCAAGGTACTTTTTACCAGCTTCATCTGATAGGCAGAAGCGTTCCTTGTCTTTTTCGTTCTCTGGATCAGGTTCCTCTACGGGTTTCTTGGGTCGATTAAGGTCTAATTTGTCTTTGTATGTATGATCGCAGTTAGTACAGGTGTAGGTTGTGGTGATAACTTTAGCTGTTCTTCTCGTAGCTTCTTGCATAACAGCTCGGCATTTCGGACATTTGGTGGTCAGTCGCTCCCACACTTCACCATCTTCCCAATAGGCACTGCGTTTCTTACAGGCTGGACACTCTAGCATTA
>Ga0136558_1001951_pt1 | contig 10183 bp, 8 predicted proteins | sample AntRauTorckE6833_FD_101391 | JGI IMG/M metagenome (GOLD analysis project Ga0136558, IMG submission 101391) | Saline lake microbial communities from Rauer Islands, Antarctica - Metagenome Torckler E6 #833 | ecosystem: Environmental > Aquatic > Non-marine Saline and Alkaline > Saline | place...
GGTTATTGAGCCGATGATTAGTCCTACAATTAGAACAACTATCGTCCATATAAAATCTGGGATACCAAAACCGTGCCAATTTATACTAACCAATAGTGTGGTAACATTTGCTATAGTTGCGACAGTAATCCAACCGAAGTAAATACTAAAGGGAAGTCTAATGATTTTCGTAACCTCTGTATCTAATGATTTCTTTCTAATAATCTTATTTATTTTAATCAGCGATACTAAAATAATAATCATTAAAACCAAGCTTAAAGAAATATATAAGTAATGCCATGCAATAATCCAGAGGGCATTGGCTACAGATGAAATACTGAAATAAATACCTATTTCATTGAAAAATTTAGCTGTATAAGGTTTATTTTTAAGGGCATATAATTGATAAATTGTATAAACTCCAAGCAATAAATATATAAGTCCCCATATTGAAAAAGTAATGGCTGCTGGTGCAAACAAATTTGGATAGTTATTTGAAACTTGGCCTGTATTCAGTCCATTAATCGGTAGAATATTGGCTAAGGCGTTAGCAGTAATCATTAAAATAAATGTTAATACTGTAATGCCACGAATAATTTTGCTTTCTAATGTTCCCATAAAGCCTCCTTTCTGCTACTACATAGTTACCCAAATATTTATAAAATAATTATTATTTTTTCAAAAGGTTTACTCAAAAATTTGTTGGGTATATAAACCATAAGGAGGTGTTTTAAATGAAAAAAATAATATTTTTTGTAATAGTACTATTAATAATTGTTTTGATCATTAATATTGATATGAATAATGAAGAAAAGATTATAGAAGAAAAAAGAGATTATGAAATTGAAAATTATGAAACTGCCATATTCGCCGGCGGTTGTTTTTGGTGTATGGAATCACCTTTTGAAAAATTGGATGGTGTAGTTGATGCGATTTCAGGATATACAGGTGGTTCTCTTGAAAATCCGACTTATGAACAAGTTTCATCGGGCAGTACTGAACATATAGAAGCCGTAAAAGTAGTTTATGATCCCAAAGTGATTAGTTACGAAGAGTTACTAGATGTTTTTTGGCGTCAGATTGATCCAACAGATGCTGAAGGACAATTTGTCGACAGAGGCTACCAATACACTTCAGCAATTTTTTATAATATAGAAGAAGAAAGGAAATTAGCTGAAAAGTCCTTAAAGGCATTAGATGAATCTGGCAGATATGATCAAAAAATTGTAACACCTATTCGTGAAGCAAAGGCGTTCTATAAAGCGGAAGAATATCACCAAGATTATTACATTAAAAGTGAAGTTAAATATAAGTTTTATCGATCCCGATCAGGAAGAGATGAGTTTTTGAATAAAATTTGGGATAAGGAAGAGTGATATGGTATTATTATAAATATGATATTATAATAGATTAATATGAATTTCACTAGGAGGAATTTATGATAGAAGGAAATGTGTTATTTGCTTTTGCATTAACTTTGTTTGCTGGGTTATCAACTGGTATCGGTAGTGCATTAGCATTTTATTCAAAGAAAACAAATGAGAAATTTTTATCCGCGGCGTTAGGTTTTTCTGCTGGTGTGATGATTTATGTATCATTTGTAGAAATTATGCCTAAAGCATTAGAGTCTTTAGAGGCGGCTTATGGTTATTCAAAAGGTTATATTTATACAACAGGAGCATTTTTTATAGGAATCTTAATTATTGGGCTTATTGATAAACTGGTACCAAATCAAGAAAACCCCCATGAGATTCATAGTCCAGATGAAATGAGCCCAGATCAAATAAAAGAAAAAGAACTTTTAAGGATGGGAATGTTTTCGGCTTTAGCCATAGCAATTCATAACTTTCCAGAAGGCATTGCAACATTTATCGCTGCTTTAAATGACCCAACACTTGGTGTCAGCATTGCTATAGCTATAGCAATACACAATATTCCGGAAGGTATTGCTGTTTCGGTTCCGATATACTATGCAACTGGAGATAAGAAAAAGGCGTTTAAATATTCGTTTCTATCTGGTTTATCTGAACCAGTTGGAGCTGTCATAGGATATTTTATACTAAGAAGTTTTATTAGTGAGGCTTTATTTGGTGTTGTATTTGCCGGTGTTGCTGGGATTATGGTTTATATATCCTTAGATGAGTTATTACCGACAGCTGAAAAGTATGGTGAGCATCATATTGCTATTACTGGATTAATTGCAGGTATGGGTGTTATGGCAACAAGTTTAGTATTATTTGCTTAAAAATAAATTATGCATAAAAAATAAAAAGCTGGTGAATCAAGAAATTGGTAGCCAGTTTTTTTATGAAGTAAATAATAATGATAATTATTTTCAAATAATGCTTGACATAATGCTGACAAAAAATGTAAGATATAACCGGTATTGATAATCAATATCATCAAAGTATAGAGTTGTATTTATAATTAAAAGGAGAGTATATGAAAAAAATAAGTGTTTTTATATTAATGATTGTTTTAGTAGTAGGTTTAATTGCTGGTTGTACAGCGGCTAATGAAGAAGCCGAAACATCTGGTGAAGTAAATTTATATACTAATAGGCATTATGATACAGATGAAGCATTATATGATACTTTCGAAGAAGAAACAGGTATTCAAGTTAATGTTGTCAAAGGCGATTCTGATGAATTAATCGAAAGACTTGACCGTGAAGGTGAAGACACACAGGCGGATTTATTGATTACTGCTGATGCAGGTCGTTTGTACCGAGCGAAAGATCGCGGATTATTACAATCAATTGAAAGTGATGAACTCTTTGAAAATATACCTGAAAATTTGAGAGATACTGATAATGAATGGACTGCTTTAACTGTTCGTGGAAGAGTGATTGTTTATGCTAAGGACCGAGTGGAGCCAAGTGAACTATCTGATTATATGTCATTAACAGATGAAAAATGGGCTGATGAAATCTTAGTTAGATCATCATCAAATATATATAATCAATCATTATTAGCTTCAATAATTGAGATTCACGGTGAAGAAAAGGCTAAAGAATGGGCACAAGGGATTGTAGCAAATATGGCAAGAGCACCAAAGGGGAATGACAGAGCACAAGCAACAGCAGTAGTAGCTGGCGAAGGTGATTTAGCTATAATGAATACTTACTATATTGGTAAGATGATTAATTCTTCTAATGAAGAGGAAGTGAAAGTAGCAGAAAATGTCGGCATTTATTTTCCAGAAAAAACTCATATAAATATTAGTGGTGTTGGATTAACGAAACATGCTAAAAATGAAGAAAATGCTATTCAATTAATTGAATATCTTACAGCTGAAAAAGCACAGTCTAAATATGCGACAGCAAACTATGAATATCCAGCAAATCCTGCTGTTGATGCTTCTGAGTTATTAAATTCTTGGGGCACTTTTCAGACACAAGGCATTGATTTAACAACTCTAGGAATTAACAATGAGAAAGCAGTAAAGATTTTTAATGCGGTAGGCTGGGAATAATAAAGGAGTTAAGTATGAATCTTAATCGATTAAAAGCCCATGTGAATGGCTGGTTCATTGCAAGTACATTGATTATTAGTTTGATTGTTTTACCAAATTTAAATATTATTTTTAGAGTGTTTGATGGTGCATCAGAAAATTGGGCCCATATTCAGAAATATCTCTTACCAGGATATGCTCTAAATACAAGTATCATTGTACTATTTACTGGATTGTTTACCTTATTAATTGGTTTAGTGAGTGCTTGGCTTGTGACAGCGTATGAGTTTCCCTTTAGAAAATTTTTTTCTTGGGGACTCATATTACCTATAACGGTACCGGCATATATTGGTGCATATACTTATCAAGGTTTATTCAATTACACTGGTGTTGTTCAGAGTTTTTTTAGAAATAATTTAGGCTTTGGTACTGGTGTTAATTATTTTGATTTTATGAACTTAAAAGGAAGTATTTTTGTTTTTACAATTTTTCTTTATCCATATGTATTCATTATTACAAAATCATTTCTAAAGAAAATTTCTGCTTCTATTATTGAAAGTGGAAAACTTTTAGGAAAAAGTAATCTAGAAATATTTTTTCAAATAATATTACCAATTTCTAGGACCGCTTTAGTGGGCAGTGTAAGTTTAGTGATTTTAGAAGTTATAAATGATTACGGTGTCGTGAAATATTATGGTATTTCTACCTTTTCAACGGCTATTTTTAAAACATGGTTTGGTATGGGAGACACAGCATCAGCTATTAGATTATCAGCACTTTTAATGGTATTTGTTTTCTTGTTATTAAGTATGGAAAAAGCACTTCGCGGAAGAAAGAAATATAGTTACAGTTCTACTAAAATACGGCCAATGAAGAGACAACAACTAGAAGGTATGAAAAAATATTTAGCAACTATTTTTTCGAGTATAATATTTTCCCTTGGTTTTCTGATTCCGGTAATACAATTACTTCATTGGGGGTATTTAACTTACAGTAAAGTGATCGATATTGATTTTATATTGATGACAGTGAGTTCAATTTCTGTTAGTGTGTTCGCTTCAATCTTAGTAATCGTTACAGCATTAATTGTTGGCAATTATGTAAGGCTGAGCAATACAAAAATTTCAAAAGTGTATTCAAAGGTCGTTACCATAGGTTATTCTATTCCAGGAGCTGTTATTGCTATTGGTGTTATCACATTATTAATTTTTGTTGATCGCCAATTAAGGGGATTTTACAACAATAGTAGTTTTATTTCCGGCAATTTGCTTTTAAGTACGAGTTTGTTTATGCTAATTTTCGCTTATGTTATTCGATTTTTAGCTATAGGTTATCAATCAATTGATTCTGGTTATGATCGTATTGGTAATAAATTTACAGAAGCTTCGCGTTTATTAGGCGAAAATTCATTATCAACTTTTTTTAAGATAGATTTACCAATGATTAAACCAGCAATTTATAGTGGTGTTGTTCTAGTTTTTATTGATTTGGTGAAAGAATTGCCACTGACGTTAATCTTAAGACCATTTAACTTTAACACACTAGCCACTAAATCCTTTGAATATGCGAATGATGAGATGATTCATGAAGCATCAATTGCTGCATTAATTATAATCACTATTAGTTTATTAGCAATTTTATCGATGAATCGACTATTTAAAAAGGAGGCAGCATAAATGTTTGTGACAATTAAAAATTTGAATTTTAAATACCCAGGGAATGATGATTGGGTTATTAATGATTTTGACTATACTTTTAAAAAAGGTGATATTATCGGAATTTTAGGTGCTAGTGGTAGTGGTAAAAGTACATTGCTTCGATTAATGGCTGGATTAGAAGTACCTCATACCGGAGAAATGTTATTAAATGAACATATTTTATTTAATAGTAGGGAAATAATACAACCTGAAAACAGAAACATAGGAATGGTTTTTCAAGACTATGCATTGTTTCCACATATGACTGTTGAGAAAAATATTGGTTATGGTATTACTTCTAGAAAAAATAAGAATAAAAGAATCAAGGAAGTTCTAAAACTGGTAGAAATGGAAGACTTTGCAAAAAGGTATCCTCATGAACTTAGTGGTGGGCAGCAACAAAGAATTGCTTTGGCAAGAGCACTAGCACCTAAACCGTCCCTGTTATTAATGGATGAACCTTTTAGTAGTCTAGATCATGATTTGCAAATAAAAATACGAGAAGAGTTAAGAAGTATTATTAAAAAAGCTGGTATAACCTCGGTTTTTGTAACCCATAATCGAGAAAATTGTGAAAGTATTTCTGATGAGATAATTGAACTTGAAAAGGGGAAAATAAAATATAATAATCATAAAATAACTTCATAATTTGAGAAGTTATTTTTTTTATTTTTGATTAAACTTTTCTTAATTTTCTGACAATATAAACAAATTATAAACACTTCATGCATATAATAAGAATATAGTTGATTGTATGTTTATAGGAGGTTTGTATTATGAAGAAAGATATTAAGCCGAGTTTTTCCGGTGCACTATTCGTTATTATTTTCTTAGTTGTTGCTATGTCAACACAGATTTTTATTTTACACAGTGATTGGACTACTCATATCACATTGATTCTCGTAACAGCTGTGGCAGCAATTGTAGCGTTGATGTCAGGGTTTACATGGGATGATGTTCAAGAAGGTATCCTTTATGGTTGTGAAATCGCAATGTTACCAATGCTAATTTTAATGTTAGTTGGTGTATTGATTGCTTCTTGGATCGCTGCAGGAACAATTCCAACGTTAATTTATTATGGATTATTGATATTATCACCAAAATTTTTCTTAGTATCAGTTGCAATTATTTGTTCTGTAGCATCTCTAGCAACGGGTAGTTCGTGGACAACAGGTGCTACATTTGGTGTTGCTTTTATGGGTATAGGCGCAGGATTAGATATTCCAGCGGCTATGACAGCAGGTGCTGTTATTTCAGGATCTATTTTTGGCGATAAAATGAGTCCTTTATCAGACTCTACAAACTTAGCTGCAGGTGTAGCTGAAGCCGATTTATTTGACCATATTCAAAGTATGATTTATTCAACAGGACCAGCACTTTTGATTTCTTTGGTTTTATACTACTTATTAGGGTTAAGATTTAGTGCTTCTGTTATTGACCAAGGAAAAATTAATATTATATTAGATGGTTTAAAGAATAATTTCTACATTAGTCCAATTGCTTTTATTCCACCATTAATAGTAATAGTATTAGCTGTTAAAAAGTATAGTGGTTTAGCAGTAATGGTAATTGCTTCCATTGTTGGTTCAGCCTTTGCTATGATTTTCCAAGGTTTTAGTTTAGCTGAAATGCTTAACTTCCTTCAAAATGGATATGTTTCAAATGTAGGTATTGCAGAAATTGATGCTTTATTAAGTCGTGGTGGCTTACAAAGTATGATGTGGACAATATCTCTTGGTTTTGTAGCATTAAGTTTTGGTGGATTACTTGAAAAAACAAGAATGTTAGAAGTATTACTAGATAAAATTAAAGGTTTAGTTAAAACAACTGGTGGTTTAATTACGACTCATGTTGTATCAAGTATATTTGTTAATATATTTAGTGCCAGTCAATATATGGCAATTATTATTCCGGGACGTATGTTAGTACCAGTGTATAAAGAAAAGAAAATTTTACCACAAGTAGCTTCTAGAGTTTGTGAAGATTCAGGAACGGTTACGTCACCATTAGTTCCTTGGGGGTTATGTGGTGTTTATTTCGCAGGCGTTTTAGGTGTTCCAACAATGGAATATTTTCCTTATGTATTCTTATCATTCTTAGCACCAGCGATAACAATTCTCTATGGTGTTACAGATAAGTTTATTTTTAGAGAAGGAGATATTAATTCTGTAAGAACTTATAGTGGAGAAAATCACGAAAAAGTTGTTTAATCAGTATCCTTGTTAGGGGGAACCATGGAGTTTATAAAAGAAAAGAAGGTAATTGATCTACTTAGTCAGTTGATTAAGATCAAAAGTGTTTATTTAGAAGAAGATGAAGTCATGACATTTGTTCATGAGTATTTGAAAGAAAATCAATTAGATTCAAGAATTCAGGAATATAGTGAAAAAGAGATTTTAGATTATGATGGTAAAAATGTTATTGGTTCCTTAGAGGGCAAGAGTAATGGACCGGTTATATATTTAAATGGACACTTAGATACTGTTCAATTAACAAAGGGATGGACAACTGATCCATTAGAGCCAGTAATTGATGGTAATAAGATGTATGGATTAGGTGCTTTAGATATGAAATCTGGTGTTGTTGCCATTATATTAGCTCTTCAAGAGTTTAATAAAAATCACAAAGATTTTAAAGGGAAAATACTTTATAGTTTCGTTTCTGATGAAGAAGGCCCTTTTGGATTAGGAACAGATGCTGTTATTAATAGTGGTTTTGCAGATGAAGCAGATATCGCTATTATTACAGAACCGAGTAGTGGCTTTAGCAATATTCCATTTCCATGTTTAGCCCTTGGGGCACGTGGGGGTTTCTCATATACTGTTGAGTTCTTTGGTAAAGCTGCTCATGGTGCCAATCCCGAACAAGGGGTGAGTGCAATACTCAGTGCTAGCAAATTTGCATTAGGCATTAAAGCAGTTGACCTTGAAGATGATCATGAATTAGGGCCAGGATCAAATTGCATAATCGAAATAAATGGGGGAGGCGCAACTTGTTCCGTTGCAGATTATGCCTATGTGAAAGTCTTTCGACATATTAATACGAAAGAAAATCGCCAGGATATTATTGATGAAATTGAAGAGACAATTAAGAAAACTGAAATCCCTTGTGATTATGAGATTAGTTTTAGAAAGGCTCCTTCTGAGTCAACAGACGGATTTTTACCCTATGTTTTTAAGACGACAGATGATTATGTAGGAGAGTTTATTGAATCAATTGAAAGCGTTTCTGGTAAAAAACCAACACTAAACCATTTCTCAAGTATTGGTGATTTTAATTATGTTGGGTCAAGACTAAATATACCCACCCTAGTCTTTGGTCCTAATGGAAAAAATTATCATTCGCCGGATGAATATGTTTTAATTGATTCAGTTGTTAAAACCAGTGAAGTGCTTTATGATTTTTTTAAAAAATTATTACTTTAATATTAGAGCGAAGGATTGGTCCTATGGACCAATCTTTTGTTATTTTGTGGGTATATATTTTTGAAATATAGTAATCCAGTGGAAAATATATAGGAAGAGTGATAAAATAAAATTAGAGATTAAATTGTTTGAGGGGGAATATTAGTGAAAGAAAAAAATCAGTTTAAAATAAGATTTGCAACAGAAAAAGATATACCATTAATCTTAAAGTTCATTAAAGATTTGGCAGCGTATGAGGAATTACTCCACGAAGTTGTTGCAACAGAAGAAATCTTGAAAGAATCGCTTTTCATAAAGAAACAAGCAGAAGTAATTATTGGTGAAGAAAATGGTGTACCCGTTGGTTTTGCACTATTTTTCCATAATTTTTCAACTTTCTTAGGTAAAGCCAATTTGTATCTAGAAGATTTATTTGTAAAGCCTAGTAGTCGAGGGAAAGGTTATGGCAAAAAATTACTTTCTTATTTAGGGAAAATTGCAGTTGAAAGAGATTGTGAGCGCCTTGATTGGTGGTGCCTGGATTGGAACACTTCTTCAATAAAGTTTTATAAATCATTAGGTGCTATTGCAATGGATGATTGGACAGTTTATCGTATGCAAGGCGAGGCTTTGAAAAAATTAGCTAAAATGAGTTATTAGTTAATTTTTAATTGAGAATAGAAAGAAGGAAATCATGTATGATTTAGTATTGTATAATGGGAAAATTTATTCAATGAGTAAAGAAGGGCTATCCTATTCTTATATGGCTATTAAAGATGGTATCATTAAAGAGCTAGGCAATGACTTTAACCAAAGGCTTATTTCTTCTGAAAACTTAATTGATTTAAAAGGCGCAAGTATTTTACCATCTTTTAGTGATGCCCATGTGCATTTAGTTCAAACAGGACTTAATTATTTAGGACTTAATTTAAGTGATCTTAAAACAATTGATGAGATTTTAGAACGTATTGCAGAAAAATGTAAGAAAACGCCTGCTGGAAAGCTCATTCGTGGCATTCATTTTGACATTACTAATGTAGAAGAAAGAAGATTTCCCACAAGAAAAGAACTAGATGAAGTTTCACCAAACCATCCTGTTTGGATTAATAGTATTGAATACCATATGAGTGCAGTAAATTCTTTGGCACTCCATTTAGTCAATCTACCATATTTTATTGATGGTATTGCAAGGGATGAGAGAAATCTACCAAAAGGATTTTTATCAGGTAAAGCCAGTGCTTTTTTTAGAAATAGAATTTTCGAAAATATAACCGACCGCGAGCGAATGATTGGTGTCAGCAAAGCAGTTAATTATGGTATATCCAAAGGGATTACGTCTATACATGCCATGGAAGGTGGCTATACATTCCATGACAAAGATGTAGAATTTATCTTAAAAAATAAAGACCAATTACCTATAGATATACATTTGTTTTATCAGTCATATGATGTTGATAAGATTATAGAAAATGGTTTAAAACGTATTGGAGGAGATATTTTTGTCGATGGATCTTTCGGTTCAAAAACTGCGGCTGTGACTGATAATTACTCAGATACAGATGGTAATGGAAAACTTTATTTTACGGATGAAGAACTAGATTATTTTGTTAAATGTGCTTTAGAAAATAATTTGCAGATTTCTCTTCATAC
>Ga0136558_1001952_pt1 | contig 10177 bp, 10 predicted proteins | sample AntRauTorckE6833_FD_101391 | JGI IMG/M metagenome (GOLD analysis project Ga0136558, IMG submission 101391) | Saline lake microbial communities from Rauer Islands, Antarctica - Metagenome Torckler E6 #833 | ecosystem: Environmental > Aquatic > Non-marine Saline and Alkaline > Saline | place...
CCCAATTTAGCCACACGATGAGACGAGAGGAAATTTTTTATGCAACCAGATGAAGATCAAGAGAATATTCGAATGGGCTCAAGCCGTCCGTGCTGCCCGACCCAACCTTCCGGCCCTTGTTTCGATGGCCCTAATCCCATCCAAAGAGGGGGTAGCCCCCAAGAGAACCTGGCACCACAGGATGCACCAGTGTGTTCGCTGTCCGATATATGGCCAGGCCAAAAAAACGTGCGGACTGTGCGGGTGCTACGTCCCGATAAAGGCAATGTTCAAAGATCAGGAGTGCCCAAACCAGATCGAAGACAGTCCGTTCTTAAGAAAATGGAGAAGCTAAAAAACGATGCCTAAGTCAACAATCAACGGAGTCTGGAACAAGCTAGACACATTCAACCCAGGCTTCATCCGCCTGCTGGCCGCTGACCGCGAGCTTGGCCACGCGACAGCACTCTCGGATGAGCAGATAGCAAGCAGGTGCGCCCTATCCGTCACCCGCATACAACAAATTTACTGGCTAAAGTCGTGGGACACAGTCCCTTATGGCGATATCAAGGAGTTCTTTTCTGGTTGCGGGTTCGATTTAAACAAGTCCAGGGACGTCAAATTCATCATGTCGAAGGCGATTAATCCATCATTCAAATGGAAGCACCTGGCCGCCTCCCCAAGCCACAGGCTGTTCCGTCAGATCTGCAAACACCACACTTTATGAGCGAATCTGATTTTGATGGCACCGACTCTATTGGCCGGAAAAAGCCAGTGAAGCGCCCTGCCCTGAACCTCCAATTGAGGCCAAGGCTTGAAGGTGAGACGATTGAGGATTGGATTAAGCGCGAGGCCGATCGCCACGCAGACCTGGATCCTGACTGCAAGAAGAAGAAGATTGACGTCAAGAAGATAAACGAGAAGCGGTTGGATGCAGGCCGAAAGTATGGCGCAGCTAAACGAGAGCTTGACGGAATCAAAATCGCGAAAAAAAAAGACATAGCAAAGCTCAACAGGGCGTGGGACAGGAAAATCGATTCCTTCAGGATAAGAGAACTGAAGACGCTCCGCGATTACTCCAACTCCCTGGCCAGGGAAAAGAGAACCCATCTCGCAAAATACAACACGCTCTACAATCGGTGTTTTACTGCGGTTAAGCGCCGGGTTTTCCAGAACATGAAATCACTCTGCAATATCAAGCACACATGGGCAGACCCCGCCACGAAGCGAACCATCCAAAATACGGATCAAAGAAAAAACCACAAACGAAACGCTCGTAAAGCGTTGGAAGAAATGGAGGAAAACGCCAGTGCCTAAGACATTGAAAATTACTGCAACGCGCCGTGCTGAACTAGACGCCGCCCTTGAGGCTTCTGGCGGAGTTTTTAACACGGCAGCGCAAATCCTAGGGTGCCACGGTGCTACCGTTAAAAAGCACGTCAAGGCCGACGATATCCTGTGCCGAAAGTGGAAGCCGGAGTGGGTAAAAGAAGACGGAGAGGATCCAGAGATTCACCGCCCAGTCCAGCTCACAGCTTACGACAAGGAGGAGATAGCCATGGCCAAGCAAGACAGATCGCTTCAAAAGGGATTTGCTGAGCTTGGGTTCGCGGAAGACGAGATCGCGTTCCTGACCCCCCTTGCAGAGTTCAGTAACGGTCGGCTTGAACAGGTCATCGATCTGACTTACGGCGGGATGGTCAACAACACGGCCAAACTGATGATTCTGTTCAATAAGCAACTTGAGAAGGTCAACTCCATAATGTTGAACCCAGATCTGTTTGACGAAACAAATGCCGAAGGGACCATCGTCTACTCAGGCTACAAGAAGCTCAAGGAGTCCACAACCATCTTGCTTGAGATTCAAAAGGAAGTCCGTGCTACGGCCCGCGCCGCCGAGGATACCATGATCACCCGCGCCAAGATCAGGGAGATCAAGAAGCGCCAACAGGAGGAGGATAAGGATCCGCTCAAGAAGCCAGGCTTTGGAGGCCCCCCAGAAGTTTTTGGCACCACCCCAAACTTAACTCAGAACGTCTACAGCAATCAGGAAACGAAAAAAGCCGATGCCGAAATCTGATGACCACATAAAATACCTGGCTGGACTAGAAGACGACCCCCTGGATGAAGCGATCCCAGACTTCCCTGAGTGCGATAAACCGCCCAAGAAGACCAAGGACGATGTCTGGTGGCCAGATCTCAACAAGGCGCAGATGGAGCTCTTCAATGACTACACAAAATATGTCATCCTGGACGGCGAACGCGGCGGAGGGAAGTCATGGGGCGTGGCGCACAAGATCATCCGTCACGCATGGGAAAACTGGGACGCAAACATTCTCGTAACATCCCACACGCTCTCCGGCCTACAGGAGGGCCTAATTGAGGACATTGAGCGCCACACGATTCCCGAATGGGAGCGAAACATAGGACTGACTGCTGTCGGCCCCAGGACAAACGTATCAAAAACGACCTTCATCAAAGTTGCCAATCAATATGGCGGGTGGTCTCAAATCATCTTCAAGCCGTGCCCCAGCGTGTCCATTATTGATGCGCGATTCAAGCCAATCAAGGCCTCAATGATTGTCTTTGAGGAAATGGGCGACAAAAATGACTCACGGTATTTCGAGAAGCTTACCCAGCAGCTACGCCGACAAAGTGTAAAGCACAAGCAATTTATCTGCCTAACCAATCCACCTAAGGAGGGACCGGAGCACTACCTTCACGATCGCTTCTTTGTTGAACCTGAAGAAGCGAAGGCAAGGGACTACTGGCTGAAGAACTACCGAAGGATCTACTTCCCGTTCAGCGACAATCAGTGGATGGACAAAGACTACCTGGACGACATCAGGGACAAGTATCGCCATGACCCCAACTCCATTGATCGCCTCGTCAAGGGGCTGTGGGTTAAGCAGATCCTTGGGGACGGCATCTTCAAGGACTACTTCATCCCTGAGATTCACATCAAGGGAGATATCCTCGATAAGCGATCGCTGGTCGCTCAGCCAGGCCTCCCGATCATATTGGGTGCCGACATGGGTGACGTAAACAACGGGTTCACGTTCCAGCAGATGGTCCACGTAAAGGACAAAGTCATGTGGATGCAGGTTGGGGAGATGGAAGTGGTGGGCAGGAAAATCCCCCTCGAGCAAATGATACACATGCTTTACGGAAAGATGAACACGCTGGTCCGCGCGGCAGCAGATACAAAAAAACTCAACGACTCCGAGGCCAGGAGGGCATTTCGATTTGACTTCGTATCTGACTCCTCGACCCTTCGATTCCGGCAATCAGGCGGCGATATCGAGCGGCAGCTTATTTTAGACGCATCCAGGGAGATCATGAGGAAGTCCACTGAGCAGTATGAGCTCATAACTCAGCCGATCTGGATGAAGCCCGCGCCAAAAGGAGATGGGTCAGTCGCGTTCCGCGTGAAGATGCTAATTGAATCCCTGCAAACGGAGAGATTTATCCTTGATGCCACCTGCAATCGAACGATCGAGATGTTTGGAAACTTAACCTCCTCTGCTAAAAAAGGGGGATCTCCATTTGAGCCGCCAGCAAACTCTCCATACAAACACATCCTTGACGCCCTCACATACCCACACGTTTACTTTCAACTTCATGGTGCGCCTCGTTCGGAATCCGATCGCATCAAACCGAAGGCATATTAAACTTGACTGGGTTGCCAAAAACAAGATACTTCACCCATAAACATTAACCCCTTTCCAATTTAGCCATGCAAAAAGCAATAATCGACTTCTCTGAAAACGCCGCCCTTGGGGCATACGCGAACTCAAAGCAACCTGACGACGAGTGTTCAATCACCCTCAAGGGTAACTTTGTATCCAGCTCTGGCGGAAAGATGGAGCTTAGGATCACCGAGCTTGAATACGAGAACGACGGCGAGACAGAGAGCATTGAGCCCGATATTGATGAACCGATCGCCCTTTCCGTCATGGATGTCAGCCCAGTCGAAGAGAAGAACTCGAAGGCTGGAAAGAAAAAGATAACCGAGGAACTACTTTATGGCGGAGACGAAGAAGAGGACGAAGAAATCTAAAGTATTCCTAATCGAGAAATACTACGAAATGCTCGGGGATAAACTCGAGTGGAACGACTATAAAATATTAGACTTATGCTACGTAACACGAATGGAATTGGAAGAGCTCGCCGCCCTGCTGCGACTGCCAGTCCGATCCCTATTATGCCGAATGCGCAAGCCAATGAACCGACAGGATTCCCTGCTGCTGCACCAAATCGCAATTACCAAGGGCTACTATGCCCCACACCCTCGTCCAAGTAAAATATGATCGACTTTAAAGTTCTTAAGAAATTTGGCACCACGCAGGATCGCATCCGACAGGTGATGACGGCGGATGAAAACACCGAAGATTACAAGCACCGCGAGCGCCTGGAGAAGGAGTTCTCGTCGAGGATCCTGGAGGGCATTCAATTCAATTTACGCAACCATGAGGTCTTCACCTCTGCCGACCTTGCATGGGATGGCAACATCCTTAATAAACAAATAATCCCTCTTGTGATGTTCGCGCAAGGGAAGATCGACATGGTTCAATTCAAGTCGCAGTGCGAGGCCTCCGGCATCACTGACGACGAACTCAAAAAGTATTGCGAATACGATGAAAAAAAGGGGGAGTTCAAGCAGCCCGAACTCGGCAAATTCATGGAGACTCAGGTCAATATGGTGAGATCCTTTATCCAGCGCCGCCAAGCCGCGCAGGTTTCGAAGTATCTGTCCGCATACCCGTTCCTTAAATACGAGACCTATTCCAGGAGCTACACAGCTCAGTTGCTCTCCGACATAACCTCCCAGCGGATGGAGATTATGGCAAACGACTACGGGTTCCGCCACCAACTCAGCCAGAACATCAGGGACTTCCTGCTTTACCCTAGGGTAGTTGAGTTTGCATCTTGCGCGTGGGACTGCCAAAAGCAGTATCGGCTAGGCGAGGATGGGGAACCTGAAGAATATGTTGAGAAAGAGGGCGTCCCGTTTGTATCTCCACACCCAAGTCGCGTGTTCTGGGACATCACCAGCCCACTTTCGTCAATTAACTCTGACAGTGGTTGCCAATATTTGGGCTACTGGGAACTCGTAAAGCACGACGAGATAAAGATGAACACGGAATACTGGAACCGGGATGTCGTTGACATCTCAGGAAGCTTCGCGAATCTCTACTCGCAATATAATCCGTATTTCCAAATCTACTTCCCTGACGTTCTTGAAATCCCAGCCGAGCACGATTTAATAGACGACCCAGCCGCAAAGAACGAGCGCGAGAACAACATCGGAGTCTTCAGCACGGAAGAGAAAAGCAGCCTACCGCTTGTGCAGACCGCCTTCTACAAGCGCCTGATCCCTGCTGATTATGGGCTAGGAAACTACCCATATCCCGTATGGATACGATTCGTTCTCACGGGCGAGCGAACCTGCGTGTTTGCTGAAATCATGCCAGACTGCCCTGCCCAATACTACGGCTACAACGAGAAGGACAACAGGCTCTTCAATATTTCCTTTGCCCACGAGATCATGCCATGGCAGGACCAGATCAGTAATTTGATGACTCAAATGCTGTTCACGATGAAGCAATCCCTACTTAAGGTCGTTGCTGTAAACATCGGACGGATGGACGCATCTCAGATTCTTGAAGTCCGCAGGCTCCTCAGTGGAGACCTCTACACCGCCAAGCCAATTGTCGTTGAATACGACGCTGACAAGGAGGGCGCACTTGGGGTTGACCAACGGACAATTGAACTCACAGAGGCTAATCAATCCACATCAATCTCCGACATCCTTCGGGCCATGATCGAGATGAACGTATTTGCGGAGCGAAGCCTAAACCTCTCCCCTCAAGAGCAGGGGCAACCAAGCCCCAGAGTAACATCAGCCACAGAGATCCTTGAAATTGCCAACACCATCAACACCCTTTACAATTTCATTTCCAAGGCGATCGACGAAGGTCTGGCAGCCAAGAAGCGATACCTGTATAAGGCCACAGTAGCCCTCCAGCAAGGAGAAATCTACCTCTCAGTGATGGGGCAGTATCCTGACCATATTATCGAGGAAGCTGGATTTGAGGTTGAAAATGACAGCATCAGAGACGGGAAGGTCAAGCAACAGAATATCCGTGGAAGCGCATCGAAGCTCGTTTACAACTACGTCTTTAACTCCCGTGAAGGCGGAGACAGAACCCCGTCCGTCAAGGTAGCAGAGGTTCTCACCCAGCTCCTACCGCAGATCCTGCAAATTCCAGGCATGATCGAGCAAATCGGCACAGAAAAGCTTTACGAACTGGTAAACGCCATTACGCGCAATGCAGGGGCTGGTATCGAGTTAAAGTTGACTGCTCTGGAGGAACAGAACCAATCTGACCAAGCCAACCAATCTGCGATGACAGAGGAACAGCAAGTGGCCGATTCAGAAACAATGATCAGCGCTCTTGACCAAATCTCCACCCTGCTTGGCCAATTGGCTGGTAAGGTAGAAGGACAGGACGAACAGATACTTGAGCTTCAAAGCGTGGCAGACGCACTTCTTGGCGGAGCAGCCCGCCGTGAATCCGGACAGAGATTTGAAGGAGGGCCTACAGAACCAGTCCCCACTCAAGGAGCATCCCGAACCTTACCCCAGATGCCCATAGAGGCTATGGAAGGTCCAGACCCATTTGAGCCAGTGGATCCCACGGAACCAATTGTTCCAGAGGAGCTGGCAGCCCAACAACCAACACAATAAACGAGCAAACCCACAACACAATAAACGATTAACCTAACAACACGATGAGCGAAGAATCCACCACCACGCCCCCAAGCGAAGCAGACGACAGCAAGAGCGCAGTCAAGCGCAGCCTTTTAGGCGCTCTCGGCTTTATCCAAGGAGACGAAAATCCAGATCCAGATCCGAAGGAAACCGATCCGATCACCCCTCCTGCCAACGAGTCGCCGAACGATGAACCGCTTGAGGTTCCCCCAGAGGAACCAGGTGAGGCTCCTGAGGCTCCTGAGGCTCCTGTGACCGTCTTATCGGCCAAGGATCTTCGAGTAACCAGGAAGGCCCAGCAGCCCGCCAAAATCGAGGCTCCTGAGGCTCCTGATCCAGTTGATCCCCCTGATCCAGTTGATCCCCCGACCCCAGAGCCAAAGCCGACCCCAGAGCCAGATCCGGAAGTTGACGCATTTGAGGATCTTGCAAAGAACGAGCGTGCCACCATTAAGTTGCTTGAGTTTGGGGAAGAAAAAGAACTCACCGAAGCAGGAACAGCCAAAGACCTGGCCGCCTACTACCGCAAGCGAAATGAGCTTGTTCAAAAACTGGAGTCCGAAAACGAGTTCGAGGAAGACTATAACCCGCGTGACGACCCCCAGTATCGCAAGTGGCAGCGCAGCAACAAGCCCCCGGTTGACGCCTCAAGCCTTGAGTCGATACGGGAGGAGCGGCTAGTAACCACAGCTGAAGACCGCGCCCTTGAACGGATGCGGAAGGAGCAGTCCGCAAAGGACGAGAAGTGGGAATCCTTAATGAAGGAGCAGGAGCAGGCTAAACTCAAGCCGCAAATCGAACGCATGGTTAGCGACTTCAGTGACCAGCTGCTGTCAGAGATGCCGGAGGAAATCACAGCGAGCCTCAAGACAGGCAAGCAGTGGGAACAAATTGAGGAGGAATCCCCAATCGAAGCACCTATTGTCAAGAGCGTGCTAAATCAGTATGCTGATCGCGCCGAAGTTGTCATCTCAATGATGGAAGGTGCAGTCACTCCAGACAGACAAAACCCACTACACTCTGAGCTTGGGCAGTTCGTAAACAAGCAAGCAAAGCTCCTGCTGGAACTCCCTAAAGAGAAGAGCCTCCGAAACGGAAAAGCCTTCGTGAGCCCATCAGCCTTCAAGGGAGAGGAAGGAACCTGGACGTTCAGCCAGCAAGACATCCTTACAATGCTCAAGAAAAAGGCCCTTTTGTCCGCAAAAAACTTGATCGATGTTGAACAAAAGAAGTATTCTGCCATCATGAAGAAACAAGGCGCAGTGGCACCTGATCCACTTGGAGCAGCGAGCACAAGTTCGAACTCCCCGCGAGTCAACCCATCATCGTCCTCTACCCCTGGCAAGGGCAAGCCTCAACCAAGAAAAGGGCTGTTCGATATACTGAGCTAGCAATCCCGATTTAACCAGCTAAAACAGCCCCAAAGGCGCACGAACTTTTTTAAGGTTTTTGCGCCTTTTTCTTTGTTTTGTAAATTATTGGTGTAGAGTTGTTAGTGAACATTAACCCAATAACCTAAATATACACACTATGTCTACACTAGCCGTAACCGCCGCAGTTCTCCCAGAAGGGTGCTCCTGCTTTACTAAGGCCACATTCCAGGACCTTACCCCAACCATCTACGAAGCTCAAGGCGAGACCGCGTATGGTGCTAATCGAATTTACGCTAACGCCGCCCGTGCTCGCATGGTTGGTGTGGCTCCGACCATTATGGAAGATTTCCTTCTTGGTCGTATCGCCGACGTCAAGCAGCCTCTTTCTAAGGTGAACGTAGGCGGTGATAAGTTTATCAACCTTCCCTACACTGTTCGCCAGCGCGAAGCCCAGATCACGAACGAATACTTCAAGATCACAGCGGGTGTAGCGGGAACAAACTTCGCAACTACTGCGGAGTGGGATCTAACTGTTGAAGTCATCGCTGATTCGCTCTTTGATGCACAGACCGGACAGCCGATCTTCAACCAGTTCCTTCCTGGCCAGTATATCTACGTTCAACACCGAGCAGCTGGTGGTGGCGCAACTCTAAGCACACCGATGAAAATCGTCAGTGCTGTGGATCTTGCCACCTCAACCGCCAAAGTTACAGTTGTTCCTAACGTAAGCGGCAAAACTCACTACGACACGTTGACCGTAGCGCAACAAGCTGCTCTCAGTCCGGTTGAAGGTCTTATCTCGATCGGCGTGAATAACAAGGACGACTACGAGCAATACTGCGACGTCGAAGCTGTTGAGATTGCCCCTCAGCACATCATCGACTACCACCAGACAAGCCGAAATGCCTTCTGTTACACGAAGGAGTTCTTGGAGATGGATAAGAAGATCCAGGCTGGCGAAGTGAACGACTACTACAAGACGTTCAACTACCTCCCTGTCACTCAGCGCAATCGCATGATCCAGACTAAGTTCCGGAACAAGTGGTTTCACTCTATCTTCTACAACGACGTGTTGGACGAAGATCAGGATCCTGGATTATATACTCCGTCGCTCACAACTGCGTCTCCTTACGTTGTAGTTGATCCCGGCGACACCAGCTGCATCGTTGGATACAAGGCAAATGCCCTTGGCATCCGCCCATTGCTCGCAGCCCAAGGCCAAGTCTACGACTTCGCCGGACAGGATCTCGACCTCCGAGTCGTCCTCGACCTGTGCTACGCAGTGAAACGTAACCGTGAAATCGACGGTGCATCCGTAGACCGCATCTCGGCTCTCACCTCTCGCCAGGTGTTTGACAGTTGCAATAAGGCCTTGATCGGTTACATCAAGACCCGCTACGGGATCGACAACCTGAACCTCTACCAAGATCAAGGTGTTGTTGCCAATAAGATCACTGGCGTGCAAATGCGCTACATGAAGTATGATCTCCCTGAGTTCGACTTCGAGTTCGTGATCGCATCCGACAACTTCTTCTCGGACCAGGAGCGCCTGCACACTAACGCCCTGACGGACGCAGCCAACGCCGGAAAAATCTGGATCGTTGACTGGGCTGACTTGGAAATCGGCATCGTCGGAACCAACCAACGCAAGATCGACGAAAACGACGAGTTTGCTGCCAAGGTTGTCTCTGCGATGCAATGCACAATCCAGCAAAACACAGTCCACCGCACCCTTGAGTCTCAGACTTGGACGGTTCGTATGGGTAACGAAAAGCGCTCGCTTCTGGTTGAAGGTTTCAACTCAGCAAACGCAGTCACCCTCACAGCGTAGATAATCTCCCTCGCTCATCGGAGCCCTCATCATCGAAAGGTGGTGGGGGCTTTTTTATGCTTGCATCTCGCCCTGATAATAACCTTAATACGCTCACACCCAACCATTAACCATATCTACAATCCATGAGCACTCGTTATTTTACTAAACCCAACGCATCCCAAAAAGTTTTATCCGATGGAATTTCATTCACTTTCGAGCCAGTAATGCGACTAGCAG
>Ga0136558_1001954_pt1 | contig 10174 bp, 12 predicted proteins | sample AntRauTorckE6833_FD_101391 | JGI IMG/M metagenome (GOLD analysis project Ga0136558, IMG submission 101391) | Saline lake microbial communities from Rauer Islands, Antarctica - Metagenome Torckler E6 #833 | ecosystem: Environmental > Aquatic > Non-marine Saline and Alkaline > Saline | place...
CGTGATGAAGTAATTGACGAAATCGTTTCTCGCTTCACTGTTGATCGCGCTACAGTCGAAGCAGCACTTGATTTTGAGGTAGAGGATCGGGCGAGTCGTGTGAAAGATTCAGACGACGACAATAGTGGAGATGACGATAGTGATTCTTCATCAAGCGCTAGTGACGACGAAAAAGATTCTCCTGATGACTCTGACGACCGAGTTCGCGTAGAAGTTAAGATTGAAGATGGTATAGCAGAGGTTCGTCTGGAATACAGTGGGAAGCGAGATGAGTTTGAAGTACTCTATACGAGCAAGACTGAACTTGTCGCGCTACTTGCGACTCGCTCAGGATTATCTGAATCAACCATTTCTTCGGCTCTAGAGATAAAGGATTAAGGATTAACGTCACTTAACTTAATATATCTGTACAAAGAAGAACCTCTATCCAGAGGTTCTTCTTTGTACCTGATCTTCTACATATAGTCGAACCAAAAGCTTTTGTTTTATTTTATTTCTAATGTAACTGGGACAGTAGGGCGACGTCGTAGGGGAAGTTTGAATCGTGTTTAAAGAAAATCATTGACCTGCTTTTGTTGTGGTGATACTTTTCTATACAGAATTGAGTAACGAATTAGTTCCACACAATTACATATAGAGAAGTTCCCAGGAGTTCATAATGAATACATATCAAAAAAACGTAGTTCCAGTTCTGTCAGCATATGATATTTCTGACCCAGAGTCACTGTATGGTCAAATTCTCTACGTTCCAACTTCCCGAGTGCGGAGGTCAAGAAATGACCCTCGTAGCTATAGGAGCGCAGAACAGATTGAATCAAAGGCTATCAGTATGCAGTCTATGGGGCAAACACAAGCTGTTCCAGTTGAAATAGTTTCTGACGATCCTAATTATGACTTTGAAGCTTGCGATGGTAACACCAGAAAGATATCAGCTGAAGAGTTCAACATTAACGTCCTAAAAGTCGAAGTAAGGACACCGTTTGCGAATGACAATGATCGTCACTGGTTTGCTACCGTGTGTAACTATAACAGTCATCAGTTAATTCCTATGGATTTCTCTAATGCTCTGAAACGGCAGGCAGACGCAGGGAGAAGGCAGGAAGAACTGGCTGCTGGAGTCGGCAAGAATCAAATGACAATATCTAATTATTTGTCACTTCAGAAACTGCATCCACAGATTCAAAAAATGCTCCATCCAGAAACCCCCAAGCGAGATCAGATATCTCCTAACACTGGTTTTTTATTGGCAAAAGTTTCCGAGAGTCAGCAACTGACAGTCTATAACAAAGCCAAAGAGGGTGGGGGAAGGATTACGGCAGAGCGCGTGAAGTTGATTATTGAGGGTATGGGAATAGAGGTACAAATAAGGAAGAGAAATCAAAACCCAGTTCACAAACGTCGCAAGGTAGAACGGACACTAAGAGCTGTGGGAGGGCAGTTCAGAGAATTGCAAAAATCTGAGCAGGAGCACATCAAAGGGTATATTGAAGGTCTTGATGATGACGCGTGGGAAGATTTAGCGGAGAAAATTGAAACAGCGGCAAACGAATTGTCTCGGATTAAGTTGATAGCCGGTATGGCGGGACTTGATGTACGGGAGGAGATCAAAACCGTTGGGGTAACTGGGCGCGAAGACCACGATGAGAAAGACCTGTCTAAACACCGAGATCCTACCCTGCCCAAACGTTTTCTGCTTGAGACTTTCATCATTGTACATCGAATTAATTCTGCCAAGTCATACTAAGAAAATATTTGGCTGTTCTTAATACACATCAGTTTGGTGTGTATTTTTTTATACAAAAAAGGAGACGAATGAATTACGTCTCCTTAAAAATGGTGCCAGGCACTCGGTTACTTTTCTGACAAAATTAATATTGATTTTCCGTGCGTCAAAATGAGACCTTGTTCCTCAAATAATTTGAGGACACGTCCAACCATCTCGCGAGTACATCCAACTAGTGCCGCTAGTTCTTGTTTTGGTATTGTTGTCGCAACACCATCTGGTCTATTTATTGCATCAAAATGTCTAGTCATGTCTAGTAAAGTAGTCCCGATTCTGCTTACGACATCCATAGATACCATGGTAAACATTTTGTCCCGGTCACTTCTAGAGCGGGTAATTATTTCTTTGATGAGCAATCCCCGAAAATCAGGGTATTCTGAAATGAACTTATTCAGACCAAGGTAATCCATACAGGCACATCTACACTCAGTACGGGTCACCAGCATCAAGTCATTGATTAGATCAGGTGTGAAGAAACAAGCTTCCCCAAAGAATTTTCCCCGGAACAGTCTCTCGGTAATGAACGTATGACCAAATGAGTCTGACCGGCTCAGGTTGGCAATACCATCTATCAGGTAGTAGAAAGTATTGGTGGGTGTGCCAGCTAACACCATCACTGTATTTTTTTTGAAGGTACGTATCTTTGCAGTTTTAATAAATGCATTGAGAGCTTCTTTTTCTTCGCTCATAATGTGTCTCCTTGATTGTAATCGTGTGTACATTATTCAAAGGGAATCAACACTGACAGATTCAAACTGTTTCATACACTACCTCAGCTTTTGGTATTTGTATATATCTGCAATCGGGCACTTTTCAATGAGCGCCGTCGTGGAGCATATTTGAACTGTCTTTGAGGATAAGAATGATACAACAATTATATTGCAAATATGCCAGCGACAGTTTGATAGAGTCAGTACATAGGTAGTGGTACAATCCAGCCATGAAATTAATTTTGCCGTTTTTAGTGTTCGTAGGCATTGGTATCACGGCTGGGTTTTTTTATTGTGTATGATGCTGAGCCTTTAACCGCCACTGAAGAAGCTGGTTTTGAAGACGAGTCTTTATCACCAGAGGATTATCGCTTTTGCCAGGGTGGGTGGTACAGCTTGGAGGATTTACGGTCATGGCAGCGTAACCCTGGTCCATTGAGAGTTGGTCTTCAGGCGGAACACCTTAATAATGCTGAGGTACCAGAAGAACTTCCGGGCTTGACGCGCAACGGCGCTACCGCTGCTGGATACAATGAACGCGATACAGTGGAAGTAATCACCGACTTAACCGCCGAGTTATTGGAAGGGGAAGGAATTACGGTGGATATTTTACCAGCGACTGTGCCACCTGGGTATGAAGCTGATGCCTTTGTTTCAATTCACGCAGACGGCAACCTCAGTTCAAATGTTCGTGGGTTTAAGCACGCCGGTCCAAGGCGTGATTATTCCGGTCGGTCTGAAGCACTTGTAGCGGCATTGTATGAGAGCTACAGTCAAGCTACAGGGTTACCAATAGATCCAAGCATTTCACGAAGGATGACAGCACTGCAGACGAGGCGCAGGACGCAATTGATGCTGCAGCTGAGGTAGAGAAGGCGGCTGAGGTGATTGCTGACGCTATTGAAGATGGGAAGGAGACTGCTCTTTCTGAAGATACTTTAGTTGAAGCCGAAGAACTTCTCGAAGCAGCCGAAGCAGCATTTGATGATGCTGAAGAATTGGCTGACGAAGCTGAGGACTTAGCAAAACTAGCCCGAATGAAGTACATCGACAAAACTGTGGATGATATTTCTGACAGTGACGATGACGACATGGACGAAGAAGATGACAATGATTCAAACTTAGATGATATTCTCAGTGATGACATCGATATGGAAGATAAAGATGCATTGCGAGTACAATTTATTGAAATGTTACGTATGCTTATCTCGTTGCTGCTTGCTCGTCAAGTTTAAACAGATCAGTGTTTGAACAAAAGCGACCCCAGGGGTCGCTTTTGTTTTGTCTCCACGATAACTTTGGGACAGTCAGAGGAGGATGTACCCGTCTTTGTGTATGCCAGACGACAATTGTCGACCCGAGGTAATAGGGAAACGCTCAAGTGCCGGACTGGGCTTGTTTGAACTTGAGGATATTTCATTTGGAGTTTTTCAATCAAAGGAGCAGTGTTCTCATTCAACACAGTACTTACTATAATTCCAATATACAATATATTGCGACAGATACCCCTAGGGGGTATAATAGTAGTATTGTGAATAAAGAACTAAAAAGAAAAATCCAGCGTCAACTAAAAGTGATTGAAGGACAAGTGCGCGGTTTGGAAAAAATGGTAGCCGAAGACAAATACTGCATTGATGTCATTACGCAAGCGTCAGCGATTCGTAATTCAATTAGTTCAGCAGAAGAAAAGTTGCTCGAAAACCACCTAAGTACCTGTGCGGTGAAGCAAATGAAAGGGAAGAATCAAGATAAAGCAATTAAGGAAATTTTGTCAGTTTATAAAATCGCAAAACGAAAGTAACATGCACAGTCAAAAACAAGCAACACTTTATCGAATGGTAATGCCTAAGCACACGTGTCCGTATGGTTTGAAGTCTTTGTATTTATTGAAGAAGCACGGCTACCAGGTGAATGACAACCACCTCACCACTCGCGCCGAAACAGATGCTTTCAAGGCTGAACATGATGTAAAAACCACTCCACAAACGTTTATCGGCGGAGAGCGGATTGGTGGCCATGATGATGTACGAAAGTACTTTGAACAAAAGATGCTTGGTGAAGACGATACAACCTATCGACCAGTCATCGCGTTATTTGTGGTGTCCGCTGCCATCGCAATTTCTGTTGGTTTCGTCACAGGATGGGAAGGCGGTTACTTGCTAACCATCCCACGGTTCATCGCAACTGCAATGATTTTGTTGGCACTGCAAAAACTCCAAGACGTGGAGTCTTTCTCAACAATGTTCCTCAACTACGATGTGTTGGCACGAAGATGGGTGCCATATAGTTATATCTATCCCTACGCTGAATTTATAGCAGGGGCACTGATGCTAGCTGGGGTCTTAAGTGTTGTATCGGTACCAATTGCTCTCTTTATCGGAACTATCGGTGCCTGGTCAGTATTCAAAGCGGTCTACCTCGATAAGCGAGAATTAAAATGTGCCTGTGTTGGGGGTAATTCAAACGTGCCACTGGGGTTTGTGTCACTGACCGAAAATCTAATGATGGTCGGAATGGCAGTGTGGATGGGAGTAATGTTGGTGATGTAAGTATGAAATTACTCGCTTCAACAATCCTGTTATTTCTACTCGGCACAATGTTTGTCAGTCTGTTCCATATGTCTATGGGAATGAATATGTCTGGAGGAGTGAGCGACTGTCCGTTTATGTCTCATGAGGAGGTAATTTGTCCAATGAATCTGGCTGACCACATTGGTGCTTGGAAATCAGCTTTCCTTTCAGTAGTTCCTACGCTTACACTACTACTTGCAGTTGCTGGGGGAGCGGTGTTTGTAGGTTCAGTAGCACCCAATCTATTGCGAAAAATACAATACGCTGCATCGCCATTGTGTAGATGGCTTCAAGCTAGAACATACACCTTTTCATACCGACCCCTCCAAGAGCTGTTTTCAAGAGGCATACTTCACCCCAAACTTTTTTGTTCATACAAACTACGATAGTCGTCGCCTAATTACTAATATTAAAAAAGTATAACTATGAAATTTCTATACCTTCTGGGTGTAATTCTATCAACGCCACTATTTGCTCTTGCAGATGATGGTCACACGACCGCTCTGTGGTACCAAGACCCGATAACGATGATTAGTCTGATACTGGCCTTGGTTGCCAGTGGAGCTGTCTTGTACGGTGTACTGACCAAACAAAAACTGTTCATGATTATTCCCGCTCTGGTTCTAACGATTGCCGTAGTGTCTGGTTTCTCTTCATACAATCAGGTCACAAGTGAAGTAAAACCAGTACTAGCTGTGACAGACTTTGGAGCTGGGCAATCAGTCACCCTGTATAAAAGCCCAAATTGTGGGTGCTGTAGCGGTCACGCAGAAGCACTCGAAGAAGCTGGCTTTGAGGTTACGATTGAAGAGACAGGTAACTTAGACGTGGTAAAGCAGACGCACAACATTCCGGCCGATGGCGCCAGTTGTCACACAACCGTGATTGGAGACTATGTCGTGGAGGGACATGTGCCACTAGAAGCAATCGAAAAGTTGTTAGCTGAAAAACCTGATATCGCTGGCATTGGATTACCAGGTATGCCGATTGGTACTCCAGGAATGCCGGGACGAAAGACAGGACCCTACGAGGTGTATCAGCTGTCCGAAACGGGTGAGATGTCATCGTACGTAAACATTTAGAGTCACTATTCAAACTAATTAAAACAACATGAAACAAAACACAATCGTCATTGCAGTTATCGCAGTACTTATTGGAGGAGTCGGTGGATACCTTATTGGTAGTAGTAGTGACAATCATCACGAACTGGAAACAATGTCTGCTGAAAGAGTCGGTGGACAGGAAGAGCGGTCTGGTGTGGCAGGAGAGCACCAAATGGCAGACGGCACGATGATGTCAGACGATATGCCAATGGGAAATATGGCTGGTATGGACCACGGAGTGATGATGGTTTCAAGCGAACGAGAGTTTATTACTGGCATGATTCCGCATCACCAAGAAGCGGTAGATACAGCCAATGAGGTTATCGCTCGAGGTGGCAGTACTCCAGAAATAAAAGCCTTGGCAGAAAACATCGTCATCGCTCAAGAAAAAGAAATCGCCGAGATGAAAGGGTGGTATCAAGCTTGGTACGGCGTAGCATATGAAGAACAAGCGGAAGACTACCAACCAATGATGCGTGAACTAGCGGGATTATCAGGGGCAGATTTAGATAAGCGGTTTCTTGAAGACATGATTATGCACCACATGGGAGCAATTATGATGGCAAGAAGTGTACAGCCATACATTGAACACGAAGAAATTATCGGACTCACCAAAGCAATTGCAGAGACACAGACCACAGAAATTAAGTTGATGAGGGACTTACTGAAGAGATTATAGGTTTCAGAGAGTAGAAAAACAAAAAACACCGCTTGGGTGTTTTTTGTGTCAGGGACACTTTTTAAGGAGGATTTTTGTTAACTGATGAGAGTCAAACTATGTATCTTCGACAGTGTCAGACTGTATTCCTGTTTGTTAGTTGTTAATAAATTGGTACGTAGTTCGAAAGTTATTGACTGGAGTTACTGTGTATGTAGCGCCACTGGTCACACCATCACTATTGTCAGAAAAACGTAACGCATTAATGGCAACTCGGTGATTTCCGGCTACTGCCGCATCAACTATTACCGTCAACGTAAACTTCTCGGACTGTCCTTCACGGACGGTGAAGACTCCGTTGGTGTCTTCACGAGCTGTCGATGAAAGACTGGCACTGACACTGGTTGGGGTGCCAGCAGTGGTGTCAACACTGTACTGAACTCCACCAACACTGTTAAGACTCGAGGTAGAAGCCTGATCAGTGATATAGAAGTCATCTTCTACTGCATTGACCGTAAACTCTATGGTGTACTCACCAATAGTACTATTAGTACCGAACGTTTTCGTGGTCATTTTTACTCCACTTGTCGGGACATAGACACCTTCTGCAATCAATGTCTGAACTTTTCCGATAATTGAACCAGAGAATGATTCAACATCATCTGCACCTTCTGCTTGCGTCATGTCTCGTTCGGCAGATGTGATTTGTGCAAAGATAGTTTCGCCGTTCGCGTACGCTGTCTTGGCTTTGAAATCAACTATTACTGACACGTCTTTTTCATCATCTTCATCGATTGTTACCTTTTTGTCGATGTCAAATGATACCAGGACACTGCTGTTATTGTAGCTGCCAGAGGTTACAACGTTATCTTTCTTGAAGGTATTACTGCCAATCTTGAGTCGAATATCTGATACCACATCGTTAAATGAAGCAGTACCAGTCTGAACGTTGACGTAGAGTCGGTCTAATTCAATGTCACCTCCAAGCGCTTCGATACTGTAGCCCAGAATCGTGACATTGTTAGTTCGTTGCGAGTTGTCAATGATGACTGTTTGCTCAGCCGGATTGTTAGAGCCAGTCTTGAACTTTAGTTCTTCACCGTCACCACGTTCTACGATTTCAAAATCAACTGATTGTTTTAGGTCTCCAGTTGAAGAATCTGTCGTCACGACATTCTTGCCGTCTTTAAACCGTAGACTATCAACACTGACAGACCAATTTGCGTTACTACCTGCTCCGTCAACGCTACTTTGAACGCTGGCAGCAATAGTAATTTCTACTTCTTCGTCCTCTTCAAGAATCAACTGCAGATCTAAAAGTCGAATGGTTCCGGTAGTGCGGTTAAGGAAGTCTGAACGGTTATCAACCGACAGCTCCGCGACCTTTGTATCGTCAACCCAAAGGGATACATCTTCAAACACATCCCATGGGTCTTTTTCATCGTTTGCATTATCAGCAACCAGAGAAATGTCCATGCGAGAGATTTCTATATCACCGTTACGTGACTCTAGTGTTAGTAGCGCAATCGGTGCATTTGCCGCTGCTTCAGCGATAGTGTCATCGTCTGCAGTTTCAATCTCAAACGTATCCAGGTCTCCTTCACCTTGCAAGACTGAAGCTGGCGTTGATGGGGTTGTCGGTACTGTTGGAGTGGTTGGAGTGGCAACACACAAACTGTTCAGCTTGGCTTTGGTAGCATTGCCAAAAAAAGTGGTGGGAGCAGTTAAACCGATAGGCGTCAAGATGCCACTTTTGTACTTATTTTGAAACTTAGCTACTGCTGCACCGGTCAAAGGCCCATAGTAGTTAGTTTCTAGTCCTTGCGAACCGGGTCCTGTCATAGACACTCTAGTGTCTGGATGGCTATTTAGGAACTGTTGCAGGGTCCTAACATCTGGGCCAATGGAACCAACATTCAGTGTGCGGTTCCAGGTATAAGGGCAGACTAACGCCATATCTCGTGTGTCCAGTACGGCTTGTAATTGTTGTATCTGCGTTAGTAAAGCAGCAATTTGTGCTTGCATGCTTGAGACACTCTGTGCTTGAGCGGTCGGGATTGGCATAGCTGCTGTAATAACAGCCATCATTAACAACCCAGCGAAAACGCTCGTACGTATATTTTTTTTCATGTATTTATTTTTTAATCCTCACTATTCTAATAAGTAGAGGGGTGGAGTTGGCACTGATGGCAGTGACTAAGCATAGCAATCTTCATTGCGAGTGTTTGGCTCCTACTATTGATGACGGCAACAAACACACATTCTTACCTCAGACTGAAGATAATGCATGCATGCATGTACAGCTTTCTGTTGTCCCACGCGCTTATATAGGGTCTTTAAAACTGTATAACAACGTACTTCAAAGTGTAGGTGACGTCGTAGAGGCTGTTTGAATTGTGTGTAACAATAAAAGGGATAATACAACTATTATTCTTGCTTTATATATTCGATTGGTATGATAATTTCGTTTCTTAGTGTGAGAGGCATGGAGAGAGGGGGATTATACTGAGCAACTTCCACTGGACCTTTCGCGGAGAGCCCGTCTCGCTCGAGGAGGGCTTGAAGCTCGGCTTTTTTAGTTTCTACTCGACCTTCACTGGCATACCAAGTGAAACGCAATACAGCCACAGTTCGGGCAGGCATTTTAGCCAAGGTAACTTTTGGGTTGTTTGGTATGGGGAGCGTTTCAAGTGTATATCCCGAAGGGAGAATGAAGGCGATAGTCCTGGTTTGGTCGTTTTCAGTAGTAAGCACAGGGGAGGTCATGGCTATTTTTTCTGAACTACTTTCGAGTACCGGTGTAGTCATAGCGATTTTTGCTTTCGTCGTGTTGTTACCAAAGATGTAGTCGGCAACCAAGCTAAAACCGTCACCAAGCGCTTTTGAGTAGCGTCCGGTTACGGTAGTTTGAGCTACTATGTACGGGGCGTACTCGCGAATCTCGTACCCGGTTCTTGTTTCGAGTACTGTGTACGCAGGCTGTTCAATATTTTTAATCACAAAATAACTTCCCACAGCCCACGCTCCGAGCAGGGCTAATATACCCAAGATTATATGTACATAATTATATTACTGTAATTCCCGACTCAAAAAGTCTAGAGTTCGCTGCCAAGCGAGTTGCGCAGCTTCTTCGTTGTATGCTTCTTCATTACCTTCGTTGGCAAAAGCATGACCGGCGTTTGGATAAATAAATACTGCATGTTCTCCTTCGAGGGTTTTCAACTTTACCTCAAATTGTTTGACGTCATCAACTGCAATTGAACGGTCTTCTTCACCAAAGTGACCCAGAATATCGGCTCGCATCATCGATAAGTCATCCTCCATAGAGAATCGGCCGTAGTACATGACAG
>Ga0136558_1001963_pt1 | contig 10151 bp, 10 predicted proteins | sample AntRauTorckE6833_FD_101391 | JGI IMG/M metagenome (GOLD analysis project Ga0136558, IMG submission 101391) | Saline lake microbial communities from Rauer Islands, Antarctica - Metagenome Torckler E6 #833 | ecosystem: Environmental > Aquatic > Non-marine Saline and Alkaline > Saline | place...
ATGGAAACCAACCTGTTTTATCAGGGTATCCGTCCAGCGATATCGGTTGGTCTTTCAGTCTCACGTGTCGGAGGTAGTGCTCAAACTAAAGCCATCAAATCAGTTGCTGGAAACTTGCGTTTGAGCCTTGCGCAGTTCCGTGAACTCGCAGCATTTGCCCAGTTTAGTACCGACATGGATGCAGAAACTCGTGGACGCATTGAACGTGGTCAAAGGCTTACAGAACTTCTTAAGCAGCCACAGTATTCTCCACTCGGTGTCTGGCAACAGTACGCACTGCTTCACGCCGCGAACGAAGGTGCTTTTGACACCGTGCCAGTAGATAAAGTTAAAGCCATACAAGAAAGCTTGCTAGCCGCGCTGCATTCCGAAAACCGCAAAGCTATGGAAAATCTGAATGAAGGCGACAAGCCAGACGACAAGATTAACAAGCTAATTGCCGACACTGCCAAAAAAATTGCTAAAACCTATGAGATCAAGGATTCAAAGTAAGGATTAATTGTGGCTAATACGACTGCGCTGAAGCGCCGCATCACCAAACGAATGAATATTGAGAAAAGAGTAATGAGCAACGAGTTCATGCACTGCTCAGGACTCATTGCTCAAAACTCAAATTCCGGAGGAATTGTGTAATGGCAAACACTACAGCACTAAAGCGCAGAATCACTTCAGTTAAGAATACGAAACAGATAACCAAGGCTATGGAGCTGGTATCTGCTAGTAAGATGCGCCGTGCACAGGATCACGCTGCAAAATCTCGTGACTTTAAACGAATGGCCCAGGATCTACTCAACCGGCTTAGTGAGCTCACGGACGTCACCAAGCACCCGCTCTACAAACAGCGCATGGTTACTAATCGACTGCACATTTTAATAACAAGCGACCGAGGCCTTGCAGGTGCATTTAACAGCAACCTGTTTCGAGCTTTTACGAAAGAACTCATTAAAGATCAGGATCTGGGCGTGAAAAGCTCAGTAATATTGGTAGGTAAGCAAGGTAGTAAGTTTGTCGCTAAGCTTGATGGTATAGACGTGATTGCCGCCTACGACTCTTTCCCGGAAACGCAAACGGCTAACGACATCAACCCAATTTTGAATGAAATTGTTTCTTCTTTTTTGAATGGAAGTGCGGATGCGGTTGATGTGACCTATACGGATTTTAAGTCTAGTATCAGCCAAGTAGTCCAAACGGATCGTTTGCTTCCGGCTGTCTTCAAACCAAGCAAGATTAATAAAGACGAAGAAAAAGCTATTTTTGAACCATCTCCCGATGCAGTACTAGATGCAGTAACTGAACGATTCATCGAGGTCCAATTGAACCAAGCTTTCTCTGAAAGTCAGGCCTCTGAGCAATCAATGCGGATGATGGCCATGAAGAGTGCGAGCGATAACGCGACTGACCTGGTTGATGACCTTACGCTCGCTTTTAACACTGCGCGCCAAGCAGCGATCACCCAAGAGCTAGCCGAAATTTCCGGCGGCGCGGAGGCAATGAAATGAGTAAGTTTCGGGAGCAACTTGCATATTTCGAGGAAATTCAAATACTTCGAGCTAGTGCAGAGCAGCACGTAGAAAAAGTAGAGGCCGATAGAATCTCATCGTTTGGTTTGCCCTTCCCTACGAGCGTGTGGGAAGAACAATGCAAAGAATATTTAGATCAAGTCCGCCAGTGGCACGCAGCTTTGCCAGCGCCCGATATCGGATCTATCGCCGTTTCAGATTCTTTCGTAACCCATACAGAAGAAGAGGCACACATATGAGGCACAATGAATACGGATATGATTTTGCCGGAGGATTCCGAGATCAGGCTGACATCAAAAGGCTGGATATCGAAAACTGGCTGACGCAGAAAACGACCGATTTATCTGGTTTTGAAAGAATAGCTCGGCGGAATGATTTGATTAGCGAACTTGTAGAGATTGAAGCAGTGATAAACCCCAAAGTAGAAGGAGAAGAATAATGGCAACAGCAACAAAAGAGAAAATGAAGACAGGTAAAATTAGCCAGATCGTTGGCGTGGTTGTAGACGTTGAGTTTAGCGATCATTTGCCGGCGATCTATAATGCTTTGGAAGTAAAATCAGGCGACAGCAAGATTGTTTTAGAGGTCGCACAGCACCTGAGCGAATCAAGGGTACGGGCTATTTCACTCGGTACAACTGATGGACTCAAGCGTGGCGCTATAGTTTCAGATACCACCGCTGCTATCAGTGTGCCAACTGGCAAAGAAACAATGGGTCGTATGTTTAACGTTGTCGGAGAGCCGATCGACGGCAAAACCGGCACTTTCCCATCTCGTGCGCCTATTCACCGCCAACCACCTGCACTTAGCGAACAATCTGGAGAGACGGAAATTCTTGAAACAGGCATAAAAGTCATTGACCTCATCTGCCCTATTACTAAGGGTGGTAAAGTTGGACTCTTTGGTGGAGCTGGTGTCGGTAAAACCGTATTAATCCAGGAACTAATCAACAACATCGCAAAAGAGCACGGTGGTACGAGCGTGTTTGCTGGGGTTGGTGAACGAACTCGTGAAGGCAATGACCTTTACGGCGAAATGGAAGAGTCTGGCGTGCTTGATAAAACTGCACTCGTGTTTGGCCAGATGAACGAGCCGCCTGGAGCGCGTTTGCGAGTGGCACTGTCTGGACTAACAATGGCAGAAGGCTTCCGCGACGAAGGCAAAGACGTATTGTTGTTCATTGATAATATCTTCCGCTTCACACAAGCTGGTGCAGAAGTGTCAGCGCTGCTTGGCCGTCTGCCATCTGCAGCAGGTTATCAGCCAAACTTGGCACAAGAAATGGGTGCGCTTCAGGAGAGGATCACGAGTACCAAAACTGGTTCTGTGACTTCAGTGCAAGCTGTGTATGTGCCTGCCGACGACTTAACTGACCCGGCTCCTGCGACTACGTTTGCTCACCTAGATTCCACGATTGTGCTTAACCGTGCTCTCACAGAAATAGGTATTTATCCAGCAGTTGATCCACTAGACAGTAACTCTACAATCCTTGACCCAGAAATTGTTGGCGATGAACACTACCAGGTCGCCCGTGACGTACAAGGGATTTTGCAGCGCTATAAAGATCTTCAGGATATTATCGCTATTTTAGGTATGGAAGAATTGTCAGACGAAGACAAACAAACCGTCAACCGCGCTCGTCGTATTCAGCGATTCTTGAGTCAACCCTTTCACGTCGCCGAACAATTTACTGGCAATCCAGGGCTGTACGTATCGCTAAAGGACACAGTAAGCGGATTTAAAGAGATACTTGACGGAAAGCATGACGATAAGCCAGAATCTGCCTTCTACATGAAGGGCACAATTAAGGAAGTTAAATAAGTCGCTATGCAGCCAGAACAAGCCTACGAACGACTACTTGAGATGCATGGACAACGAGACAACGATGCTTTTGTCGAGAGTCTGGCGTACGCATCCGTAACATATGCAGACGCTCACGGCGAAACCGTAGTCATAGATCCCGATTGCGATAAAAGAATTCCAGGCGCTATACGCTTCCAAAGAGAACGCCAGCCAGTAGAAGGACGTTTAATGCAGCGCATTAACCGTGTAGCAAATACGGCGATTGATAGTTTATTTGACGCAAAAGTCCGGAGGACACAATGATACATTTTGAGCTGGTGACCCTAAGCGGTACTAAATTTAGCCAAAAGGTATATGAAGTACAGCTGCCCACTACCGAAGGCTACATTGGAATCTTTGAGAACCACATGCCGCTCGTGACGCTAGCCGATACGGGAATCATCAAAATCAGGCATGCATCAAACGAATCAGATGACATGCAGCAACTAATTGCGACAAATGGTGGAATTGTTGAGGTGGTCGATAATACTGTAAGAGTTTTGGTTGATGAAGCCGATAACGAAGACGAGATTAACGAAACGGCAGTGAAAAAAGCCCACGAAGAAGCGCTAGAAATGCGAAAGAATGCAAAGGATCAAGTGTCGCTTGATAAGGCGCAAGCGATGATTGAGCGGACTGGCGTTCGGCTGAAAGTCGCTGACTTAAAACGTCGAAAACGTCGGTAATACTTATAGCGGCACTGTCGGATCAATAAGACTCATAGTCTCTTCTGAGCGTCTTTTTTTCAGGAGTGCACCGAAGAAAAACTCGACCCCCTCTATGAATGCTTTATCGGGCGGTTCATTTCCGTCGATCATTTTCTTCGCTCGGATGAGCGCTTCAATCACGAGCGCTGGATTCTGAGCAATCATTTCATGAAACAGATCGTTATGGAGGTTGGGGTTTTCTATTTCGTCTTGGGCAAATGATGATAATAAGGCATGTGAAATACCGTAGAGTTCAGGAAAATTTTCAGCTGGGTGTTCGGGATTAGTTTCAGGCATGGGCCTCCTTCCCTGTGCACCATTATAATGCATGGTATATATTGTGTGAAGCAATTGGGCCAACACGCTAGATGTAGTATAAGATTACTGAAGTTGTAAGGATCGAAGACTAGGAGTATACTCTACCCCTGATTTTAAATATCCATTTATAGAAAAGATAAGGTATATGAAAAACGAAGAATTGTTTGTTCAAGACGAGTTATCTGCTGCTGCCAACGCCGCTGAAACTAGTCTGTTTTATCAACAAGAATTAGATAAAGTGAAAGAAGAGTTGCACGTTATGTCGGAACAAGAAGCTAAACTAAAAGACATTGGTTCACTTGCTGAGATTCTCGGCAAGGATATGTTTAATCCAGAGGGTGTTTCCTTAGAAAAACGCCTAGAATCTGGCGAAATCTTAGAAGAGGATGTCGAACAATTACTTACCTTAGTATCGCAGTCCTATGTAAAGCCGACTGACGGCGCAGCGTTGCGTTGCGTAGATGGAAGAGTCAAGGAAGGTTATGATGATGCCGATCCAACTTCATACGGAGAGCCACTTGGGCCCCAAGTACAAGGAGGCACTGTAGATGAAGCCGTTGCACAACGACTTGATGAGGGTTATGAAGCGGGCGCAACACTCGTGGAAGACACGAAACAACAAGCTGAAAAAGAATCAAGATTTTCTCCTGGTGGCCATTTTGATACGCATGGACCTCTTGGCTGTGGAGCGGTAAAGGGGCAAGAAGCTAAGCTCTCTTACTATGCCGATGCGCTTAAATTCGAAGCTGCAAAAAAAGGTGTATTTGCGCTTGCTGAAATTGGTGGTAGCGAACTGCCAAAAGATTCACTGGATCATTTACCAGCTGCTGCAGCAACGCTTAAGGAGCATCAAGATTCATACTACGGAGATAAAACTGAAGCATTAAAAGTTGTCGAAGACCTAAACCCTGCAGGAAAGATCAAGCTTGAAGGTCAGCATAATGAGGTTGTAGTTGTAGTTAATTTTGAAGATGGTACAACACTGCACACAAATCATCTGAACGCATTAACAGAAGGAAGACTTCAGGCATTTGGACTCGATGCATGGAGGATTAAAAGTCCGACTGTGCTCATGGATGCAATTACAACACTGATGAACTTAACAGATGGATCACTTCGACTTGTGGTCCGAAAGAGTGCTTAGCACTTAAGCTTGTTAAGAAATCTATTTGCGAAAATATACAAAAATCATTATTCTTAACTTATAAATCTAAAGGAGGGTTTTATGTTACAGCGGATAAAGTTGTTGCCTTTGTTTATTGAATTTTTAGGCAGCATGACACTAGCGATGGGATTACTCGCTATGTCGGGACGGACAAATTTTCCGTTCTTCGGTGCAGTTATAGCGGGTGTAGTATACGGGCTTTTCTTGCTCGTGTGCTGGCCTATCTATAGAGTGCAGATTAACCCAATCGTGACCATCGGTATGTGGACGATGCGGCTCATTGGCACCCTGCGTGCGATTGCGGTTGTTGCAGCACAACTACTTGGTGGTGTTGCTGCATGGCAGCTGAGCGAGTATCTTCTCAATCAGCCACTTCGAAATATCGCTGGAGATGAACTTGACTGGCGCGTACTAGTCGCAGAATTGGCTGGAGCACTGATCTTCACGTTCGTGTTCACGATTGCGATTACAAAGACGACAGATGTAGTTTCCCGAGCTTTTGCGGCTGGTGGCGGTCTTACGATCGGTATGTTAGTTGCGTCATTGGCATCTAACGGCTTGATCAACCCTGCTGCAGCGATTGGCTTACAATCTTGGAGCTGGGCCTATGTACTTGGCCCGATTGCTGGTGCGTTCATAGGAATGAACCTATTGCCATTGCTTACGGCTATCGATAGACGCGCAAGCCAAAGAAATGTCGTCTCTTCAAAAGTAGTCAGCAAAAAGACAACTAAGAAAGCCAAAACAACCAAGAAAAAGAAATAGTTCTTTCTATATATAAAGAACTCTATTCTAAGGAGCCTCCTGTCCACATCGCCAGGAGGCTCTTTTTATATCGTCCCGTCTAATAAATCTTTTTCGAATGATTTGATACCATCAATGTTCGCCTCGTATCCGGAGGTATCCGGGAAATCAAGGTTTTGTATGTGCTTCCAGCAAATGCCAACAAGCGCCCTTAAGTGTTCTGTGTCGTCTTTGGTTGGTTCATAGCTTAACGTCAGCTTCTTTGCCGAATCAGCCTCTACGTAGACCATCTGTGCTTCTATGTGGCTATATTTTTTGAATTGAGGACTTTCCTGGACTAAAAGTGCGTAAAAAATCAGTTGCAGTTTGTGCTTCCAGGCTTTTACTGCCAGTGATGCTGATTTTGTTTCCAGGCTTGCGAGTGCTCCACCTGTTTTATAATCAACGACTGTCAGTGTAGTAGTATCAAAATCTATCCTATCGAGTTTTCCGCTTAGTCTCGCTTCGTTTACAATAATATCGCTTAATTTTTGTTCAGGTTTGCTGCCCCGTGGGAGTGTGTAGTTGTACTTTTCGAATAATGTCGTGAGGGCGTCTTTGCCTTTTGCGAAATAGGTATCAAAATCTTTCTCTGATAGAAGTTGGGCTTGCAGTTCTTTCTCATAGATAGTGTGAATTCGGCTAAGTCCAATTTCTCCTTTATTGATGACTTTTTGAACTTCCTCAAGCGTATTGTGCATAGCTGTGCCATAAAATTGGTACAGCGACTTTACTGAAGGTAGCCGAAGAATGCCGTTTTCTTTGAATGCCTGTGGTCCACCAGAAGGCACGTCCAGGAACTGAATAAGTGCAGTCGGGCTGAGATTAAACGTATCCATAATTGGACGTAACAAGACGGTTTCATCAGTAGAAGACAGGGATGGCCAAGTGACATGTTGTTCTAGGATATCTATTAATTTGGTCTCATCGAGAGTGCAGTGTTTTTCTTCAAACACGCCGTGAATAAGTGGAGTCGGCAAGACATCTGCACCGCTATGATCAAGTCGGTAGCTTGTAACGTATAAATTGCGCTTCGCCCTTGTCGCCGCTACGTACAAAAGGCGCACGTAGTCGTCGAAAGTATCGCCGTATGGCTGCAGCGGCAGATTAGCTGGGGGTTTGCGACCGGCTTGTTTTGGTTGCCAGTTAGATTCAATCGCATCAATAATAAAGACAGTGTCATACTCTAGGCCCTTGGCTTTATGAACAGTCAGCAGATGAACGGCATCTACGCCACTAATAAACGGTGATTCGTCACTAATTACCTGCTGATTGTCTTCGTTTACCCCAAGCAATCGTACAAAATCCTGGAGCGTCGCTGCTCCATGTCGAGCAAATTCGTTAGCCATGTGTCGCAATGTCTGAATAGCTGACAATGCTTCAAGATATTCTTGTGACAGTTCCTTGTCTTCTACAAAATAATTCCTGAGTGGGCTTAAAAATTCCTCGCCTTCACGTAGCCCAATCAGGTGTTCTAACGTAACACTTAGCGGCTGGCTATCAGCATGCTGTACCAGCCACTGTAGCCATTTGCCTAAAGCGCCAAGGCGATCATCTTTTGATATGTGGAGCGACATAAACCAGTCGGCTTGATAGCGGTTTTCTATCGCCAGCTGCCATAATTGCTTTGCCTCAAACCCCCAAGCAGGATGCCTCACAAGTGTCGCTATAAGATAATTTGCTTCGTCTTTCTCTCCCGTTTGCAGTGCTACGATTAATCTTGTCAGTAACAGGATTTGTTTTGTGGCTTCGTGTTCTAAGATGTTCCTCTGGCGTTCATAACTTATTGGTATGTCCTTTTGGAGCAAAATATGAGCAAGTCGCTGCAATGAATCATGACTTCTAGCCAGTACTGCAATATCGGTGACTCCTTTTTCCCGTAACGCGCTAATGGTTTCTGCAACGTCGCTGATTTCGTGCTCAACCGTCTCGTAACGTGCATGCAACAGCGTCCCCTGCTCCTCCGGTTCGTTGACGGCTAGCAATTGTTTACTAATATCTTTCTCACGGTTCACAAGTCGATCTTCTGCTTGTGAAATAATCTTCTCAGCCGCAGTCAAAACTGCCTGTGATGAACGATAGTTCTCCTCAAGGATAATTGGCTTATCCACTTTGTAGTCGTGCCGAAAATTAAGCATATTATTTAGCTCGGCGCCGTTAAACTTAAAGATAGATTGATCATCATCGCCTACAATCATAATGTTCGGCTTACCTTCCGCGGTTTCATGATCAGATACTAAGTGAGCAAGTCTCATTTGTGCTGGGTTGGTGTCTTGAAACTCATCAATTAGCACATAGAGGAAACGCTCTTGTATATCCGCCCTTAAACTTTCGTTCTGCTCTAATTGAGTAATGACTTCTACTAACATGTCTGAATAATCGTAAAAGCCGCGGTGATGCAGTGTTTCTCGGTACTGCTCATACACATCAGCAAGTGCGAGCCACCAATTGTTTCTCTTTCGTTCATCGTGCATTTGTTTTTCACCGTCGATTGTTTTGAGCCATTTTGCCTTCCACTTACTAGTATGAGTCGCCTTGCCGGTTCCCTCATCTTTTTGCATTGTTTCTCGCAAGCTTGTTACTAGTACTTCGTTCAGGGGGGTCAAAAGTGTAGCCTGTCGAACGACTTTTTGTGCTGGCAGATCTTCGATTGCCTCCAATAACTCAGGGAGTTTTTTAGCGCTCAATGTTCCAGATAGAGTTTCAATAAGTTGCGCTTCAATAAGATCAATATACGCAAGATTTGCATGTATGAGAGCGCGTAGTTTATCTGGCGTGAGCCCCGCTTCTTTGGCTAGTTTCAGGCCGTCTTTTGTTGGTTTTAATGAACTAAACTTCCCCGCAAAGCTTAAAGCCAGTGGGTTATCTTGAGGCAACTTCTTTAGGATCGATTGAATAATGTCGAGCTGCACGCTCTCCGGCACCGTAGTTAGACGTGCTCCGTTCCAGAATTCGTCAGGGTATTGGTTCATGATCTCTGCAGAAAAACTGTGAAACGTTTTTACGACGACATTCCGAGCGTCAGAGCCAATAATTTTTGTTAGTCTTTCGCGCATATTTGCAGCAGCTTTATTAGTGAATGTCAGGCACAGTATGGTTTCTGGCGCCGTATCAGTTTTTCTTAAAATATTAGCAACTCGAACACTCAATAGCTGCGTCTTGCCGGTTCCAGGCCCGGCTACAACCATAACCGGTCCATCTATTTCATCAACCGCTTCGCGTTGCCGTTCGTTGAGCGACTTGTATACTGTCTTAAAATCCATTACTAAATATTGTACCGCACACAACGATAGTTCACTTATTAAAATAATTTTCTTGCATTTCGCAAAAAAGTGGTATAATCGCTTTATAAACAAAAAGGTTGTACAAAAAATTAACAACCTGCCTGGGAGGCATTGACGCACACACCGCATTGGTCGCTTAGGTGTGTGAAGAGCCAATAGCGAAACCGAACCAGTAAATACTATTTAAGGAGTATTTATGTCGTTACGGTCCGCCCTCCAAAGAACAAAGAGCCTCTCTCTCGCAACATTATTATTAACATCGCAGCTTATGTTCGCTGTTGCAGCTTTGCCACAGACAGCCATAGCAGCCAATGAAATTTCAGTCGATAGTCACGAGGGAGAGCTTTCTCCTGCAGGTAGTGATAATTTTTCACCCGGAAACATTACAACTTATTCTGAAGGCGAACAGATAACTTTTAGGTTTAAGGTTACTTCGTCTTCTTTAGCCTCGGGTACTATGCAAGTTGAGTTCGCTGAACGTGATAATGACTGTCTGTTTTTCATCGACTCTATAATACTAGGATCTATAGTA
>Ga0136558_1001964_pt1 | contig 10145 bp, 24 predicted proteins | sample AntRauTorckE6833_FD_101391 | JGI IMG/M metagenome (GOLD analysis project Ga0136558, IMG submission 101391) | Saline lake microbial communities from Rauer Islands, Antarctica - Metagenome Torckler E6 #833 | ecosystem: Environmental > Aquatic > Non-marine Saline and Alkaline > Saline | place...
CGCGTGCTGCTTTTTCCATGGCGTAGGTGAGCTCGGCATTGCCCATCCACCCTGTGGCACCCTTTATAGTGTCCCCAGAGTATTGAGCGAACACAACGGTGTCGATATCCCCAAAGACACACAGAGTGCCTCTGTAGAGCGTGAGATGCGTTACGTAGAAGCCTGTGCCCGGCTTCTTTAGAGTAAGTTGATTTGCGGCGAGGTTGCAGAAGGGTATGCGGTGGTCGGTGAAGGTCTTTTGCGCCATCAAGGTCATCTCTTTGGCGTAGTCTCCGCGGTCTTTTCGTTCCATGGGTTTTCCGTGTGCAAAAGAAAACCCGCCTCGATAAGAGACGGGTCGGTACGTGAAGTAGCGTCGTGTGAGCTACGTGTCTTGGTCGTGGTAGAACCCCCGGCACATGTCCAGGAACTCTTCTTCAGAAAAGAACTGCCGCACTTCCTTTAAGAACGCGGTGAACTCCTTTTCTGCGCGCTTGTACTTGACTGCGCGGGCGTGGAACGCCGCGATGGCTTCCACGACTTCTTCGTCATCCGCGACATTTTCTGCGCTAGCTTCGGCTTCAGCTTCGGCTTCAGCTTTCTGGTCAAACTCGCACACCATACAGGCGCCGTGAGGGACTAAGATGGTGTAAGGGCCCTCTTTGAGAACCGTGTTGCAGTTCGAGCAGTATGTGAAGTTCACGTCCATGATCGAGCCCTTAGCCTGTCCGTAGCGTAGGCGAAACATATCACTTGGATGCATCTTTTTCCTTCTTCTTTTGGCGCGCAAGCTTACTCATCTCTGCTCGGTGAGTACGGCAATACGACTGGGGAATACGCTTGGTTGCTTCAGCGTGGGACTTAGGAGCGGGGACGCGCCGATAACCGAATGCTTCATCGACAGGCTTTGGCCCAACGATGACTTCATCGACGCCGCGCTTTTTACAGATGGGGCAACGTGCTTTCACGTCGTCCGGAATGTCGTCATACAACGATGACTTAGACATGGGGTACTCCTTGTGCAGGGGTAGTAATGCGCACATACAGCGCACGTTAGTCGAACAAGATCTTATACCACGATCGTGTCTAATTCAAGGTCTACAGGGAAGTTACGCTTTCTCGTCTGGCCACGCTACCGGGGCGTCTACTGTCTTGGTGTGGTACACCATGATCTTCTTTTCGTTGCCCTCGGCGTCGTGCACTGTGCGTATTTTTTGGTCGACGACCGTGCGTTTGTTGTCCTTGAGCTGATTGAGCTCGACCTTGCCCTCGGTGTAGTCGTGATCGTTGCTCACGCGTACGGCGCGTATCTTGGTGTGTTGTACGGAGTCAACAATGTCTTCTTTGACCAGGCGCTTCTGCGCGGCTTCAGCTTTTTCGCGTGTAGGGTAGCTGCCGACAAACACGTCGTAGGAAGTCGTGGTGCCGTTGACGTGGCGGGCGGTGATGTAGAGATCAAACAGAGTCATGCGTGTGTCCTGTGTGTGTAAGGGAAGTGTGAATGCGTCGTATCTCTTTGTGCAGACACGCCATGGCCTCTTCTTGGAGACGCTTTGACGTTGCAGTTTCATAATTACACAGCCACACGGTGTACTGCCCGTCTGACATCTGCCACAACTCAATGTGTGTGTCTTTAGCCCGGGTAACGATGAGCTTGTGCGAGTCTCGTATCATCTCTCGGACGCTCTTTATGTACTTACGATGACGCGCCACGGGCTTTCTCCCGCATCTTAAGATGTAGCGCAGCCATCGCTTGAGCCCCGTCGCCTGCGGGAAACATCTGTTTCTCCGCGTCATCGTATGAGTCATACACCCATACGCAGAATTCGTTGCCGCCTTGTCCAAGGCACATATCGAACCCTACGACGGTTGTTTCAATGTCGTTACTTTGCAACGCTTTGAGGAACGCCTTGTTAATCGGCTTGCCATCTTCGTCCATGTCCACCTCTTTGGAATACGAAGCCCTTTACGCCGGAAGGCCCGCAAGCGTAGCGCATGGCGCACGCAAGCAAAAGCCCACAGGGCAAGCCCATCGAGTAGAATAGCCACACTAAAGAGAAAGAAAATCGCCCAGACAATTATGGGTGCCTGGGCGATGAGTTGATTGGGGATGGGGAACACTAAGAGTCAGTCCTCTTCATCCGTGTCAAACCCTTCCCACTGCAGTCCTTGACGTCCGTCAACACCCGAGCCAAGCATAGCACCTACACCGGCACCAAGTGCGCCGCCGCCCAAAGAGGCTGCCAAGCCTCCAAGGATAGATGCTATGGGGTAGCGTGCCATGGTTTTCTTTGTGATTACATTGCCAAGCTCTTCGCCTGCGTACGTTCCACCTAGTCCTCCGGCTGCGGCGCCAGCTGCTACTTCAGGCGATATATCCATGAGCGGCGCTGCGCCGACTGCGGCGCCAAGACCCGTGCCCAACACGCCGCCTGCACGTCCCCCGAATAAGTAACCGAGGCCGCCTAATATCGAACCGCCAACAGCAATATCCGGGGCGCTAGACATCGCAGCGTCACGCGCCTCGATGTTACGCTCGGCCTGCGTGCTTAATGGCATATCAAACGCCACCTTTACTGTACGCAAGTACCCTGCTTCAAACGGTGTCATGGTGTGTTCCGCGGAGGAAATCGGGGATCTACTTAACAGAAGTGCCCATGGACTTGCCCGGCTTGCGATACGTTGTCGTGTTGCCAGGGCCCTTCTTCGTCTGCTTTTCGTAGCCCTCTTCAATGGGGTCGACATTCTTTGGAAGCGCCGTCGCGCGCGACGTCCCGCCCCCAGCTGTCTGATAACCAACATGGTCAGGCATGTCCGTGCGCATGATCGGCCGGTTCATTGCGGCAGCTTGCCCGGCGTGGTCCGGCGTCCATTTGCTCTGCATGAGAAACCGGCGCGCATCGGGCCCCACGTTGTTTTGGCGCTGCCAAAAACTATTGTTCTCTGCCTTCTTCGTGGTGAACGGGTCGACGTACTCGAGGTCGTCGAACTTGCCCTTGGGCTTTTTGCCTGCAGGCTTTTTCTTGGTCTTCTTGTCAGAACCGTCGTAGTCAACGAACTTGGCCTTACCCGGAACGACCGTCTTGTTGGCCGCGATCTTAAGCGTGCGGTAGTACCCGCGTTCAAAAGCGTTCATGTGCGCCTCCTTCTTTTCTGTGTATGGTTTGAGTTCTTTTGGGACAGGCCCATCGCCTGAGTCATCGGTCATTTTGGACAGCGCACGCAGATCATCTTCTTTGTCGTTGTCGACGCCGGACTTGTCTTTGCCCTTGCCCGTGCCGTGCTCGTTTAAGATGTCGAGGATCTTCTTTTTAGGTGCGTCAGCCATGGTACTTCCAGTTGTTGGTCACGTTTACTCTACGTGATTATGATCAGCGCGTAAATCGGCGGTATTGTGGTTGTTGGTCTTGTTTGCCACGTTGGTAAGCGTAATACCCGCCCCCGCCCGCTAAGCCAAGACCACCAAGACGCATCGCATCTGCGTTGCGTCCCTGACGTGCAGCAGTCAGGACCGAGGCGTCGCGTCCTACCTCAACAGCACGTTGTGCCTGGCGGCGTCCTTCGGGCGTGTTCCCGAAGGTATCGATGAGCCGTGATGGGTCGTATGTGTCTAAGGGGTCCATTCCCGGGTCGGCCTTAAACGCGCGTGCGGCGTCTTCTGCGACGGAGCCTGCAGTGGGCGCAGCAGCATCGGGGTGCATCCGTGACGCTTCACTCAGCGCTTCGTTGTACACCTTACGTGAGTCGTCCAGCGCGCCGCTTGCTTGTCTTACGTTCTTCTGGCTTTTCATAAGGCGTATGGGCGACATCAAGACCTTACCCAGCTCTCCTACAACGCTGCCTGTCTTACGCAGTGCCGTGCGGCTTGGTACGTACTCGAGCTCGTCTAAAAGCGGATTGTGGTCGGGGTTCCACCACTGGAAGTCTGGGTTACGCACAGCACGCCGCGTCGCCGCCGCCGGGTTACGCACAGCATCTGCGACGGGCTTGTCGAGCTCCCCGTACGACACAGACTTTAGGGCACGGACAGGCGATGCCTGCTTGTGCAGGCCTGCTGTCTTCATCGTTCGCATGTAACCTTGTTCAAAGCTCACGGCGCCTCCCAGGTCGCGTCGCCTGTCAGCCTGATAGCAAACTGAAACGCGCTGTTCTTGACGTCGTCAGGGACGCCTTCGATAGGATCAACATAGCTTTCAAACGGGAGTGTGACAACAAAGCTGTCGGCCCAGGTCAAAGAAAGCAGCATCTCGTCGCGGACACCGTCGTAGCCCACGCCCCAGGAGTGAATCATGCCGATAGGCGTTGTCCCCACGACAAACAAAACAGAGTGCGGGTCCGTAGCGTCTCGCTGAAAAAATGAGATGCGCGTGCCCTTCCTGGCGTGGTTAATCAGGGCTTCACGGGATTCTTGTTCAAGAGCCATGTTCTTCGTCCAGTGCTGAGTGTAGGTCTTCGAGGAGTGTGTGCGTTTTATGGATGTGCCAGGAGCGTCGAACATGCGCTGCTGCCTCGCATGCATCTACCAGATCAGAATAAGCCATCCCAACGGATAAGCGTAGGGCCGGGATGTTGACGGCTACCTCGTAGGGGTGCGTGATGCGGGGCCCACGCCTTACGTACGCCGTGTACGGGCCGAAGTGGTGTGTGATGAGTGCCCCCGGTACCCCTTTCGGCGCGCGTGGGTACACAGGGTGACTGCTAGAAAAAGGCTTCGGCATAGTCGTTTTTGGATATGTGTAGGGAGGTGGGGACATCCGAGCGCGCAGCAAAGCTGCGTGCGAGGCTGTGCAGCGCTTTGAGCACGTTGTCGGCGCGGGCAATACCGATGGGGCGGATGCTCGTGGGTGTGTGGATAAAAAAGCGCGTCTTCTCGTCTTTGTGGTAGCGCCGTATGGCGAGCATGAGGCTTGGGCTTATCTCTAACGAAACGCCAAGAAGCCACTCGTTGCCGTATACTGAGCCGCCCGAAAGGTACGGCTCTTTTAGTTGTTGTGTGTCGGTCATGACTTCTATGTATCGGGGTAGTTAAAGGTGTGGCGTGCTGATTCGTGCAGAGTAGGTAGTGCGTCACGGGCGTTGGCGATGTTGGGACCTACGTTGTAGTAGATTGGATTGTTCGAGCAGGACTCGACTGCGATTTGCCAGGGAAAGTCTATGGCTGTGAAACTAAGGTTATCCTTCCAGGCGCGCAGAACAAAGTTGAAGCCTGCGTTCGTCGGTACTCGGCATATAACTTTAGGACCACTCATGGGTTACCCTTTCGTATGCGGAATCTTCACGTGTGAGCACGCGTGCTTCGCAGTGAAACCACGCCAGTGGAGATTCTTCTGTCTCAAGAACCTTGTGCCCTTCTATGCCCCAGGCCCCTCCCGTATCGATTGCGAATTCCCAGGTAAACTCCTCGTTTGGCCACATACAAAGCAAAAACGAATGGCCGTACGGCGTGTCGATGCGGCATACAATTTCGTAGTTGTCACTCATGGCTCAACGCGGACGCCTTCGCGCACGATGAGGCGGGCTTGTCTGTGAAAAAAAGGCATAACGGCGGCGTCATTGGGGATCAATATGTACAGCTGCTCCCACCCATCGGCGTCCAGCTCAAGGGTGATGTTCCGGTGGGCGCGAGCGTCGCCGATGTTGTCGTGATTGGGGTCGCCGTCCCCCGCGTACAGCACAATGCTGTAGCCTAAGTTTGTAGGGATGCGGCATATCTCTATGTCGGGCATTACCACTCCCAAAGGTGTTGGTTTCCGATGTCATCTAAGAAATCGATGCTGCGTTTCCAGCTAAGTCCTTTGTAGATGTTGCGGAGCACGGCGTGGAAGCCTGGCAAGACTTTTTCTTCCGTGAGGAAGGTGTGTGATTCTTCTGGTACGCCTTTCTCTGTGAGAAGAACGACAGTCCAGCTTTCCCCAGTCCATGTTTTGGTCTGGTAAAGAAGGTGCAGTGCGACGTCGCCCGACGGCGCACTAGAAAGCCGATGTGCGATCAATGTTTTAGGCATAACGGGGCCTCATTACGCGTGAGATGGCGCAAGTACGTGTGGAACAGGTACATGGTGCGTGCGCCTGTGCCCGGTGGGGTTACGTTGCGGGTGCGTCGCCCAAACACGTGTGCTGTAAACTGTTTTGCCGATGTTGTGCGTCGGATGCTCGCTTCACGGGTTATGCCAAACCAGGGGAGGTACGCCGTGACAACAGCGGAGCGTGCGTAGGGGGTGCGTTTGTGTGTCTTCATGTAATTTGAAACCCGGAGCGGTAGGCGTGGCGAAGGACAGCGTGTATGCGTGCAAGCACTTCGTCTGGGTCGTGGAACGACGTCCATCGTTGGCCGGAATGGTTGAAGCGGCGCAGCGCGATGGTGTGCAAGTGCCCAAGCCGTGCCGCTTCAAGTTTTGTGAGGGGATAGTCACCTACCGTCAGGTAGCTGGCTTGGGGTGGTGGAAAACAAAAAGGGTCAAGCAGCAGGTCTACGCGTACGAGTGTCACGATGGGTTCTTATCAAAGACCCATACGGTCACCGGGAAATGTGCCCCCTTGAGCGCGCCGTCTTCTGTTTCGTAGAAGAAGGAATCGTAGACAGACTCGAGCGTCCAGTCGGGGTCAACGACAGGCGGCGTGTGGCGTTGCATGACGATGACGACGTGGCGGTCGGTGTGCTTTCTTTTGTGTTCTAAGTATTTGATCATAAGTAGTGTCCTATGGATTTGTCTTGTTGTGATTTGCCCAGAACTGCATACGCAACGCGCTCTTCACAACGGACCGGGAACGTAAACGTTGCGTTACACTTGCGCCGTACGCGCATCCCTAACTTGCCAAGCGTTGCTGGAAGCTCGTAGTTACGTGAGGAGTAGATGTGGTCGAAGAGCTTCACGGCGTGCTGCCTGTGAGCTTCCACGTTTTATCGGCGTGGACCACAACGCCTGCTTTGCGCAAAAGCTGGATGGCGACGTCAAAGCGTCGGTCCGAGCGTTTGCAACTGACCAGGTAGCACGGGTCTTTTTCGTTGGAGAGGTTGAACACAATCTGGGCCAGGGTGTTCTCATCGACGGTGTTGCCGTCAGCTTTCCACGTCTTGTTTCGGAGGGATTGAGGCAGGTATTGACGGGCTTGTTCCAAACGCATAAGATCACCGTAACTTGAGGTTAGACGGAGTCTTATACCGTATCACATTGTATTTTCTGCGTACCACACGGCTTGAGCTGTTGCTTACGGCTCGCTCAACAATATGGAGTAAGTCAGTTCCGTCGAAGTAGGGCGTTCGATCGTGTTAAACCCTTCAGGGTTGTCAGGCTTGTACGGACCTGACGTAAACGGCTCGCCTGAGGTCGCAGGGATTGGGATGCCAACGCCGCTGCTGTTCACAAGACGCATGGCCTCTGTGTGGTCGCCGTGGAAAACGATGTAGACGTCTTCATTGCCCGGGACGTCGATGGCGGCCCAGTCAATGGTGTGGTCGGACGTGCCGTCAGCGACGGTGACTTCTACTAAGGGGCGGATGATGGCCATGGGTTGCTCCGTTTAAATGGTTTCGCCGCTTAGGAGTCTGACATTAGATCCCGGCGTAGTCCAGTCAGGTAAACCGGCGCTGCGTAAGACAGGCCAAGCTGCTCGATCCCGTCTGCAAGGCCCAAGTCGTTGACGTTTAATATTCCATCCGGGGTGTAATCTAACAAAGGCCCTCCGCCGCCACCTGCACCACTTAAGCCTGTGGTACGTTGATGTATGAACGTCATTTAGTCCTCGTCTTCCCAGCTTGGGTGTTTTTCGACCCACGAGCTCTCAACGAGTCCCAGACTAGCGCTCATCTTTTGGACCGTCGACTCCAGAGACTCCATGCGCGCCTCAAGCTCAGCGATGCGTATTTCTTTTAGACCGACTTTCTTTGTGAGGAGATTGTTCTCTTCTGTAAGATCTGCTTTGTCGTTCTCGAGCGTATCTACTCGTGCTTGTAGAATTTTGTTTCGCTCCTTGAGCCTGTCGACATCTTCGATGGCATGAAGTCGTGCTTGGTCCCGTCTGTCAAACCACAGCTTGAGCAGCGCAAGTATACCGCCCCCACCGAAGAAGATACCTGCCACCCACTGTACAATCTGGGTGAGTTCTTCGTGCACATCCAACTCATGATCCAGGGTTACCTACGAGCGTCGAAACTTCAGACTCCGTCAGGGCGGACAGCCCTTGGGGCTCATTATAGTCAGGTATCGGTGTCATCGTAAGGGCTCTGTGGGTCGTAGGGGTAACCGTCGAATTCTCTTTGCATGCGTCGTGCTTCGCCGTCAGGGTCGTGGTGTCCGATGGCTTTGGCAAGTTCAGTAATGGAGATTTCAAGTGTTTCGCCACGTAAGATGAGGAGGAAGAAGCGTTGGCAAGCTCGACGCGCAATCTGGTCCAATACCCGTTGATCAACAATTTGGCGGAGCTCCACAGGTCCCCAGTGCTCGATGGGGTGCTCTTTGGCGAGCTCGTCGACTTTGGGGTCTCGTTGGAATCCTGACACTGCATTTTACCTTCAGAAATGGGCTTGGCCTTACGGTGGGTATCGCTCATGTTTGAATTCTGTAGTGTGTACGTATAGGGGTCTTGTTACGTGGCGTCTTCTTCTAAGACGTCAACAAGGGCATCAAACTCCTCGTTCGACACCTCACTTAAGCCGCCATCAAGCGACTCTGCGTCTTTTTGAGCTTCATCGGGCAGCTTAACGTACTTCTTAGTACGCGCGTTGTTCGATGATCGACTCCACTCGTTTGTTTTCTTTTGCTTCGTCATGTTGGCCCTGGGGTCGTGCTGATTTTTTTGCTGCAGGGCGTTCAGGACGCGGCTTTAAGGAAGGGATAGATACAATACGAGGAGTAGAAACGTCTTCGACGTAGTCAACAGGGAGTAAAGCGTCGTGCTCCCGGTAGTGCGCATCTAACTCGTCTTCTAAGGCTTCGTTTGCCCCGATTAGAGCGTCGACATCGTCTTCCAATAAGTCCAAGCGTTCCAAAAGAACCTGGTCAGCTCGGACACGGTTATCCTCGACCGATTTTGACTTCACATGGGCACTGGCAACACCAGCAACGCCTGCAACAGCGGTGCAAACGGCAACCACCACTGTATTCCAGTCGTGCTTGGCCGGTGTGTCGGGCATGTGAGGTCCTGTGTCGGTTAACTGATCATCATAATGACGGTGACGGCTGTTAATTACAACCGTGGGGTCTGTTTACACAGTAAACAGCTAAAAAAGAGCCTCTTGAAAGCTCTTCTTTAGATGCGGCGATGCACAGCTCGAGCGGCGTGGTGCGCCGCTGCAAGCATTTCGCAAGAAGCTGGCATGTAATTGGGGCGTAGTGTGAAGTACGAGGATGCGTTGTCAGGGTGGAGTCTGGATATCGTACGCACATGGAGCTCATACGCTCCTGGCGTTGTTCCGGCTAACTTTGTCACCTCAATACAGAAAACAAAGTCGGTGTCATCTGCGTTGTTAAACCAGAGGTATACAGTGGGAGAAGATGAAGATTTTTTGAGTGTAGCCTTCATTGAAGCGCCGCATGGGGACATGTCGTGGAGGAGCTAAGAGCATCACGGGCAACGGTTTTGCCGCGGCCGATGTGTTGGTCCCAGTGGTGTAAGCCGCGGTGCGTCGTAGAACTGTTGGTGAACACTTAGGTGTCTCTGTTTAGACGAAGGATGGGTGACTTTTTTACACGTCACTGTGGCACAGCATATGTAGGAGCTTTCGTGGTCGTAGATAAAGCACCGCATGGGGGCCACGCGTCTTTCATCGTAGTCACCGCTTCGGCAGACGTAGCGTAAGTTGTAGTGGAGGGTATGCATGAGCGCGTCGTTTTTACATATGCCAAACGAGGGGAACACATGCTGGTTCCTGGTGCGTACGCCTTGGCCCGGTACACGTATGTTTGTACGCACTTCGTAGCAAACCCTGTCACGCTGTAAGACGCACGTTAGAGAAATGATGCATAGTGCCTCCGCCGGCGTCGTAGATGGGAGAGCACGCCCAACAATGAGCCTGCTCTTGTAATGGAAATCTCTACGTTCATGCGGGGCTCTCGGGGTCGCGAAGTACAGTGACCTCAAACGCACGAGTTAGCGTCTACGCACTCAAGCGTGTTGGATGTCCGGCACGTTATAACGAGTTTCATGGCGCGTGCTCTTTGTAATGGC
>Ga0136558_1001966_pt1 | contig 10134 bp, 11 predicted proteins | sample AntRauTorckE6833_FD_101391 | JGI IMG/M metagenome (GOLD analysis project Ga0136558, IMG submission 101391) | Saline lake microbial communities from Rauer Islands, Antarctica - Metagenome Torckler E6 #833 | ecosystem: Environmental > Aquatic > Non-marine Saline and Alkaline > Saline | place...
AGTTAGTTATAATATTTTGATTGACCAAATTGCTAGTCCTTTAAGATTGAATAAGATTTAAAATCTCTTAAAGTTTTTGTAAAATATTCATCCGTTAAAGCTATGTATATTATTTTGAACAGCACTGTGAGGTTATTATCATATCCGCTTACCGTGTATCTTTTATTTCCGAAATAATCTAAGCCGTCATCTATAATATTACTATTGTTCGATAATTCGTTTATATCCAATTTATTTTTGATTCTTTCTAGTATATCATTTGGTAATCTTGGTGTTAATTGAAAATGTCCCGAATCGGCAGTTCGTATGGTGAAATCCTCAATAGTAATATTTTCTATTTTGGTAATATCTATACCTAAATATCTCATTGATTTAGGACCTAAATAGCTATTATATACTACACCTTTATTATTTTCGTGTGTATTGGCGTATAGTATTGCAAATATAAGTAAGTTTTCTAATGTATGTTTATTCATTTTACTGGATTTCTATAAATGTACGGATTATATCTCAATTAAAAAAATGAAACTAAGTGACATTTATACATAGTTATCTCGGTTTATTCGAAACATGAAAGAAAAAATACTAAAAAATTGAGATTTGATGGTTATGATGCCGTAATAACATTAAATGAATATGTTGTTTTTGATAATAATCAGATTAAAATATTAAACTAAGTGCGTTGTTAAAATTCTTTTTGTTTGAGTTACGCAATAAAAACAAAAATGATTATTTATACATCAATTCTCGTATTTCCTTTAACGATGTGAAATCATATCCATATTTTATCATTACTTTAGACATAACTGGTATAGTAAATATGTAGTGATTATCATAGTAATCTTTAACTGTGTTTAAGAAAGCCATAGATTTAGATTGTTTCTCAGTTTCTTGAAGGGTTTTCATAAAAAACTCAAATCCTTTTTTATTTTTTTCCATAAATTCAATTGCCTTTGCTAAGTTAGTTGAATTTATTAATCTTATTTCTTCTAAATGTATTCTATTATCATTTTCTTCAACATCATTCCAATTTAGAGCGCCATCAAACCTCATGAAACTATCGTCATCGAAACCTTTTACTACATACATTTTAGTTTTGTCATGTTTCACATCATCACGAGGAATATATTCATCAATTGTGAATTTACCCTTTTTATATGTATTTTGCTCACCAGCAACATATGGAACGCCTCTATTTCCCATAGTACTATCACCTTGAGATGTATACATCTTAGTTCCAATTAAGTCGCTTTTTGATAAGTCTGTCATAATAATTTTATCTGTTTTTATATATTATCTGTTATTTGTAAATATAGTCATTCTTTACATAATAACCTATTATTTCAAATAAAGTTTTGTGATTATTACAAGTCTATTTATCTTAACAGTATACTAGGACATGTATGTTTACCAAATACTGACAATATCTTAAGTTCAACCATCATCCTACGTACACTGTTAACTTCATCATTTTCAAAACCTCCTCTGTTGTAGACATGACCTAGAGCCTTTGCGTGGTCTACTGGATTAATCGAAGGCTTTAGCTTTTTTATTTTTGATAGCACTAATAAAGCAGAGGCTTTGTCATTATCTATTAAGCATTGTTTTCCAGTTTTCATAATACTATTATTATTGGTTATATACAAATATAATCATTCTTTACATAATAACCTATTATTCCAAATGAAGTTTTGTGATTATTACAAGTCTATTTAATTAACCAGTATTGTAAAACTATTTTATAGCATTAGTAAACTATTTGTAATAATGAATTAAATGTTATATATTTATTATCACTCAACTGGTTATATGAGGAACAGATAACAAAAGAGCAAAAAGATAAAATGAATGACTATTGTTTTGTAATAGCAGAGAAGAGTTTTTTCGGTAAATTATGGAATAGAATTTATTGGAAAGATAATGATGATATGTCTATTATTATAGTTAAATTAATTAAGTAATTTTTATTGTGAGTAAATAAAACTAGATTATGGATATATTAGACTTTAGAAAAGTGTTTGATTTTATACAAAGTGAGTCACCAAGTACAAAATTAAACGATACAGAATTAAAATCTGTATGGAAACAATTTAATGATTGGAAAGGACAAGCACTAACTATGGATAGTATTAGCGGTTGCCTAGATGATGATTGTAATGATTGTATGTGTGAACCAGAAACTTGTAAAATGATAAAAGGTAAATGTAAAAATTTAGCTTATCGCTAACCCTAAATCCTTTTTTAAGTTTTAATATATAAATAAAATAAAACATGATAATGATACATATTAAATTATTTGAACAATTTAAAGGAAATTATAGATACAAATTGGTTGCTAATACAGAATTTGAAATTTTAAAAGCATTGAAGTGGTTTAGTAGTAATTTTGATATTACAAACGGATTTATTAACGCTGTTGCAAATGAAATGTCTGGTTATAACAATGGTACTTTGATAAAAATTGAGTTGGTGGAAGACCATATGCCACAATTCATTGAAAAAACACAAAAAGGATATGAGATTGAGATTGCTCTATTTAATTACGATGGTAAAATTTTATCAATGGATGAAAAATGGAATTTAGATTTTATTCATAAATACATGAAAGAAGATAATATAGATTGTGAAATAGTTGAGGTTGATGATAAATTAAAAGAAAGTAATACTTATGGAACATCAGGAGCTGAAGCTCCATATTGGACAATGGACATTGATGGTAAAGAAATAACTATCACAACAGAAGATGTTCAAAAATATCTTGATGAAAATAATATACCAACAGTTGAAATTCCTGTTAAAGATATATTTCATCTTTGTGCACATAGAAATAAAACCGATAAGAAAACATTAGAAAGAAGTGAGAGGTCAAGTTTGAAATTTCCAATAATAGTGGCTAAAATAGGCGGAAAATATACAATGGTTCTTGATGGACATCATAGATTATTAAAAGCTGAAAATAATAATATTGATAAAATAAAAGCAAGGGTGATTGAATTATCTAAAGCACCTGATGAATATAAAAAAATGTTTGTTTAGAAATAGTTGAATATAACGTTTATAAATATGAAAATAGAAGAATTTAATGACATTAATCAACTTTTCAACACATTAACTACTGATTTAGATTTAGAAGAAACTATGACAGTAGTTGATGCTGAGTCAATATTATCAAGAATTTATAAAAAAGTTGACAATGAAATAGATAGTGGTATTTTAGGTTGTTTATTGTTGTTTAATAAACATATTAGAAATGAACAATACGATAGTGCCCAAAAAATGAAAGAATATATACAAGAAATATATTGACTAAAAACGTCTATTCATACGTTGAGATATTCGTCATTTATAAATCTATTAGAAAATGTAACTGATTTAAGAATTATTCAATCGATACCGGTCATACATACTCGAAACTACTGAGTACATACTTACTAACTTATCTATTCTGAGAATTTAATAATGAAGTTGTTTGCCATTACTTTATCACCAACACCATCAAATTTAACTAATGACATTTTATCGTTAACTTCGATTACTATACCACGTCCAAATTTAGGATGGTTTATAACCGTATCCAGTTCAACTTCACTTCCTTCGATTTCAGATAATGATTTAGCCTTTTTGATATTATGAGATTTTAAATCTTTGTCTAATTCTAATCTCTTTCTGTCTTCTAATGATTTAGCCTTTTCTTTATTATCTCTTTGTGTGCTTCTAATACCTTTTAGTTCAGCTCTTATTTCTTTGGCTTTTTTGTTTTCTGTTAGTCTTTTTTCATCACTCTCAATTTTATTTATGATGTTATCTACAATGTCTTTAAGTTCTTCTAAAGAAGCGTTCTTAAGTTCTTCTGACATATTAACTTGATAGTGATTTCCATTTTTCCTTCCAGTATCTCTACCAGTGACATAAAACTCAGTTACTAATGAGTTAGTTACTAAAGCACCTTCGCTACAACCGATTACATCTTGTGCTAATTCATCACTTGTCATACCTATATCATTTTGTAAATCTCTCTCTAGGTCATCTCTATCAAGATTAACTTTATTGTTGATATTTTCAAACGAAGAATTTTTTTGTCTCATTCTGAAATAATACAATGATATAATTGTATCGTTTTCATCCCAAATGTGTTCACCATTTTGTGTATATGTTATAACCTCTTTTTCACTGAAGTCATCTTTGAAAAATTCAAACGTTTTTAAGTATTTTAAATGTCGCATAATCGGATGTTAATATTTTAATTATATATTAATTCCGTATTTTCATATTTCCCTTTGATGTTGAGAGTTTAAATGTAGATATTATTGATAAAAAAAGCGTCCACCTCATTGAAGTGAACGCTAATTTCCAATTTAACTATGCGCAATTAAATTGAAAGGTTAAAATGTATATTACTTTATCTTCTTTAGCTCGATTAAATTATTCCAAATATTGAGTGCTCCAATATCAGAGTGTACACCTTGTTGTAAACTATGTATCATGCAACGCCCACTATTCTTATCGAAGTTTATAACGCTTTTGTATTTAGTGCCACCTTTGAATTGAATCCAGATTAAACTCTTATCGAATAAATCATTGCCATGAAAATCTTTCATCCCAACTGGTTCAAAGTTTTGGTCTTGTTTTATATTGAAGTTTAGTGTATCAAATGTATAAGTGAATCCTCCCTCGCCTTTAAATTCACAACCGTTAGTTAGATTTAGACAATTGAAAAAATAGTAATCTATGTAATTGGCTTGTCCATAAGATATACATGGTATTAATTGTGTTCCGAAAAATTCATTATCTTCATAACCATTAATAGTTATATTGAAATCTGGTTCTTCATACTTAGTATCCGGTAATTTAAAGGCATCGCCAATACATAAATATCTAATTTTATCTTCATTTGATGATAGTTTAGCAATGGCTACATGTTCACCGGAAGTTGGTATGAATCCTATTAAGTCTTGGGGAGCTATATTAAGCGATGGTATATACTCTGCTAGAAGAACACTCAATACATTATTAAAGATGCTCCTCTTGTCTTCTAAAGACATAGCAGAGAAGTATTTGTTCATTGACTTTGAGTCAAATGAGTCCCTAACTTTTATCAAATTAGGTATATCACTTAATGTTAAGTCATTATTGAATAGCGGTAAGAAGTTATCTATGAAACGTTGGTTTTCTATATCCATATTTATGTACCTTTATACATCAGATGTTTATTTACTAGATTTATCTTCTTCAATTAAAGACTTAGCTTTAGATTTCAAGTCATCAATTTTAGATTTTCTATCTTGCTCATCAGCATCACTAGAACTAAGAACTTTCCCTTTTGCTCTCTCTAAGAAAGACTTACCACTGTTATCACTGTGGTCTGCGCCAGGTGTGTCTTCTCTAGGCTGTGCCCATCCTTCCTCGTTTTTATCAGCGATTTCATGTTTTTCAAATGGATGTTCATCGATATAATTTCTGAGTTCCATCATAAGTTCACTCCAATCATAAGGAAGTTCGTAAACTTTCTTGTCTTTATAATTGGGCTTCTCAATGAAGTTGAATGTTCCTAAGTCAAGAGATATGAACATATATTCATAATCTTTGAAATTCTTTGTCTTTTGTTGAAGGTTATTTTCATTTAAAAATAAAGACAAAGCTTGTTTCAGATAATCATCTTCAACTGCTACGATATATTCTAACTCAGAATCGAATAACAGGTCATCCAATCTTTCATATGGATTGTTATCAAATTCTGGTGATAAACCTGAACTATCATTCTTCTTTTTAACCATTTCGCTCATAATATACTTTTTTAAATTGTTTTAAATCCAGTCACAAAGATATGTATAAATATCTAATTTTCCAAACCATTTATAATATTATTAACATTTAAGTAAATACTTATCGATTATATTTCTGTCTAACTTACTCATGTTTGTTCATGTTCACTCTAGGTTTATATGGTTCATAATCCTTAATGTCAATATTATTATCATTGATATATTCTAAACATAGCCGAATAATCATACTGACGTAACCCTCTTTTCTAGTCCTCATGGGTCCGAAAAAAATATAAACTTTGTATTCAATATCTTTTTTTGGTAATTCTTCGTTAGCATTTAAGATACCTTCATTTTGAAGACAAGCTTCTAGATAGCCACATATTCTAGGTATTTCGGTTGTCCGTTCATATGGTTTACCCGATTGTACTTCAATTAGTTGTGAAAAGGCTTTCATTAAGTTTTCTTGGTTTAAATTGTTCATATTTCTTTCATTTACTATAAAATACGGAAATTTATCGATAACCGCAAATAATATATAAATCATGGAAAGGCGCAGAGAATTGTGAATTTCCTGATAATATATTTAATATATAAATAGAATAAAAAAAGAAATCTTATCAACATGGAAGTTCAAATTGGAAAATATAAAAGACCTGGAGTCTTTATTGAAGAGTTCGATAACTCGCTAATAACAACACCTATCGTACAGGGGTTATCAACTATGGTTATGGGTTTCTCAAGAAAGGGTCCAGTAAACAGACCAGTTTTATTAGAATCACAAGACGACCTTACGGCAATCTTCGGACCGCTAGATAGGTTTTTAGAAAAAAGAGGCTCTTATTTCCATAGAAGTATCTCAAAAATGTTAGAATCAAGCCCAGTGCTTGCCTTTAATATTCTTGAAACTGATGATGCATTAGACACATTGGAGTATAAGTCGTTCTCTACATCAACGGCACTTACTAATGATGTGAAGAGAAATGGAGCTTATAGAAGATTCTTTGATACGACTGGTTTCTGGACTAGAGATAGAGAATCCTTTTTAAACTTAGTAGAAGATAATCCTGGTGATGAAAATAGAATTTTTCACATCACAAATATGTCAGATAAAAACATTACTGTTTTTACATTCAAATCTAGTAGAACTGGCTTTGATGTATCGTTAATTGACTGGTACGGAGCGGTGGAAAAAATTCCACCATATCTATATTCTAATGACTATGCATCTGATTATATGATTGATGTAGTAGTTGTTGCTGGTAATTGGACAAATTATCAATCATTAGCTGTGGATAATAGATGGTCTCAGTATTTTAATACATCTGGTTTGAGAAAGGAACAAGTAGTGAACTTTATAAATGATATTAACGTTACAAGATTGGCGTATTATGACGGTGTTAGTTTAATACCTTATTTTAGAGACCAAAACGGAAGAAACATTTTCGTAGAGAATGTTATAAACTCAGAAACTGATAAAACAGGACTATTTTGTTCTTTCGATTTAGATGCATTAGAGACTGAGTTTCCTAATGGTTTAATTGATATTGTTGGTAATAACTTAATGTCTTCTGATATTTCAGATATTGAATATCTTTCTTATAAAGATACGATAACTGAGACGTTATCATTTACAAATAAAAAATTAGATACACCTGGTAATGTGATATCTTTTGGTGACCTGTATAAATCTGGTACACCATCATCACCAGGTACAAATAGAAGTGCTTTTATGGCTGAGGGTTATGTTTATAATGTTACTACTACATTTGTAGATGGTACGTTACCTCCTTCTCCGGTTCCTTCTCCTGCTCCATCAGCAACATTAGCAAATACATCAATTCAGGTTGATTTTATTGTAGGTGCAGGTGCTTATGCAGTGATTGGTGGTGTGAAAATTGATTTAGTACCAAATACTTATTCTTTCACTATAAACGCTTCTGATTATGTTGATTTGGATGATGGTACTACTGTGAGTAATGGTACATCGTTTTTCTCTGTGTTTACATTAGATACAACTGGTACTATTAATAAGTTAGATAATATCACAAACAATGATAGTTTAAATATATCAGCTACTGATATTGCTTTAGCGTATTTAAATTTCGATGTATTAAATGATGCTGGTACTAATTATATTATAAATGAAGATATCACTTATGTTACTGTTGATACAAGTGGTTTTATAGAGTTAACTGAATCTGTTGACTTTACAGTTTTAGCAGATGGTAATGGTACTTTAACATATGAGTTTTTAGGTACTGCTGCTGCTCCTGATACATCTGATTATGAGGTATATAGAAGAATAAAATTCTTCAACCATATGCTTAATTTTATAGATGGTCCAAACAAAGATGAGATGACTATGTTGATTGATGGTAATATTAAGACTTCTTTGTCTTCAATGACTGTTTCGGATATTGTTACTTCAAATACATTAAACAAAGAGTTCACTTTAGAAACTGGATTATCACAGGCAGTATTGACTGACTTGTTAAATACTTCATCAGCAGGTTTCAACCTATGTGTTTATATTACAGATGATGAGTTTATTTTAGCTGAGGGTTCTTTAATTACAAAAAACACTTATGCTGCTGGTACTGAAGGTGTCGTGGCAAGATACTCTGACTTCTATGGTAAATATGTAGATGGTCAGATAAATAGTGGTGATTACTTCCATGAAAACTTAATTGATACAACTTGGGATATATCATTTGAAGATGATTCGGGTAATGATTATATTGTCTTCTTTAATCTTACTGATGCTATATCATTTAATACAAATGATAAAGTTGTAGTACCAGAGTCTATTTCAAACACTGGTATATTTACAATTATAGACTCTAATAACCAGGCTGTGGCTTTGGGTTATGGTGCTGGATATTTCGCATTCTTAGTTAACGAAAATACTGTTGCTGAGGTTGTTAATGGTGCTACTAAACTATTTGATTATAACAATAAACATTATTTGAAAATGTATATTGCAAGTGATGTGTTATCTGTGGAATTTACAGACCAAGCATTGGCGAGTTTGAATCCTATTCTGGATTTAGCTTCTAACCAAGTGATTGATGTGTTCTCACAGAAGACTAACTTCAAGCAGACAGTTGAAATAGAAATGCCTACTGGTTATGTTAGAAAACCTAACAAAATTTTAGTAAGTGGTTCTAGATATACTGAAGTTAAAATCGGTGACTATTTAGAAGCGGAATTTGATTCGGCTGATTTAGAAATCGGTGAAGTGCCACGAAAAATTACTAGAATACTTTCTAAGAAATTATATACTGGTGATAGTACATTGGTAGAAATATCTTGTGATTCGGCTATTAAGGTTGCCAATTTTAATGGTGATTTACAGACAAGTAGAATAACTAACGTTGAGGATTATGTAAATGTGTATAAAGGAATCACATTGACAGGATTTAGAGTTAGAGAATCTTCTATGCCTGATGGCACAGAATCAAGACAGTCTGAAATTTTACAAAATATAGGTAAAGGAACTAACCTGTTTAAAGCATTGACAAGTAAAGAAGCGGTGACGTTTAGATACTTAATTGATGGGTTTGGATTAGGTCTTATAGAAGGTTCTAAACAAGAACTTATGGATATCGTTGGTGAAAGGTTGGATGCATTCGGTTTCTTAAACATGCCTTCAATGAAATCCTTTAAGAACTCAACGAATCCGACATTCGTGGATGGTGAAGGTGTGCTTCAAACTGAGTTTATCGCTAAAGGTGGTGACCCAGAAAGTTCTCCTGCATTTCTTTACTCATTCGGTGAAGGTAAAGGTGTTTCTGCGGTTGGTTATTTTGCTCCATATATGTCTGTTAATGACAATGGTAGACCTATCGATGTACCGCCAGCAATGTATGTTGCTAGTACGTATATGAGAAAGTTAAATGCTAATCAGACAAACATTCAGCCATGGACGATTGCCGCTGGTATCACTAACGGTCAAATCACCGGAATTGCTGGATTAGAAATGAGCTTCAATAATGAAGATATAGAATTTTTAAATGGAATGAAAGCTAATCCAATCGTTCGTAAGAGAAATAGAGGTTTCATAATCGAGACTGAAAACACTGCACAGACGTTGGTTAAATCAGCATTATCATTCATACACGTTAGAGAGGTCTTAATTGAGCTTGAAGGTCAGTTAGGTGATATGTTGTTAGAGTTCCAATGGAAATTTAACACACCTGAAATAAGAGCAGAGATTAAGCTTAGAGCAGATATCATTTGTTCATCATTTGTAAATAGAAATGGTTTATTTAACTACTTCAATAAGATTGATGAAGAGAATAATACTTCTGAGATAATCGATAACCAAATGGGTGTGCTTGATACTTATGTTGAGCCCATACGCGGCATG
>Ga0136558_1001969_pt1 | contig 10128 bp, 8 predicted proteins | sample AntRauTorckE6833_FD_101391 | JGI IMG/M metagenome (GOLD analysis project Ga0136558, IMG submission 101391) | Saline lake microbial communities from Rauer Islands, Antarctica - Metagenome Torckler E6 #833 | ecosystem: Environmental > Aquatic > Non-marine Saline and Alkaline > Saline | place...
ATCGATAAACCATAGCCAAAGTTATTGAGATGAGCCTGCAAATGACGCACACAATCTCTGCCGCCGGTATTACTCCGGCTAATGGTTGGGTGGGAACACGGGGCTTCGCCACCGCCTACTGGGTTGGAGGTTGTGTTGACTTGCTCAATGCTAACAGTTTGGCGTCCATAATTTCTGGCGGCGGTGCAAGATGCCATCCATATATCTAATCCAGTAGCTCCAGGAGCACTACGGTCTTTGATGGTTACTATTTTACCGGAGAGTGATCCGCTCAAAATCTTGTACTGTGTGCCGAAAGGTACGCCGTTTTTCGCGGCTGCTCCATCATGCGTTCTTTCTCCGCTTGCCATAGTACCGTTAATGCAATAGGCGGTGCTGGAGACTGAGGTCGCCGCCAGTACATTGTACGTCAAGTATATACCGACAGTCGCGAAGATAACTACAAAAGCAATCCTGGTGTTTTTGTTAGCAAATATTTTTTGGATAAAGCCGCGACGAACAGAATTAGTTGATGTGGCGTATAATTTTTTATTTTTTGTCTTTTTTTTTGTCTTTTTAGTTTTCATAACGAAAAACTTTCTATATTTTAATGTTAATGTTTAAGTTTATTAATATTACAATCGTTAGTGTTATGTCAAGTCTAATTTTTAACCAGATTATCAGGATGATCCGAGGTATGCCGTTCATGAGCCTAAAAAGTGCTCTCCTGCAATGGGCTATTTGTGATGTTGCCTGGTAGTGTTGCCAAAGAGCTTCTTTAAGCATATGCTGCTAATGGCTATAATTATTTATTCAAGTTTTAATAATATAAATATCTAGAAAAATAAATAAAGATGAAGTACTGGTATCAAAGTTCTGCCGCCGAGACACTGGACAAGCTGCGTGTTAAGGTTGCTGGCGGGCTGACGTCAGCAGAAGCTCATGAACGGCTTGGTACATACGGCGCTAACCGTTTGCAGGCTGATGTGCGGGTGAAGCCGTTGCAATTGTTTTTGGGTCAGTTTAAGGATGCGCTCATCATTGTTCTGTTAATCGCGGCGGGTGTATCTTTTGTTCTGGCTTTTGTTGAAAAAGGCGGCAGCATTAAAGAGTCGCTGCTGATTTTTTCGATTGTTCTGGCGATTGCTTTGGTTGGTTTTTTTAACGAATTCAAAGCCGAAAAAACAATTGAAGCACTAAGTAAGCTAGTTGGCTTCAAGGCTCGTGTGCGACGGGGCGGCAAGACCATTGAAGTAGCGGCTGATAATTTAGTACCTGGAGACATTGTGCTATTGGAAGCCGGGCAAAAAATTCCGGCCGACATTCGACTGCTCGAGGTCAATGAGTTATCGGTTAACGAAGCGAGCTTAACGGGCGAGTCGTTGCCAGTTAGCAAAAATAATCAACCGATTGTCGGTGAAGTGTCGCTTGGAGATCAAAAGTGCTTGTTGTTTGCTGGAACATATATAAGTAGTGGCAGTGGAATTGGCGTGGTGGTCGCGACCGCGCAGGAAACCGAGATTGGCAAGATTGCTGATTTGGTTAGTGGTGTGGAAGCCGAAGCTACGCCGATGCAGCAGAAGCTGGATGATTTGGGCAAAAAGCTAGGCTACTTTATCGCCGGTATTTGTGCGGTGGTGTTTGTGGTGATTTTCCTGCTGGTGCCGGAAGCGCGGGAAGCGTCATTTGTGCATCGCTTAATCTTCGCGTTTACGGCGGCCGTGGCTTTGGCGGTAGCGGCTATCCCGGAAGGTCTGGCGTTTGTGGTGCGGATTAGCTTGGCGCTGGGTGCGCGGCGGATGGCTGGAAAGAACGCGCTGGTGCGTAAACTTTCCGCCGTGGAGGCGCTGGGCTCGACGGACACGATTTGCTCGGACAAAACCGGAACGCTTACAAAGGGCGAAATGACTGTGCGGGCGTTGTACGTCGGTGGCCAGATTGGGAGCGTTAGTGGCAGCGGTTATGGCAGCGAGGGGACGGTACATTTTAGCGGTAAATCGCCGGTTGGGTTGCAGCGATTACTGGAAATCGGTGTTCTATGTAACAACGCCGTGCTGCGCGACGCGGCTATTTTGGGTGATCCGACGGAGGGCGCGTTGTTGGTTTCGGCCGCAAAGTCAAAAATATCGTCTGACGACTTAGTAGGCAAATATCCGCGCTTGAGCGAAATTCCCTTTTCTTCGGAAAGCAAACGCATGACTACCGTACATAAAAACCCCGATGGGAGCTATTTGGTAGCCGGCAAAGGCGCCGTAGAAATGACTCTGGATCGTTGTAGTCATTATCTAAACCGAGAAGGCAAACCGCAGAAAATAACAGCAGCAATCAAGCAGGAAATATTACAAGCGAACCAGGATTTTGCCTCACAGGCTTTGCGCGTCCTAGCGTTTTCCTACAAAATGTCTAAGCAGCAGCCGAAGGGTAAATCTGCCACCGAAAACAACCTGACGTTTATCGGCTTGCAGGCTATGATGGATCCTCCACGCAAAGAAGTTATAGAGGTAATTCACCGTGTTCAAGTGGAGGCTGGTATGCGAGTCGTGATGATCACTGGCGACTATATTGAAACGGCCAAAGCAATCGCCGCGGAAATCGGCATAGAGGGCGAGGCAATTTCTGGATCGGACTTAGAGAAACTCACGCAAACAGAGTTTGAGCAGCGAGTTGAAAACATTAGCGTCTACGCCCGCGTCAATCCTGAGCATAAAATCAGGATTGTCCAGGCGCTGAAAAAGCACGGCCACCAAGTGGCGATGACCGGCGACGGCGTCAACGACGCGCCGGCTATCAAGGCGGCGGACATCGGCATCGCCATGGGTATCACTGGTACCGATGTGGCCAAAGAAGCCGCTGATTTGATTCTGCTTGATGACCAATTTCTAACCATCGTCATGGCCATTGAGGAAGGCCGCGGAATATTCGACAATGTGCGGAAGTTTGTTAATTTCTTGATCAGCTGCAACATTGCCGAGGTTATCACCATTGTGCTTGGCATTTTACTGTTCAATGATTTATTGCTAACCGCCGCCCAATTATTGTTTATAAATATCGTTACTGACGGCTTGCCGGCCGTGGCGCTCGGCTCTGATCCGGCTCGCAAAAACGTCCTACAGGCCAAGCCCAAGCGTTTTCAGGAAGCCATTGTTTCGCGCCGAGTTTGGGCGGAAATTATCATCTTCGGCTCTCTCATGAGTGTCCTGCTCGTCGGCCAGTACTGGTACAACGTCGGACGCGAAGGCCGGCTGGCCGCCGTTTCTGCCGCCTTTGCTGCCATGGTTGTTTACGAGCTGGTGCGGTTGATCGATATCCGTACCGATTACAAAATCCGCTGGTTTTCCAACCCGTGGCTCAGTATCGCGCTGGCTTCCTCGTTCGCCCTGCAAATCCTGGTGCTGTACTTCCCACCACTCGCTCGCTACTTCAGCGTCGGCCCCTTGAGCGCCCACGATTGGTTTATAATGACCGTCGGCTCTATCTTATTGCTGATTGTCATGAAAGCCCTCAATCCGATCCTCGACCGACGCCTTCACAACTCCGAAACCGCATAATTATCGTTGACAATACGTAAATTTTATGTATAATTAGTGTATTGCTTTGAAAAATAAAAAGCAAAATAAAAATTACAAAACATCAAAATAACTAAAAAAAAGGAGCAAACCACATGGCAATTTTAGGATTAGGAGCCAGTGCTCAAAAAACCACTAAACAAGACACGGCCAAAACCACGGCCAAGCAAAAGCCCGCTGCTGACGACAGCCAGGCGGACGAGGCCAAAGCCTTACTAGCCAAAATGCAGGCCAAGAAAGAAGGCGGCGATTGTCCATTCTGCTAAACCATGAGGGAAGGTGACCCCTCCTCTCATCGCGCCCGGCCTCCTGCAAGGAAGCCGGGGCTGCTACTCTCCCCAAGCTGACAAAAAGAACCTGAATTTACTTCAGGTTCTTTTTGGTTTGATAATTTTAGCTAGCTTAGCTGTAGAGGTTTTTTAATTGGGCAATGTCGTTAGGATCGATTTCGCCCTCAGTGATCTCGCCAATTTGGTTGTTGAGCATCGCGGCAATAATCTGTGGCGGAGACATGTCCGGCGGTAATAGCGTGAGCTTAGCGGCTGCAACTGCCTGCAGCATGTCATACAGTGGAACTACGCCAGCTTCGCGCAGTTTTACAGAAGTCTCGTATGAGTGCAAATCAATTGGTTCACCATTTTCTGTTACGCCAAAACATACAATGTCTTTTTCTTCGCGAAGTTTACGTACTAATTCGGCGACTGACATTTCCCCCGCCCCGGTATTGGCCGTTCCGGAATGGTAAAGAGTGAGTAGTACCGCGCGTGTATCGTGGTGATCAATATAATCCAACAGTTCTTGATGATTGGCACGGACTATATTGGCGGCGTATTCTACGGTACTATTTGGGGCAGTCTGGGCATTGCTGGCTTGCTCAAGACGAGCGATAAGTTGCCGGGCAAGGCTCTGTTGTCGATGCGTGGCCTCCACGAGAGCCGAGTCGTGTATAGATGCGTAATTCATGGTTTGATCGTTAAATGGTTCTTTTATTACTTCAGAAGCTGGAATAATTTGTCCGTGAAAGGCTACGAATACGCCACTAACTTCATTATTGGCACTGTCGAATGCAAATTCTAGATTAGTCCATGCATCTGTAGATGGGTGTGACAAGTCCTCATTAGCGCCTGTCAAAATAATCTTGGTATTTTGAGTGGCCAGGCGTTCGCCCACCTCTTTTTGTAAGTAGCGGGCAGTCTGCTCCATACTATCTGTACCATGCGTTACTACTATCGCGTTTGGTTGGCTGTCTAGTGCTTTTTCTATCTTAGCTTTAATGCTTTCCCAGTCGCTAGCGCCAATGTTTTCACTCAAGCCAGTATAAGCCACCTCTGCTGGACCTAAATCAAATCTGTCTGTAAAGCCGGGGAGCTGGTGCTCAAGTCTGCTAACCAAATCGACAACATGGCCTCCCTCCCGGTATCCTTCTGGAGTGGCTAACGAAGAAATCGTCCCTCCGGCATAAACTATCTCAATTGTACGCTTGGGCTGGGGCAAAACTTCTTTAGTGTCGTCCATAACTTAATTTTACTCCATAACTTAATTTATTTGAGAATTTAAGCGCCGGATAATCCAGGCGAAAGTTTGCTACAATAGTGGCATGTATTCTATTTTTTCGCATGGCGGGGAGGTTGAGATGGTTCAGTCGGAGCAGGTGGGGTTGATATCGGCGTTGACGCATCAGCCGACATGGCTTTCACTTTTAGTTATTTTGTTTGTGTTGTTTGGGGCGTATTCGCTTCTGGAGAAGCTGAAAGTTAAGCCGCTTAACCGGTTGTTAGTACTTTTGCCGTTGCTTATTTTGATCGCGATTGTTTATTTGCAGCATAATCCTACTGTTACGGCGGTTGTTCTATCGGTTGGTTTCGTAGCGACATTTGTGCTGGCCTTTACGCTCATGAAAGGGCAGGGCAAAGACAACAAACCTGCCGAACCAAAAGATAGCCCTTAGCTACGTTTGAAAGCCGAGAAAACAGATTGGAAGTGGTAGACTTTGGAATTTTAGCTGACAGATAGATGTGGATTAGCTCTTAGGACACAGCGGCGTTATAATTAGACATAACGATGCTGAAAAAAATAAAAAGAATTGACTATAGATCATATGTGAAGCAGCTGCAAGATGTGCGCACGTTGGGTTTAATGGTGTTTGTCTGCCTGGTGTTGCTTGTTAGTTGGAGTGGGGTGAAGGTTATCCAGCTGAATTACGAGCTAGAGAAACGAATTTCTAAATTGCAACAGGAAGTAGAAGTACTTTCGTTGGAAAACGCCAATCAAAAGCTACGTAATAAGTATTATGAGACTGACCAGTTTTTGGAGTTGGCTGCCCGTCGCCAATTCGGTCGCGGTGCACCTGGCGAGCAATTGATTCTTGTGCCGGAAGAAGTTGCTTTAGCACACACCGTTGACCTGCCGGACCAGTTAAAAGAAACAGAAGCTGAATTAGTAGCTAAGCCCGAATATCAACAAAACTTTGAAGCATGGGTACAATTCTTTCTGCATCGCACCGTAGACGACACGTTAGACGATTAGTACATTTTGAAGACGATAGCAACTCAATAAGATTTAGTGAGAAGATGCGCTGGATGTGAAGCGATCTTTAAGTCGGCCAAAACGGGTTTTAATTTCCTGGCGCCATTCGTAAGCACCGTATCCTGTTGCAGCCAAAACGGCGGCTCCTGCAAGCCACCATCGAGGGTTGCTAGCTACTGGGCCAGTTGCTACATCCTTAACATCGGTTACGCCCAACGTATTACTGCTTGAAGCGTCTAGTTTGCAACGATTAGTTTCCGGGTTTCGGATCTGGTTGGTGGCGCAAGGTTTGAGTGTGTTAGTCGCGGCGCTGCTGCGGCAACGATTGGTTGCCGGATTGCGGGTCTGGCCAGATTTGCAAGGGGTTAATGCGGATGCAGTACTAACGACTGCTCGGCAACGGTTTGTTTGTGAGCTTCTGGTTTGACCAATGCGACATGGTATCAAGCTGGTTGTGGCAGAGCGGACGGCTTTACAGCGATTGGTGGCTGGATTGCGCTCTTGGTCGGCGCGGCATGGGGTGAGCGAAGATGTCGTTGCGCGAATGAGGCGGCAGCGATTGGTGTCGGGATTACGTTCTTGATTGGCGGCACAAGGCGTAAGTCCGGAATCGTTGCTCGTGGGTGGTGCTGGCGGCGTGGGCGGCGTGGGCAGCACTAATTGGTTAGCCGCACCCGGGGTTGGCTTAAGGGTAGTTTTCCAGACGTCACCGATCAATGCCCACGTTTGACCTTCCTTCATGTCCGGCGGGTAGACGACGCTCCACTCTTCATTCGGGGTGATAATCCAGACGGTTCCGCCAGCGGCATTTGGCAATGTTATGCCTGTTTCGGTATCATAAAACGCCCGGTATGTTCCAGCTTCAATCGTGTCATTGGGCAGCATAAATGTTTTGCCGTCCTCGTTTAGTCTTAGCCCGCAGCCAGTAAGTACAATCGACTCATTTGTTGGATTATGAATTTCTATGAACTCTTTATCGTTGTCAGCGCCGACGGCATTGGGCAATAGCTCGCTTAACACTATACCTTCACATGACGGTTGTGGTTCTGTAGGTGGTAGATCTTCTCCTGGTATTTGTTCACAGGTTTCGTGATGTGTTTGGCTTTTTTCCCCAGGAGTTGGCAATTCATTCTCTATAAAATCATAAAAGTTGTCATTAGTGTCAATAGGTAGGGAAGTATCGCACTCTAAAGCACGTTCAATTGACGTTCCTGCTGATGGTTTGACGGCAGCAGATGTTTCTGGTTGTTTAGCGCTACCCCAACCGACGGTATCCACAAGAGTGCCTTCGGCATCGATAATTCGCAGATGGCCGCCACTTTGCGCTAACCAACCGCTACTCGTGGAAGCCGTGAAGTAGTAATCAGCCTCTGGTAAAAAGTCTTGATAACTCACCAGTATAACGCTGTCGTTAGCTACTGTTCCATCTAAAATTACTTCACGGTTGCCGGTCGGCACGCTTGAAGTATCGATTACATCATCTCTAGTAGCGGCAAAATACTGTAATTTCCAACCTGTTATGTCTAGTTCTGCAGCTCCTTGGTTGTATAGCTCAATGAACTCTATCCGACCATCCTCGGGTAAAGGCGTAATCGAAGGGTCGGATTTGTCTAGTCCGCCAGTCTGAATTTCGTTAATGAGCAGTTGCGCGGGCGGCTCCTCAGTAATTTCTTGTGCCGATATAAGTGAGGGCACTATAGCAGATAGGATAAACATTACAGCCAAAGATCCCACCAGTCTGTGTAACATACACTAAACATTACGCCGTCTACGTGCTTATGTCAAAACAGGTTATTCTACTAGACTCCCGTGCCGAAAGTTATGACTAGTCCTGCGCCAGAGTAGTACCATCAGCAGCCCGAGCACTACGTAGGATGCTAGTAGCTCGAAGATATCGATACTTGTTTCACCGCGAGCTCCGGGCAAACTGGCGATCCAGGCAACAATACTAGTCGTATATTTTAGTAGAAAAGTGGCGGGCAGTCCTATGAACGAACCAACAGTGACGGACAAAATACCTGCCAGTCCGCCAATAAATGTCAAAAGCATGATAACGGGCACAACTGGCAGAACCAACAGATTGGCCAGCAATGCGTATCCGGAATATTGACCAAAGGCGAAAATAATCAAAGGCAGAGTTATTAGTTGAGCCGAAAAAGTATCAACAAGAATTTGTCGTGCAAAACCCGGTTTTTTGGCTTGCCCCCAGAAGTAATGCTGTAGCAACGGGGCTAGTATGATAATTCCAGCAAATGACACAAATGATAAATACCAGCCAATGTCGCCCCACAGGTAGGTAGGGTTAATTAGCACCGTAATGGCAGCCGAAACGGGTAGTAAAACTAGCGGATGAATGACGCGCCCATAGTACCAGGCTGCCAAACTTAGGCCAGCTACCAGACCGGCACGTGACATAGATGGACTGAAGCCGGTGATTAATGTAAAGCCACCAATCATTGTAGCCGCAGACAACGCTGCAAGATATTTTGAAGTTCTAGAAAACAATCGTCGTGCAAAACGAACCAAAATAGTCAGATTGTACCCACTGGCTACAACGATGTGCGTTAAACCGACGGCGCGCAACTGTTCATCAAGTGTTTCTGGCAGTGCGCTGCGTTGCCCAGTTAGATAGCCGACACCTAGGCTGGCTTCGGGCTCTGGGATTGAGCGGCGCACTCCAGAAGAAAACCAATCTCGCACTCTTCGGGCAACATCACCAGGATGAGGATGTTCGACGCCAATCAGCTCCGCTCTATGCAGGCTGGCGGCCATTGTGCCAAATCCTTGGCTCAATTGACCCATCAGTGTTACGTAGTCACCACGTTTTAGGTTAGCGCCAGATGTAGTACTGATCCAAACGGTGCCGGGTAAGTGATTTTGTTCAATTTGTATCTCGCTCAAACGTAGCCGTTGATCGCCTCGTGGACCATATGTAGTATCTTCAGAAATTTTACCGCGCAACTGCAGATTTTTGCCGTAGTATGGTTGGTAACTTTCTAAACTTATTCGAAGTGAGCTGCCGCGCCATAAACCGATCAGCAGGCCGCATGCCACAGCTAGCACAACAAAAGCTCTACGAGGTTGAGCCATAAAAACAATCAGAAGTACTGCTGCGATCGCCAGCCAATCATGACTGTAAAATAGCATGGGCGAAGTGACGAATGCCAACCCTGTACCGCCAAGCAGACCAACACTCATCCAGGCTACAAGCCACGAACGATGGAGTCGCTGTTTCATAAGTTGATTATGGCATAACCATTTCTTTAACCATACTGTATAGCCATCCCAAAACAAAACCTGTAAATTCAGGCTCTTAGGCGCAGCCTGAAATGCAGGTTTTGTTTTGGGATGGTATAATACGTTAAATCAACGCGTAACTATTGGTAGAGCTTGATTTGGGCAACTGCTCAGTACGCGACTCATAGCCTCAGCCTCGGCTTTTGTCACCCATAATGTGTAGTCCGTTTTTACCGCAATTTGGCGAGCGACGTATCGGCAGCGGTAAGTTTTGTTGGACGGCAACCACGTGGCCGCGTCGCTGGCGCTCTTTTTCTGGTTTGCCGGACCGTCGACGGCCAGGAGGTTGAGCGGATCGTTATAAAAAGCCAGCCGCCGGGCGGCGGTTAATTGTTGCGCGCCCGTTTGCCAGGCATTACTTAGCGCTACAACATGATCGATTTGCACATCGTCACTCGTGCCTGCTCCACGCGTAAATTGAATGGTTTTAGCGGTGTAGGGGTCGTCTAGGGAGCCGCGTAAAACCGTGCAATCAGTCGTCGAAACTGTCTGCACATCCGTCATGTCTCGTTTCAATATATGATTACGCACATCACAATCGCCAACTACCGCCCAGCCACTCGAAAATTGCTCCCGCTCATAACCGGTGTGTGGCGCCCGTCCTTTGACTGCCAGTTTCCCGAGCGCTGCCATTGCTCCAGAATTTTGTGGTTGCGTAATCGCCGGAGGTGTTGGATTAGCTGATTTCTGAGCAGGTGGCTGCCCTGCCGCGTCATATGCCACCCCACCGCCAATTAGCAAAGCGATAAAAACAACCAGC
>Ga0136558_1001970_pt1 | contig 10118 bp, 8 predicted proteins | sample AntRauTorckE6833_FD_101391 | JGI IMG/M metagenome (GOLD analysis project Ga0136558, IMG submission 101391) | Saline lake microbial communities from Rauer Islands, Antarctica - Metagenome Torckler E6 #833 | ecosystem: Environmental > Aquatic > Non-marine Saline and Alkaline > Saline | place...
ATCCTAGCCCAGGCCTTGCAAGGTTTGTCAGATATGACGACCGCCGGTATTTTATTCATCGGAGTAAACCGCTCTAAAAAAGTAAATGACCCCTCCCACCCATTGGGATACGGCAGGGAAATTTTCTTCTGGTCGCTGATTGCCGCGATCATCATGTTCATTGGCACGGGCGGATTGTCATTTTATTTCGGCTGGCAGCAGTTCCACCGGCCCTCTCCCCTCGATAATAGCTGGGCAATAATAATTGTGCTGACTTTTGGTCTTGTTACGAATTTTTATGCCTTCAGCCGAAGCGCTAAAAGACTCAATAAAATTGAAGGCACAGCGTCTTGGTGGAATCGTATAATTCATTCCGGTATGGTAGAAACAAAGACAACATTCACGGTTGATTTCATGGGCACGATAGCGGCAATATTCGGCTTGATTTCTATTGCCACCTATCTAGTCACTGGTCAAGCTCAATACGACGGACTCGGCGCCATGGTAATTGGCGTAAGTACCATGGTAGCAGCCGTATTTATTATGGTCGATGTTCATGGTCTAATAGTCGGCCGAGCAGTTAATCCTGAAATTAATAAGAAAATAGTAAAATCAACTCTGTCAGTTAAGGGTGTCGAGGCCGTAATCGATCTCTATAGCCTTTATATTGGCTCGGACAAGCTCTTGATAATCATTGAGGTTCATCTTGAAGATCATTTCTCTACAAAGCAGATTGAAAAAATTATGGATCAAATCAAGAAAAAAATTCACGAGAGCATTCCATCCGCACACCGGGTTCAAGTTGAAGTCGAAACACCCGATGAGGAACTGTTAGTTCAATAATTTATCTTAGTTCAACCCGAGCTCGACATAAAGTCTCGCTCTTTAAAGAAGGGAGACCCAAAACCTTTGTGGGTTTCCCTCTTTAGGTGTTATAGCTCTTCAACCGTGCTTATATAATCCTTGTGCTCCGTATTGTTATTTACACTTTTTGGAAGCTTACCTTTAATTGACCTCAGGAACCTTCTTTCCGCGGCCTCATCGGTATATCGGGTTATGGGATCATACACCAGCACTGATGAGTCTCCCTGCGACTCATCAGCTTTAGAAATAGCTTTTACGGCAAATTCTTCTATCAACCATTCTCTGCCCGGGGAAGTCTGACCGGCTGCAGTTATATGCCAATATCCTTCGTCTAATTTCTGGTCCGCGGTTATTCTAATTGGGCTGGCTATCATGGCTGGGCCGTCGGGAAGCGTAGCTGATACTTTTTCAACCAAAGCCCTGCCTCTTTCTAGATCATTAACAAAAATATCTATCGAAATAGTCCTAAGACCCCTTGGTGTTACACGAACTGCACTGATGTTCTTATTATGTATATGGATTATTTCACCGCTCAAACTCCTGAGTTTTGTCGCTCGCAGGTTTATTTGCTCCACAACTCCACTCAGTCCCGTAAACGGATCCACCACTATGTAGTCTCCAACCTCGTACCACTTTTCGGTTATCATGATAATGCCGCTGGTGATGTCGGTAAGCAATGGTGTAATAGTGGCGTATCCAATGACAAAGAACAGCGTACCGGCACCAATAATGGCGATTGGCGCGCTCCCCGGATTGACCAGGCGCCAAGCAATATAAACGCTGGCTATTATCAAGATAAATCGTCCCAAAGCAGCCGCTACATTCAATAATGTTTCGGTCCGTCTAACCGCTAGCAACTGATCTTTCTGAGACTGGCTTGCGGCCTTGTCTGTAATTTTTTCAGCTAATTTTGGGAGATATTTGTTACTTATTTTAATTATCACCAACGATACAATCAATGCCGCGGCAATAGCCAGCAGTGATTGGAGCAGCCTGAGGTCATAGTTCCAGTCCCGGGCCGGAAACGTATCAGTAAAGTCTTCTATTAATCCGGCAAAATTCGCAGGTAAGTAATTCATTATTTAAATACTACATTTAGTTAAAAGGTTAAACAACTATTTAATTTTCAAAGCAAGCTTGTTGCAGGCGTGTCTTACAGCTTCAGACCACGTAGGATAGGCGTGTATGGTCTCTGATATATCATGAGCGGTCATTTTGTGTCTGATGGCAAGTGCGAGCTCATGCATGACCTCACCCGCTCTCGGGTTAACCACAGAAGCACCTAAAAGACGTCCTTTAAGGTCGGATATTACTTTTACAAATCCTTCTGTCTGATCAGACGTGTTGGCCCGGCCAAGAAAACTTACAGGGGAGGTAGCAGTCAGATAATCTTTACCTTTTTCTTTTAGTACTTTTTCGGTTGCCCCTACGGTTGCTATTTCCGGATCCAAGAATACACATCTCGGTACGGCAGTATAGTCGACGGTCTGTTTCTTGCGTGGGTGCTCTAGGTTGTGGGCGATTACCCTGCCTTGATATGTTGCCATGTGCGTAAACCCGTAAGGCCCCGTCACATCGCCTGCGGTGTAGATATGCTTCACAGAAGTCTGCATGTGCTTGTCGGCCTCAACCCCTCTTCGGCTATATTTTACTCCGGCCTCCTCGAGACCCATATCGACATTGGGTGCCATCCCGCTAGCTATCATCACTACATCAACCTTCGCCTGATGGGTTTTGCCATCCTGTTTTAGGTATACGACTTTTTTGCGTCCACTTTTTTCAACCTTTACCACACGAGCTCCGGTAAAAACATTTATTCCTTTTTGTTCAAAGTTATCACCAACGAATTTTCCAACATCTTCGTCTTCAGCAGGAATCAAATGGGGTGCCATCTCGGCGACTGAAACTTTTGAGCCAAAAGTAGAAAATAGTTCTGTAAATTCACAGCCAATTGCCCCGCCCCCGATTACAAAAACAGACTTGGGCAGCTTCTTCAAATCTATAGCGTCACGATAAGTTATATAGCCGCTTTCTTTTAGCCCTTTTATTGGCGGCACAAACGAACTGCTTCCGGTAGCAATCAAGAAATTTTTGGCTGTAATAATTTTGCCTCGAACTTTTACAGCCCAAGGTGATACGAATTCTGCTCTTCCCCGAATTGCATGAATTCCTTCGGCTTTATATAACTCGCTAGCTTGAGAAGTTCCAGTACGTAAAACAGCCAAGTCTTTCCACTTCTTCAGCTCTTTGTAGTCCAGTCTCGGTTCGGCGTGAATCCCAAAAAAATTACCCTTTTTGGATTTTCGATAGGTATCAGCAGCGTACAGCAGAGCTTTGGTGGGAACACAACCAAAGTTAGGGCATTCGCCTCCTGGTGTGTCCATTTCCACCATGGCAACCTTTTTGCCAGTCTTGGCAGTTAAATAAGCCCCGACTTCGCCGCCCGGACCGCTGCCTATAACTAATAAATCAAAATTAAATCTCGACGGTTTTTTCATTAATGAACTCATTGCATATCCCTGTCTGTTAAGTGAAGGCCTTTCTGACGAGTACGATTTATTAGTTGTCGCGACAAGCCGTATCTACGGATACGGTGCGAAGCGAAACTAAGATAGCTTGCCGTCATAATGGGCTGAAACTGGAGAGGGATGTGTAATGAGTTCACTAACTATCCCTAGCCGAAATTAATTGTACCATTAGCGATTAGAATCAAAATCCAGCCCAAGCCAACTAACATCAGCCCAAGCATCAGCCTCATCAAGCCCTTGCCTTCTTCTTTCCATTTGGCAACCGACCCGATGTTCGTACCGGTAGCAACCATAACTAGAATGATGATCAGCGGAAGAACAAAAATAACGTTATAAAGTAGCATTAGTAAGAAGGCAATAAAGTTAAAGTCAATTCTTAGCACCGTAATAATCGCCAGATATGGTGCCCCCGTGCAAGGGAGTTCAACAGCCGCTACGAATGCTCCAAGGAACATAACTCCGGCAATAGTTGTCTTCTTAGTTGAATACTCTTGAATTTTCTTCGCGTATTTCTTGGGTATTTGCAGAGAAAACCCTTTCCCGTACCAGAAGAAGTCCTTAATCTCAAAAATACCGGCCAAGATAACCAATATTCCAACTAAAACTGACAGATATTCGGCCAAGACCATAGGAATAGCGGCAAAGAAATATACCAAGCCGAGCCCCGCAACCAGATAAGTCGCGAATATAGCAAAGATGTAGGCCGAGCCGACGGCCAGCAAGCGGCGAGTAGAGCTTCCCTGCCCGAGCAAAACTGAGACCATCAGGATCAATACACCAATCGCGCAAGGATTTATCGAATCAATAGCGGCCGAAGTTACTACTAGCATGATGGTAGGTAAACTAAGCATGTTTAATTATCCCTCACTCCCTCGTAACGGTATTTACATAATTTCGGATCATAGCTCTCTACGCCAAAGTCGGTACATCTTTCACTATCTTTAACACCATACTGGGTGCATAGCTTGTCGGTTTCTGTCTTGGGCTCATCAAATTCAACTATCACACAATCGCCTGGCGGCACGATACTTTCATCGGCCATTACATAAGCGGCGGGGTCGCTAAGCTTAGATTGACTATAAGATTCGGTGTCGTTGTCGAACTCATAAACAAACACCTGTACTTCGCCTTTTTTCATACCACATGCCAATGATCCGTCATTTAGCCTCAGGACATTTTGTCCTTCAGGATCCTGTCCGACATAGTTATTGATATTATCTTTGAAATCCAGACTTTGCGGATCTCCATCCTGATGCTCTTGGCTGGCTAGCCAACTGGAAGGGTTGTCACCAAGAGGTACATTTACCCAGTCCTGGCCGATTCCTCCGCCGGTTACTTCCATGAATTTCCCAAGCGACGCGTCAACTCTCTTTTCTACGACCACACCCTCAAGATGTATTCGTTTGTCGTTGTGTTCATGATAAGTTGAAGTACCGATTTTATTGGACAAAAATCCCGTCGGGTCCCTTAGCTCTAACTCGCTGTCGCAAGCCCATAATTCAATATCGGTGTGCCAATGGACGGGCCCATTTGATTCAGACACTACGTTTATATAGACGGTGTTATAAGTCAAAATCAAAGTAGACACAGCAATTGTCGCGGCCATAACTACAAAAAGAGGAGCTTTGATTTTTTTATAGCTCTTCTTTTTCATTCCTTTGTCAGCAGTAACGGCAATTATCGCGGCGATAATTAACACCGCGCTAGCAACAAGAGCCGTTCTCACGCTCGAATCTATAATCTGTTGTTCTAGGTCTGCGAAATATAGCATATTTTTGTTTTGCTTATGGTTCATTCACACTATATCATGTATAACAATGGAATCAAACAAAACAAACTCGTGGTACAGATTAAGCAGTTCTCAAGTATTGGACAAACTTAACACCGACCCAGAATCGGGCCTCTCAAAACAAGAAGCCGAAAATAGATTCGAAAAATACGGCCCAAACCAGCTGCAAACCAGCAAAAAAATTAATCCTTTGGCGCTATTTTTTGGACAGTTCAAGGACGTCCTTATTATTATCCTGCTAATTGCGGCTGGCGTTTCGCTAGGCTTGGGCATAATAGAAGAAGGCGGCGAAGGAGCTCAAGAAGCGCTGTTAATTTTTATTATTGTGATTGCAATAGCCATTGTTGGATTTTTTAACGAATATAAAGCCGAGAAGACTGTCGAAGCCCTAAAAAAACTTGTTGGGTTCGACGCAAACGTCAGAAGAGGTTCAAAAACAATAAAAGTCAGTGCTGTTAATTTAGTTCCCGGCGACATAGTTCTAATAGAAGCTGGGCAAAAATTACCAGCCGACATCAGACTGCTCGAGTCAAACGAAATTAAATCTGATGAATCTTCATTAACTGGTGAATCTCTTGCAGTGTCGAAAAATATTAACGACATTAAAGATGAGGTTTCACTCGGCGACCAGAAAAATATGCTATTTAGCGGAACTCACATAACAGACGGCAGCGGCCTTGGAGTTGTGGTAGAAACTGGCCAAACAACTGAACTCGGCAAAATAGCCGAAATGGTAGAAGGTGTCGAAGCCGAGCCAACCCCTATGCAACAAAAATTAGACAAGTTGGGCAAGAAGCTTGGGATGGTTATAACGGCAATATGTGTGGCGGTATTTATCGCAGTATTTTTCCTTGTCCCTGAAAGCCGTGAAGCCGGACTATTAACTAGACTTGTATTCGCCTTTACAGCCGCCGTCGCTCTGGCTGTTGCAGCAATACCAGAAGGACTGGCCTTCGTTGTCAGAATCAGCCTCGCTCTTGGGGCCAGACGTATGGCTAAGAAAAACGCCCTGGTCAGAAAACTATCTGCGGTTGAGGCGCTCGGCTCAACCAATGTAATCTGCTCTGATAAAACCGGGACATTAACCAGGGGAGAAATGACCGTTCGTAAAATATTTACCTCCGGACAAATGGGCACACTCACCGGAAGCGGCTACAAATCAAACGGCGAAATAGAATTTGACAAGAAAAAACCAGAATCATTAGACCTAATACTAAAACTCGGCGTACTTTGCAACAACGCCTCGATCGATGAAGACAAAGTTGTTGGAGATCCGACTGAAGCTTGTTTGCTAGTTTCCGCAGGCAAGGGTGGTCATGAAGTCGCCAAAATCACCAAAGAAAATAAACGGCTCTATGAAATACCTTTTAATAGTGACCGTAAAATGATGACAACCATTCATAAAAACACCGATGGTGGTTTTATAATCGCAGAAAAAGGCGCGCTTGAATCGACATTAGATAAATGCAGCCACTATCTGGATGAGAATGGTAAAAAACAGAAAATGTCTTCCAAGTTCGAAGAAGATATTCATAAAATCAACCAAGAACTGGCTTCTGACGCATTAAGAGTCTTGGCCTTCGCCTATAAGACTACTGAATCAAAACCCGAAAAAGCTGAAGCTGAAAAAAACTTAACATTCGTCGGTCTCCAGGCAATGATGGATCCGCCAAGAAAAGAAGTAGCCGAAGTTATCGAGAAGGTCCAGTCCGACGCCGGACTTCGGGTAATAATGATAACTGGTGATTATATAGAAACAGCCAAAGCCATCGCTAAAGAAATTGGAATAACCGGTGACGCAATAAGCGGAGTAGACCTAGACAAGCTGAGCGACAAAGAGTTCGAAGAAAAAGTTAAAACTACAAACACCTACGCTAGAGTTAATCCCGAACATAAGATAAAAATTGTCGAGGTGCTCCAAAAGCAAGGCAATCAAGTTGCCATGACGGGCGACGGCGTGAATGACGCACCAGCCATCAAAGCAGCCGATATAGGTATAGCTATGGGTATAACTGGCACCGACGTAACCAAAGAAGCTGCTGATTTAATTCTATTAGACGACCAGTTCTTGACCATCGTTAATGCTATAGAAGAAGGTCGCGGCATTTTCGATAATGTCAGAAAATTTGTCAATTTCCTAATAAGCTGCAATATCGCGGAGGTAATCGCAATCCTGGGAGGAATATTAATTTTTAACGACCTTCTTTTAACCGCTGTTCAAATATTGTTTATTAACATTGTGACAGATGGACTGCCCGCGGTAGCGCTAGGATCCGACCCAGCCCAAAGTAATATCCTAAAACAAAAGCCAAAACGCTTTCAGCAGAACATTCTCAACAAACGAGTGTGGTATGAAATTTTTATTTTCGGATTCCTGATGAGCTCATTCTTGATAGCTCATTTCATGTATAACCAACAGAACATATCACGAGCAGCCGCTGTCAGCGCCGTATTCACGGCCATGGTTGTCTATGAATTAGTCAGGTTGATAGACATAAGGACTGATTACAAAATAAAGTGGTTCAGTAATCCGTGGCTAAGTGTGGCACTAGTATCTTCATTCTTGCTTCAGCTTTCAATACTCTACGTTCCCTTCCTGGCAAACTATTTTGAAGTTCAACCACTGGCCGCTCACGATTGGATAATTATGATTGTTGTTTCGGCTATATTAATTTTCACCATGAAAGCTCTCAACCCGATTCTCGATCATTTCATTGAAGGGTCGGAAACCGGACAAGCCTGAGCTTTTACAAGACAAAGAAGTTTAATATAATTTGTAATAATAAAGAATAGAAAGGACATACAAATGTTTGGAAAAAAGAAGACTAAAGCAAAAACAAGTTCTAAAAAATCGACAAAAGCCAAGTCAAAGGCAAAGACTACAAAAAAGAGCTCAAGAAAGTCCGCCGCCGACGCCGTACTCGCCAAGATGAAAGCCAAAGAAAAATCTGGCGACTGCGCTTTTTGTTAAGCATCATTTAGCCCGAATACCTAAGAGCCCTCCAATCCGGGGGCTCTTTTAACCTGAATTGCGAACACAAAAATCATTGATTTTGGCCTTGCGAACTTATTTGGCAATAAGGTTATTTTTACATAATCTTTTTATTTAATAAGTCTCGGTATTTCCCTGTCATCGGCCAAAATATTTTGGCTCTAATCTGACTTCTGCTAATCCAGCCAAACTCACGGCTGTCGGTACTTGCCTGTTTGTGGTCGCCTAGCATAAAATATTTCGCGGCCTTAACCTCTGACACTCGCTTTATTTTTTCTATTCCGTCATGGTCAAACACAACAACGTTGCCTGGTCGTATTTTCCTGAACCATCCCCTGCCAAATACCAGCTGATTAGGCGGCAGAGTCGGCATCATACTATGCCCCTGGACTCTTCTGATAATTAACGGCCATCTGAAATTCATTTCAATATGACCTTCTGGGCGGCATGCCATAATTTTTGGCAGCTAAAATAACATCACCCGCCAACCTATAGCCCCCGCAAAACAAAATAGGTAAATTTTGGGTGATGATCTGAGTGAGCCAAAAAGGTTGTTTTCTGAAGGAGACGCATCCTAGGATACGTTGAGTGAAGAAACAGTCTTTTTGGCCGCTCAGGCGCGGCCAAAAATGCCTATTTTGTTTTGCGGGGGCTATAGCAAAGCTCGCGCTACCGCTCTCTGCGCGGCTTCCAATAAAATCTGTCCCGTCTCCCTCACCAAGATTTATATCGAGATAAATTCTAACCTTTTTTAGTTTCTTTAAATATCTTGGCAATTTCATCAATCTGATCTAGTAATTTTTGTCCATCGCTTGGATCTGTTGATTTTTTACACTGGCCAGCCTGTTTAGCGGCTTCCCAGAATTTATCATGAAGTTCCGGAAACTCCTTCAAATGTTCTGGCTTAAAATAGTCAGTCCAAAGCACCCACAAATGATGTTTTACCAGCTCCGCCCTCTGTTCCTTAATAAAAATCGCTCTAGTTTTGTCAGTATCGCTTGCCTGATTAAACTTATTCATTATATTGAAGACGCTCTGCGCTTCAATCCGAGCTTGTTCCGGATCATAGACCCCGCATGGCAAATCACAATGAGCGTAAACTGGTTTTATGAAACGGTTTATCATTTATCTATCTCCCTTTATGTGTCTTCATTATACAGAGAATTTATTTTAGCAATGTATGCAAATATACAACTGTTTAAAATTATGCGTCCTTTTTGTAATTTATTCATAAAGCATACGCTTGCTCTTAATTTAAAATAATTTTTATAATAAATTAATTATGGCAGAGCGGCTCATTAGACCACCGACATTAGCCTCGGGCTTCGAAGGTGCGGCAGTATTAATGCACCCACCAATAGGCAGCCCTCTTGGAGGTGACCTTCCAAGAGACGGCGAAGATTTGGCTAGAAGACTGCTTATACCGGTTTGGGTGCAAGAAGTGCCCGGCAGCAAGCTGTTCCCTTTAGGCCAAAAACAAGAGATAACAGACCACTATTTACCAGTAATTGAGCGCGAGGGTGAATCACTTCAGAAAAAATTAAAACCAGAGGGGATTAACAGATTATATGGAGTCGCCCGTTCTCTGGGCGGCATCTCAATGGCTACCGCCGCTCGCTCAAACAGACCGCAACTCGCCGGGATACTGCTCATGGAGCCTGCAGCAACCACCGATATGAGCGAGGTTGACAATGTTCAAGAATATTATAGCGATTACAACTGGATGCAAGATTATCTACTGAACCAAGCCAGAATAGGCATCAATAACATAATCATACCCGAGCTTACCGACCAGAAGGGTTTTGCCTACTTAAAACGAGCATATCATATGGCAAAAAATCATTTACTAATACGTCATAGATACTCGGAGATATTATCGAGCGATCGCACCCGCCGAGATTTACTGCACATTGCCGGACATCAAACGGACGTAGTGGTAAGGGCGGTTTTTGCGGAACGCAGCTTG
>Ga0136558_1001975_pt1 | contig 10107 bp, 12 predicted proteins | sample AntRauTorckE6833_FD_101391 | JGI IMG/M metagenome (GOLD analysis project Ga0136558, IMG submission 101391) | Saline lake microbial communities from Rauer Islands, Antarctica - Metagenome Torckler E6 #833 | ecosystem: Environmental > Aquatic > Non-marine Saline and Alkaline > Saline | place...
AGCAGTCAGTAATGTTGAGGAATTTCTTAATGATTTAATTAAAATAAGCGCACGAGACACTCTCAGACCGAAATCTAAAAAGAACTAAATCGGTCAAGCCTACCTTGACCACCCACGGTTCTAGCTCGAGGTAGCCCGCAAGTCAGGAAACAAACACGAGAGTGTTTGTTTTTTATAAGTGTGAAAAAGGTTTTAAAAAAGTTATCTTAACGTAAAGAAGCAAAATACTGGTACCTATATTGAATATGTAAGGTTTGAACCCTTCTTGCTTCACTAAGACGTTGTTGCTTCATTTTATTATAAAAACACATCCAATTATTAAATTAGTTGCCGTATAATGAAATTGCTGTCGCTGTGAAAACTAATTTTAATTATGTCTAAAACTACCAGCAAAAAAGTTTTACAGAAACTTCGTTCCTTTTGGTCAACGTGGTCCTATCTTGGTTTGTTGCTAGCGGCGCTGTTCTTTGCAGTTTCGCTGTCGCCCTCTTTGGTACCTCGGCCACTTTTGCTGCAGGGGGTGGCTTCAGGGGTGGCTCTCACTATGGGATATGCGCTGGGGTTGGGGCTGATGGGTGTTTGGCGGTTTCTTGAACTACCTGAGTGGCATAAAAACTGGTTACGTATACTCCAGTGGGTTTCGGGAGTAATTACGTTTGGAGTAGTGGTGTATTTTTATAGCCACGCTACTCTGTGGCAAAATTCTGTTCGCGATTTAATGGGAATGGATCCAATTGCTGGGGTCGCTTTGATACGAATTACATTCATAGCCATTTTGTTGTGGTTAGCAGTAGTGTATCTGTGTTTAGGGTTGCGTCTATTATATATAAAGGTGGCTAAAAAAGTGCATCAGTTTGTACCACGGCGTATCTCTTACGTGGTGGGTGGAGTGTTGGCGACAATTGTTTTAGTGACAGTAGTAAATGGGGTGCTCGTTAAAAATACTATCGATTTAATTGATGGAACGTACGCCAAACTAGATCAGGCTATACCAGACCAAGTGTCACCGCCGACGCGCAGTACTCGTTCTGGTAGTTCAGCGTCATTGGTAGCGTGGAATGACTTGGGTCGAGAAGGGCAATATTTTGTTACGGGTGGGCCAACGGCTCAGGATATTGCTGCCGTTACGGGTGGGTCGACACAAGAGCCAGTGCGAGTGTATGTTGGTCTCTCAGCGGCACCAACCGTTGAGACGCAGGCCGAGTTGGCGTTAGCGGAGTTAAAAAGAACCAATGCCTTTGGTAGAGAAAAGCTAGTAATCGCTACCCCTACAGGTACCGGTTGGATTGACGAGGGAGCAGTAGATTCGTTTGAATATCTTTATCGAGGCGATACCGCCATTGTGGGGGTACAATATTCTTATCTCTCTAGTCCGATTACGCTGCTGCTTGATCCTGATCGAGCTCGTGATTCAGCGCAGGTAGTATTTACTACTATTTATGAATATTGGCGAAATCTTCCAGTTGCTACTAGACCAGAGTTGTATATTTATGGTTTGAGTTTAGGTTCTTTGGGATCTGAAGATTCGGCCAACATCTACTCGCTGTTATCTGATCCAATTACTGGAGCGTTGTGGGTTGGGCCACCGTTTGCTAATTCATTTTGGCCTCAGGTAATGAAGAGACGTAATGCCGGTAGTCCGGCATACTTACCGGCTTTAAATCAAGGTGAGCTCGTGCGAGTGTTGGGTGCAGAAGCGGATAGTGCAACGGCAACTTCGTACACTGATTGGGGGCCGCTAAAGATTGTGTACTTGTTACACCCAAGTGATGCTATTGCGTTTTTCTCGTTTGACCTGTGGTATCAGGAACCAGATTGGTTGGCGATGCAACGAGGAGCTGACGTGTCGCCGTATTTGACTTGGTATCCCTTTGTTACTATGTGGCAAATTGGTTTAGATATGTTGGTAACCACTGATGTGCCATATGGTCATGGACACAACTATTCTCCGCAAGAGTATTTGCGAGCATGGGTCGAGCTTGACGGTGCTGGCAGTTGGACTGCATCAGAGTTAGCTACAATAAATGAAGCGTTGGGCGGTGGTAGTGTACGAAGATAAGTTTAGTAGATAGGTATAGTTAGTTTTATTCTTTTATAAAAAAGTAAAGTAATAAAAGAATATGCTAAACCAGAACAATCAGTTAGCTTACAAAAGTTAGTTTCTACGTACGGTTCTCTGTGTGCTATGCTAGCGGTATGCGGCATTTAGGGATTGATTTTGGTACCAAAAAGATAGGGTTGGCGTTAAGTGATGCGTCGGGTACGATGGCCTTTCCGCATGAAGTGGTGCCAAATGATGCGCAGTTATTAAAGACGGTGGAGCAGTTGATTGAACAGCAAAACGTAGCCGTGGTAGTGATTGGTCATTCAGTTAAAAACAACGCTGACCCTAATGTGGTGCAGTCGCACATTGAGGCGTTTGTGACCGATCTTACTCTGGCGTGCGGAGTGCCAATTCACCTTGAACCCGAACAGTACACCACGCAAGCTGCTTTGAGAATTCAGGGTCGTAATGCTCAGACTGATGCCTCAGCTGCGGCACTAATCCTAGATAGTTTTTTAGCTCGAAGTAATAAAACGTCTGCAGTTGATTTTGAACAATAATTATAACCATATGTCCCAAGTATCTTTTTCACAATTTTCTGACCTCAACATAGTTATCGGTACTATCCAATCGGTAGCTATAGTTCCAGATGCAGATCGTTTGCTTAAGTTGATGGTGGATGTGGGTGAGGAGTCTCCGCGGCAAGTAGTTTCTGGAATCCGAGAGTATTTTACCGACCCTGAATCGCTAGTAGGGAAGCAGTGTCCATTTCTGATTAACTTGGAGCCCCGTACTATTCGTGGCTTGGAAAGTCAGGCGATGATTTTGGCATCTCATACTGAGGATACGTTTAGTTTATTGTCACCGGAACCACCGTTACCGGCCGGTACACCAGTGCGGTAGTATTTATTTTATGTCGCTTCCGCCTTCTTCCAATAATTTAAAAAAGACAGAAGCTGTACCTGATGATCAGTTAGAACAACGTCATGTCCAGTGGATGCGTTCTCGATACGCACAGGTGATTCTTGGTTTAATATCATTTGCCGAGTCTATTTTTGCACCAATCATTACCGACCCCTTTTTAGTGGCAATTATTTTAGCAAACCGAGCCTGTTGGATTCGGTATACCGTGATTACGGTGGTGAGTTCGGTGTTAGGAGGAGCAGTAGCTTACTTTTTGGGCTCTGTCTTTTTTGATATATTCGGAGTTTGGTTGTTGGATACCTTTAACCTGCACGCAGTGTTTGCTTCAGCTACAGAACAGTTGCAAGAAACTAGTGGGTTTTGGTTTATCTTCATCGGCGCGCTTACTCCAATACCATATAAACTAGTGGCTTTAGCTGGAGGATTTGTAGCGCTGCCGTTTTGGATATTTGTTGCAGCTTCTTTGGTGGGAAGGTCGTTACGGTTTTTACTAACTGGTTATATCTCGTATGCGTTTGGCCCAATGGCAATGCGGTTGTTACGATACCGAATCAATATCGTGTTGTTAGCACTGCTTTTTGTTGCGCTAACCTATGTGGGATATAAGTTGCTATAGCGTAAGGAGGGTGTGTGAGTTGTTTTCGTTTTACAGTAGCGCTTATCGTATACTGTAGGTATGTCTGCGGTTACGTCCTTTGCAAAACTTATTCCACCACCAGTATACTTAGAGCTTTCTAGTATGGGGGTAGATGTGTCTGACACATCAGTAAAATACCTACAATTAGAGCCGAACTACCGTGACCGGTCTACCTATGTAGTGGGTGCGTGGGGAGATGTTGATATTGCTGCCGGAGCAGTCTCGCGTGGTCAAGTGAATGAAGTTGATGGTTTGGCTCGTTCACTTCAGGAGATTCGCGAACGAACGGGTGTGGTCAATGTGCGGGTATCATTACCAGAAGAACGAGCTTATATTTTTGAAACAGAAGTAAAACGACACTTGTCGATAACCGAAGTTCGCGCTCAACTAGAATTTAAACTAGCCGAGCATGTACCGCTATCACCCCGAGATGCTTTTTTTGATTATGAAATCATTGAAGAAAAGGAACATACTTTGAATGTGGTAGTGGTCGTTTACGCGCGAGATACTATTACTAGCTATTACGAAGCGTGTCAAAAGGCTGGTATGGTTCCAGTTGCATTTGAAGTTGAGGCACAGGCAATTGCTCGCGCTACGTTGCCGCATGGTCATCAAGATACGCACATGATTATTGATTTTGGAAAGACTCGTACTGGATTAGGTATCGTGTACGCCGGTCATTTACTATACACTTCTACTATTGATATTGGCGGTGCAGAGTTATCTAAAAATATGCGTCGACAGTTAGGAGAAGACGTTGCCGAGTCAGAGCTCACTAAAATTAAAAATACTGAAGGACTACTCCCAAAACGAGACAATACAAAAGTATCAGAAGCGTTATTGACATCAATAGCAACCATTAAAGATGAAGTTGCTACTCGACTACAGTACTGGCACACTCGAGACCAAGACCGAGCGGTACGGCGGATTAGTAGTATTGTTTTGTGTGGAGGAAGTGCAAACTTAAAAGGCGGACCAGAATATTTTACTGAAACGTTAGGTATTCCTACCGTGCGTGGCAATGTATGGCGAAATATCTTGCCAGAAAATACGGTACCACCGATGGAGAAGCGTTTCTCGTACGGGTATGCCACTGCTCTCGGCCTCGCGATGCGAAACATTTCTTAAAGTATGATTAATTTACTACCACCACGTGCAAAGAAACAAGTAAGGACCGAATATTGGTTACGAGTTTTTACAGTCGCCTGTTTTGCTATTGCACTTGCACTAATTATGGTGGTGGTAATGGTTGCACCAGTTTATATTTCAGTACAGTCAGATATATCACGCATTTCTTCCTCGGTGCAGTCGGCCGAACAGCAGTCGGCAGCAATTGAAATGAATGCCAAGATTGTAAAAGAAGCCAATCAAGAAGTGCAGTATTTGCTGTCAGAGGCAATTACCTTTCCAATGAATGCGTACATTACTGCAATTGAAAATCAAGCGGGTACTGGTATACAGATTGTTGACATTGCTATGTCGCGAACCGAAGATGGTAGTGTAAACACGATTCAGGTCGGTGCTGTCGGGGATAGTCGACAGGCGGTACTAGATTTCTTGGATACGCTTTCTGCGCAAGAAGCATTTGGCGTTATTGAGGTGCCATTATCAAGTCTAGCTCAATCAGAAAAAATTGAATTTTCGATTGTGATACCAGTACTCGATACTACAGAAGCAAATAACTCTCCAACATCATGAGAAAACGCTCGCTACACACAAAGGGGTTATTTGGTTTCGCGTTGTTAGCGTTTGTATTGGTGGCGAGTGGTTTCTTTTATGGGTATGTTGAGCTGGCTGCACTGAAGCGGCAGTACACCGCTCAGTTACAGTTAGTGGCAAACAACGCTATCCAATCGCAACAAGCTGATGTATTACAACGAACCTTGGAACAGTCTACTGACGATCGCAAAAAATTAAAAAGTTACTTTCTTAATGTGCGAGAAGTGGCTGATTTGCTAGCTGATACAGAGCGGTATATGGAACAGATACTTGTTGCTGGCGAGGTGGGAGGGATTGTAACGCAACCAGCGAATGATGCTGGAATTGCAGCGGTTTCAATTCCGTATACAGTAACTGGTACACGTACATCAGTGCTGCAACTCTTAGAGTTCTTAGAAACCTTGCCATATCATAGTGCGGTCACCAAATTTTCAATGCGGGGTAATAAAAATTCAACGCAGGTCGATGCTACAATTACTCTCCAAGTAAGTTACATTGAGTATGATCGAAACTAGGGACATTAGTACATTTGCTCGACAGGTTTTCTCTCGCGGTCGTGGCGCAAGGCGGTCAAAAGGGCTATATCCTGAGCGAGAGTGGTTTGTGATTACCCTGGTTTTCTTAGGAGTTTTTCTTGGGGGCGCGGTATTAAGTGTGTGGTACTACCAAACGTACCAACGTCTACCAGAGCAGGTGACTGGGCGACAAGCAGTTTCAGTACCGGCATATCAAGCAGGAGCTGTAGAGAAGGCTCACGCTATGTACGCTGCTCGAGAAGAGCAATACACGCAGTTATTTGAGCGAGCCAACGAGCAGACTTCAGTGAATGTTACACCTGCAAAAGCTACCTCTACTCCGGCTGAAGTAGAGGTCAGTACCTCTACTGATGCGCTGTCTGCAACCAGTAGCGAGCCAGCTGCAGACACTGTACCAGACGTGACGGTGTCAGATATAAACTAGAAGTTACCCACAGGTACGTATATGTATTTTAAAATAAATTGCGTATAGTAAAAATATTGGAGGTGTCACCGTTCGCGGGGACACCTTTTTTGTATTTATAATTAACGGTAAAAGAAGTGTTTATGTCAAAATTAATTACTAGAGTTGATGTTCTTACAAAACTGCTTTTCTGCAGTGTTGTAATGGCTGGGTTACTGTGGGGTGGGTTTGCAGCAGCGCAAACCAACACCGCACCAGTAGCCAATACGGATCGGTACACGTTAGACAAAGACACCCCCTATGGGTCAATCTTTGGAGTGAATGTACTTGATAACGATACTGATGCCGACGGTGATACCTTGCAAGCCACTCCGATTCCGTGGCGGATTGGTTCTAATGGTGGTACTTTTATCGTAGAAGCCAACGGAAATTTCTTTTTAGATCCTGACGGTGCATTTGATGATATGACCGTTGACGAAACGATTGTAACTAGTATTACCTACACTATCTCTGATGGAACTACGAGTAGTGAAGGGGTGATTGAGGTAGAAGTAACTGGAACTTTGCCGTCTACTGGTGAACCAACTCCAGAGCCAGAACCTGAACCCGAGCCAGAACCGACTTTAACATTCTCGGCTACCGCGACCACTATCACCGCCGGTGAAAGCACTGCGTTAGAGTGGAGTGCGGTACATGCAACAGATTGTGAAGCTGGTGGTGCATGGAGCGGAACCCAAGATACTAGTGGGAGTGTTACTGTGAGTCCAAATAGTAACGCAACCTACGAACTGACCTGTACAGGAGCGGGCGGTTCTATTACGGATTCAGTTGAGGTGACTGTTATGTCGACTCCAGAACCCGAACCAGAACCAGAACCAACTCCAACCGACACCTTAAATGTCCGAACGACCGCTGGTCTTACTGGTCAGGTGTTAGGGCAGCAGCCAGTGGCTGCAACTGGTGTGGTAGATGGTGTACCGGCCGAACAGGTAGACGGATATGTTTGGCGGTCGGTAACGTTTGCGGCGGGAGTTAGTGGCTGGGTTGCTGAACAGTATCTTGTCTTGGATACTGCCGGAGAGCCTACGCCACCAGTTACCGGCAACACTCCGCCAGTAGCCAATACGGATCGGTATACATTAGATGAAAATACCTTATACAACACTATCTTTAACGTGAATGTACTCGATAACGATACTGACGCCGATGGCGATACGTTGAGTACAACCGCTATTCCGTGGGTGATTGGTTCAAATGGAGGAACCTTTATCTTGCAAACGAATGGTGACTTCCTCTTTGATCACGACGATGCGTTCAGTGGTTTAGCGGTAGGAGAAGTGGTTGTAACGACTGCTTCTTACACCCTCTCTGATGGTACTGATAGCGTAACTGGTACAGTTGAGGTGGAAGTAATCGGTGGGTTCTAAGTAAAAAGAGTTATTGAAGAACCGAGAAAAAGCCCCTGTTACGGGGCTTTTTCTCGGTTCTTTGGTTGGTGAAAAATTATTTTTACGCTACTATGGGTTCATGTCAAAACGTAGTATTGCTCCCAGCGGTTTTCCCGAATATTTACCAGCCATGCAAATTATTGCGGATGAATACCAGACCGCGTTTAAGCTAGTTGCGTCACAGTACGGGTACGCTCACATAGAAACTCCAGCCGTCGAGTATTTAGATACCCTTGCTTCAAAAGGGGATATCGATAAAGAGATTTACGCCATTCACCGTGCACAGGGTGAGGGTGATAGTGTTGAGGCCGATCGAGGATTGCACTTTGATCTTACGGTACCCTTTGCTCGTTATGTTGCGCAACACCAAAATGATTTGTATTTTCCTTTTCGTCGTTACCAGATTCAAAAAGTCTGGCGTGGAGAACGACCGCAAAAGGGACGGTTTCGTGAATTCTACCAAGCAGATATTGATGTTGTTGCACCCGAACAGTTACCACCCTACTACGATGCAGAAGTCGCAACGGTAATGGCTGCCGTTTTGGAGACATGGCAATTAGGGTCTATGACTATGCATATTAGTAACCGCAAGTTTCTTGACGGACTACTCCAATCGTTTGGTATTCCGATGGAGACCGCTGTTCTTCAGGCGATTGATAAGCTCGATAAAATTGGCGTCGAAGCCGTCACTACTATCTTGAGTGACGAGTTGGGGTATGAGCGGTCGGCCGTAACAGATTGCTTGGCACTGATTTCGCGCAGTGTTGGCCGTAAAGAGTTGTCAGATTTTTGGGCTGAGCTACCAAGTGAAAATGAGACTCTGGAGGCTGGTCGAGCCGAACTAGAGTCACTCTTTAATGCGCTTCCAGAAGATACTTCTGAAGGGGTACAATTTGTGCTTGATCCACGAATTGCCCGTGGTTTAGATTATTATACGGGTACTGTTTACGAAACTACCATTGATGGTTTGGAACGATATGGAAGTATCTGTTCAGGAGGTCGTTATACAGATTTGGTGAGTAGATTCAGTAACAAAAAGTTACCAGGAGTTGGTTTATCAATTGGTCTCACTCGATTATTAGCTATCGCCGAAGCTGAGGACTTAGTCCAACCAACCAGACATTCTTTAAGTGATGTAGTGGTGTGTTTACTTAATGAGGAACAGGAAAAAGCTTCGTTGCAAACCGCGCAACGTTTGCGGGAGGCTGGGTATCGAACCGAAACCAATCATCGCGCCAAGGTGGGGTTAGGTAAACAAATTAGTACTGCCGAGGCAAAAGGGATTCCATGGGCGTTGGTGGTTGAAAGTGATGATACCTATACGCTGTACAATATTGGGGGAGATAAGGCCTCGTGCACTTCATTTACAGAAGTTTTGATGGCTCTTGAAAAATAACTACTTATGAATTGGAAACTAATTTTCTTAGGAATTGTGGTAGTTGGGTTAGCGGTATGGTTACTGCAGGGGTGGATGGCCGCCAACAAACAGACTGCTCCAGTGAATGTAGCTACCACCACTAATATTGCGTCTACTCCCAATACTCCACCGGTTACTTACGTCACTACCAGCGCTACATCGACCGCAACTGAGATGGTGTTAGATATTCATGCCAACCAGTCAACGGCAACTTTGCGGGGCTTAGGGTACGCCGCGCTACCATTAAAGGCTAGTAGTACTGCCAGTGGTCAGGTTTATTATAATGACGGTGAATTGCTACGGGCTACATTACAAGGGAATCAGCTGCAGGTATGGATAGCCGAAGCGAATTTATTTACTGGTGTAGCAGCTACTACTACACCAGTCCAGACACCTGCTCTATAAGTAATGATTCGGTTTACTGTCTCCTCGTATAGATAAGAAAGGTGGATAGGTAATACAAACGTTAGCAGTATTCGTTATACTACTAACAGTATGAATGTATTAGATATTATCAGCCTCCACGATATCTACATGATTGTTTTCTCAATTGCGTTGGCGTTGGGGCTAGGGGCCGCTTTTTTAAACGGATCTGTGTTACTTACCGCTTTGCGTGATCGCACTATCTCTCCAGATGAACATCGGATTATAGCTAATGGTCGAGCGGTATTATGGGTGGGTATCTTATTATATGCGCTCTCGGGGATTGGTTTGTTTACTCTTTCCTACGAGGCGATGATGGCTTTGGGGATATTTTGGGCCAGTATGGTGGTGTTCACCACGTTGCTCGTTTGTCAGTTAGTAGCACAATATTACTTATTGCCACGAATTACATCACAGCAATCAAAATACTCCGAACAAACAATTGTACTATTGGCTTTTATGGAGGTAGTGTCGGTAGTATCGTGGTTATTCTTGGTGGTGCATCACGCGATGTATCGGTCATCGATTAATTTCTGGTTAGCCCTTAGTTTATATC
>Ga0136558_1001977_pt1 | contig 10101 bp, 8 predicted proteins | sample AntRauTorckE6833_FD_101391 | JGI IMG/M metagenome (GOLD analysis project Ga0136558, IMG submission 101391) | Saline lake microbial communities from Rauer Islands, Antarctica - Metagenome Torckler E6 #833 | ecosystem: Environmental > Aquatic > Non-marine Saline and Alkaline > Saline | place...
ATTCCGAGGCTGAGCCCCGCAGTTAGAGGCCCACCTTGGTAATTCAACAAAACACCTGCATTGTGATTTTCGCCACTTAGCCTTTTTTGGTCAAGATACTCAGTAAAACCACCTGAGTAGTTTAAACCATATGTCCAAGTAGAAGCGGTTGACAGGTAGGCAGCAGCTACACCCATAGTCGTGAAAAAGTCTCCTCCATCTGAGTCACCAGCAACGCCAAACCCCTGCAAAGGGTTGGAGTCGTAAGCACCGGTAAGCGCCGTGGAAAAGTTTAGCCCCTCGCCTAAAGTATTCAGCAGCCCACCACTCAACGGGAAGTTGCCCGGAGCATTGCTAAAGCCGCTCATATTTCCGTCAGTAATACGGGGGCTAAAAGCTCCCCCGCCCGCGGGCATTCCAAGGAGATTAGGAAAGTCGTTTACCGCCATATTGTCGTCTGTCATCAGGTCCGCCATCAATCCTTCTGGAATATCGGCAAGGGGAACTTCATCAAGCGGTGTGAATCCGTCAGCGCTCATTGGATCAAAGCCCTCAGGTAAATCATCCGGATAAGCGAGCAAGGGGTTGTCGCCTTCGATTAACTGTGGCTCTGTGGATTCCAGAAGATCTGTAGTTAACTCATCAAACCCCAAGGCGGATCCCGACTCGGTGGTCTTCTCAGAGGATTCTTGCGGAGAGATTACCGAAGGTGTCACCAATGGTGTAACCGTCTGCGACTTCAAGCAGACCAGTGAACATAACATGATCAAAACGCCCAACAAGAGTGCCGATAATCTGCGCCTATGTCTAAAGACGAAGTTTGAGCAATCACTGGATAGTAGCTCAGACATAGCTTTATTTACATGAGTGAAATGATTTTAAAATGCATCAAATAACCCAGAATGCAATAAGGGAAATACCAATACTCAGAGCGTGATGCGCTTGGGTAACTGTTCAATTAGTTGACGTGGACTCGGGAAACGGAGCAGAGGTTTATTGAAAACTCGAGCAGGTCGTCGGTTCAATTCCGAGCAGCGGCTCCATTCATATATATAGAATGCAGGCAAGTTCACTTGCCCTTCTTCCAGTCTTTATCGACCATGATTTGTTCGAGCTCTTGGAGTGCTGGCATCGGTTTAGGCAAAAGCTTGTGATCACTCATGTATTTGACGGCACGATAGGCGTCGACCACGTCTTTCTTACGTATATCGACCTTGTCTGGCGCTGCCTTAATTTCGGCAACAAACGCATTCGTCATCTCAAGTGCCTCCATGTAAACGTCGGGACGGTTTTGATACACTAAGGACTCAAGCAACTTGTGCATCTTCTCTTTTCCTTCAAGTTCCTTAGCCGCCTCAGCCATTCGTATGGCATTCTCTGCTCGCTTGGCGGCAGTCGCTTCTTTGCTGAGTCGCCCATCGGTTCCACCATCCGATGGACGTTTACGGATTTCACGATACCAAATATTGCGAAATTGCACTGGGTTCCCGTGATCTTGAAGTCTCAATGGACCTACATCGCCCAAATCTTTGGGATGAGTCCGCTTGCGATACCCGCCACCACCTTCCAATGGCACCGAATCTTGAACTAGGACGCCATTCACAAACACAGTGATCGATCCTTCATCGACCAACTCACCGTCTTTGACAATAGGTCGGCGGAAAACGATGTCATAGCTTTGCCACTCACTAGGGCTGCGAAGTGGGTTAACCATCGGTGGCATGACTCCATAGAGCGCACCAGCTGTGCCATCGGCATAGGTCGGGTTGTTGTAGTTATCCAACACCTGCACTTCTGCCTCTCCCATGAGAAACACACCGCTGTTACCACGGCCTTGGCCGGTGCCCTGAGCTTTAGTGGGGGCAGACCACTCGACGTGGAGTTGGCAGTCGCCGAACTCTGATTTGGTGCGGATATAACCCGCACCTCTCATGCTCTGGAGAGCACCATCGACTACCAACCAATCCGTCTTGCGGTTCTTCCGCTCATGCGACCAATTCTTTTTGAACGACTCTTCCGTGCCATCAAACAATACAATCGCGTCAGATGGTGGATCACCAATCTTTTTCGCTGGTTCAACACGTGGCGGCTGAGGACGGTTGTGGTCGTGCTTTGCCCATGGATGAGTCTCATCTGGTGGATCACCAAAGAACTGAGCGTTGGCTAGAGGGGATGCAGTGATCACTAATGCGATCATGGAGGGAATGAGTAAACGATAGTTCATATGAATGATGGGAGAATAGTAGATTTACGGAAGCAGTTCTATCGGATCTTACACCAAGTCCATTGCCTTGCGAGCACTACCATAAGCGGCTGAACCATCACCACCAACAGCCCATTCGATCAATGTCGTCGGCGGATGTGGTGGAAGCGGGCTTTGTTGATAAGGCGCCATCGCTCGTTCAGCGAAACCTTTGCGAACTTCTTCAATGAACCAATCCTTGAAGCTGGCTTCAGAGAGTCCGCCACCAATCGCAATCATGCCTGGATCAAGGATACTTGCCAGATCCCCCAACCCGTGCCCCAAAACATTGGCCTGCATGGCAAAAATCTCCTTCGCCATGACATCGCCATCTTCTGCGTAGTCACGCAACTTGAATGCTTTTTCAGCAATTGGCGCATCATCCTTCGCAAGCGGATGATCCGCATACTCAGGTTTCTCAAGAGCCTTCCCAAGTTGACGGCGTAGAGCCATCAAGGAAACCCATGCCTCCATGCATCCTTTTCGTCCTCTACCGTCAACGGGCAACTCGCCATCTTCAAATCGAGGCACCGATAAATCACCAACTTCTAGTGCAAGACCATTGGTTCCCTCATAGAGAGTTCCACCTGACATCACCAATCCACCACCAAGGCCCGTGCCTGGTGCCACATAAAGGAGACCACCTTGATGATCGGGCCGATACATCCATTCACCGTAGGCAGCAGCATTGCAGTCATTGGTCATGAAAACCGGCTTGCCACAGGCAGCTGCGAATTCACCGCGAATGTCAGTTCCAACCCAATCTTCTCCAAGATTTGCTTTCCCCCAAACCACTCCATTCGAACATGGCGCTGGAACATCAACCCCAACACCCGCAATCGCGTCTAACTCGATGTTGGCATGACGTGCCAATTCCTTCATCGCTTCAGTCATTTGCTCAAATGTCCGGCGGAAGCCATCTTTCACATGGCTGCGAACCTCAATAAGATCGCCTGCAGCTTTTCCTGTCTCGTCGACAAGAATGCATTTGATGGTAGTTCCTCCAATATCCAGTCCAGCAAAGTAGTTTTTCATGATGATTAAAAAGTGAGAGAAATTCTCGGACAAGGGATGGCTATCAGCAGATTCGCTCTTCCGCAAGCAAGCCTTCCATGATCTGAAAAGAAGTCAAATATCACCCATCTGATCTTTTTTGAAGCTAGCCAGTCAGCACCATCTTGTACCACCACTTGAAAAAAAGAAACAAAACCGCAGCGGGTGATCTTGACAAGTGGCCATGGTTCTGGGAATTCCATTGCATGGCTAAGAAAGCAACTACTATTAAAACTCGTTATTCCAAAACTCAAATCCTTGAGCACATCTCAGAATCCACTGAACTTAGCCGCAAGCAAGTGTCGGCAGTTCTCGACAGCCTCGGCGAAGTGATCGAAGGCCATGTTAAGAAAAATGCCGCAGGTGAATTCGTTCTCCCAGGCCTTCTTAAAATTGTCACCGTCCGCAAACCTGCTGTGAAAGCCCGTAAAGGCATCAACCCATTCACTGGAGAAGAAGCGATGTTCAAAGCCAAACCAGCTACGACCGTCGTTAAAGTTCGCCCACTTAAGAAACTTAAAGACATGGTGCTGTAATTTCAGACATCGTCTGAAAACCTGATTTCATAAGGCCCTGCTGGTTATCCAGCAGGGCCTTATTTGTGAAAATGATCCCCCGAAAATCTAACAATGAAAAAAGCCGTGCCTAATTGACCGAAAGACCCCATTGTCCGCCGCTTTACCCCACCAGACACTCATGTTTGAAATATTTCGCAGAACATCCGGCAGCTACAAAGACGACTCCCTCTCAGGCCTGACCGTCGCACTCGCCTTGGTCCCTGAAGCCATTGCCTTCTCCTTTGCTGCAGGCGTCAACCCGCTGGTCGGTCTCTGGGCCGCGGTATTCATGGGTTTCATCACTGCTGCCTGTGGCGGCCGCCCTGGCATGATTTCCGGTGCCACTGGTGCCATTGCCGTCGTAGCTGGCAAAGCTGTCGAACGAGGAGATCAACTCGGTGACGGGCTTGGGCTTCAATACCTATTCGCTGTGATCATGATTGCAGGAGCCATTCAGATCTTATTTGGCGTTTGCAAACTAGGCCGATTCATCCGGCTTGTCCCGCATCCGGTGATGATCGGTTTCGTCAACGGCCTCGCAATCGTCATTTTGATGTCTCAGTTTCCATCCTTCCGGAACTTACAAACAGGCGAATGGCTCAACGGCCAATCTCTAGCAATCATGGTCGGACTGGTGATTCTCACCATGGTCATCATTCAATTTTTTCCAAAGCTCAGCAAAGCAGTGCCATCCACTCTAGTAGCGATCATCACGGTTGGTCTCATTGCGGTGTTCTTCTTCAAAGAAACCGCGACGGTAGCCGATGTGCTCGCACAAGACCCAAACAATCCTGAAGGCATTCTGAAAGGTAGTTTCCCGCTGCCTGCAATACCTATCGGCATTGATTGGGCCACTCAATGGGGGTTCCTTCTCAAAACAGCATTTGTGATCGCGATGGTCGGTATCATCGAATCATTGATGACCCTGCAGTTGATCGATGAAATCACCGAAACACGCGGACAAGGCAACCGCGAATGTGTGGCGCAAGGCGGCGCCAACTTTCTCTCCGGCCTCTTCGGTGGCATGGGCGGCTGTGCAATGATCGGCCAATCATTGATCAACATGAAATCAGGCGGCCGAGGTCGCACATCAGGGATTGTTGCAGCACTCGCATTGGCGGTGTTCATCATGGCTGGCGGACCAATCATTCAGGAAATCCCAATCGCTGCATTGGTAGGCGTCATGTTCATGGTTGTGATCGGTACCTTCGAGTGGTCATCACTCAAAACCTTCGGTAAAGTTCCATTCTCCGAAATCATTGTGATTGTCGCCGTCACACTAGTGACGGTCTTCCTCCACGACCTCGCACTCGCGGTTTTCGTCGGCATCATTCTCTCTGCTCTTGTGTTTGCGTGGGAAAGCTCAAAGCACGTCTTTGTTCAGCTCGAACACGAAACACCCGATCAACGTATTTACTCAGTGCAAGGCTTGATCTACTTCGGATCCGTTCGTCACTTCACCGAGCACTTCCAATGTCGCTCTGGAGCTAACACCATCATCATTGACCTCGCTCACGCACGGGTGTGCGACATGTCAGGTTTGGAAGCATTCAACACGCTTGCTGAACGCTACCGCAAGGGCGGTAAAAAACTTCAAATTCGCCACCTGTCAGCTGATTGCCGACGCATGCTCAATCGCGCTGGCGCCATCGTCGATGTCGAGGTCCTCCCTGATGACCCAGATTACACGGTAGCTAGGTTGAGGCTCAATACTGAGGATTAAGTCATCAAATTCCTGCGGCATTTGAATTGCCGCAGGTGATGATTCACGGCATGATCCACTCCAATCATGGAGAAGGAAATTGATAGGTTCATACGATTCCTAGCCACCGAGCGTGGTCTATCTGAGTCGTATCAACTATCGGTCCGCCAATCACTTGATGCTCTTGCGGATTGGATGCTCCAAAAAAAACTCGCGCTGGCAGATGTCGGAACAGAAGAATTGGCGGCATTTCTAAGCCACAAAAAAACCAAAGGACTGAATGCTGCGTCACTGCGAATCACCACGGTTCACTTGAAAGTATTTTTTCGTAGGCTGGCATCCAAAGGAAGCATTGCTATGGACCCCGCAGAGCCACTGCTAGCACCCCGCGGCGACCAAACCCTACCTGAAACACTTCATGCTCAAGAAGTGATCAAATTAATCGAGTCCATTGATATCACCGCGCGCTTAGGCAGACGTGATAAAGCGATCCTTGAGCTCTTTTATTCATCGGGACTGCGACTCTCCGAGCTATGCGGTCTGCGCTTAGAAACCGTTGATTTTGAAGACGGCTTCCTCAGGGTCACCGGCAAAGGCAACAAAACGCGGGTCGTTCGTATCGGAAAGAAGGCACTCGAGTCTGTCCAAAACTATCTATCCAATGAGCGACCATCATTGGTCACAAAAAAAACATCATCGCACGTATTCATCAGCGTCCGTGGAACCGCACTGTCACCCGACCGCGTGAGACAAATTGTCAAAAAGCGAGCTGAGTTAGCAGGAATAAAACAAAACATTTACCCACACTTGTTGCGACATTCGTTCGCCACACATCTCCTCGAAGGCGGCGCCGATCTCAGAGTCATCCAAGAGTTGTTAGGCCACGCTGACATATCAACCACGCAGATTTACACTCACGTCGACCGCGAAAGACTAAAGTCAGTGCACAAACAATTTCATCCACGTGGATAAATTCAATCAATGAACTCAAGCGGCGGCGGACTGCTTTTGCCTCCAATCAGACGAACCACCTGAGCCCCTGCTTTTTCTTTGTGCTCATCTTTGATGTAGGCTGCGACCGTCGATAAGGCGGCAACAATTGCCCCCCAGTCATCGCCATAACCCGCACCTGGAATGATATCTGGTATCAAATCTGCCGGCATAATGAGGTAACCTAGAGCACCAACAATGACACCTTTGGCCCACGTCGGCGTGTCTTTATCTTTCAAACAGTAAAATAGCGTCAATGCCGTGAACAAAGTTTTACGACCCGCAACACCGGCAACCTTCCTGAGTTTGCGCCATAGACGAGGCCCAGAATACCAGCGCAAGCCATCTCTGTGGGAGTTGTGATTCAATCCGTCCTTCATATCAAAGTTTAGCACATAACTCTATCGGCGCGAATCAGAAAGGTGCAGACTCAATGGTCTAACCGAATATAAGAGACACTCCGTTGATTATTTTCAGGTTTATGATCATCTAGACCATTGGCGATTTTCACCTCCGTTCTCAACATGAACGCATCCGCCCCACTCATGAGATCTTTGGTGACCGGCACTTGAACCGCTTTTACACCACCGGGTGCCATGGATGTGATGTTTATCATCGAGCGACCCGATGGAGCATTGACGGTGACTGTCGTGTTGATCAAAGGCTCCGTGCCACGGTTTTGAACCAATATCTCAACTTTACCAAAGGGGTTGTTGGAATCTGGTGGTAGCAAGGTAAGCGCTGCTAAAGCTGCATCATGCAAGCCTGCCACATCCCTCTCGAAGACACGCCCCAAATCCGGCATTCCAGCACCAAGTTTTGAGTCCACCCCTGCCGAAGCTCCGTCATTCAAATATTGCTGCATCAACTTTAGGGCATCTCGCGGCGATAATGGAGAGCCCCCTGCCTCTGTCATCACAGCAGCAATGGCTCCCGTAACAATTGGTGCACTGAACGATGTGCCACTCACACGCGTCACTTGATTATCGATCCAAGCTGCATTCACTTCATACCCAGGAGCGGCAATATCCACACCATTTCCCGAGTTTGAAAAATTCAGGTGGTTCCCGAGAGCATCCACAGCCCCAACACCAACCACTGAATCAATAGCAGCTGGATAAGTGATTTGATCGCCACCGTTATTCCCTACAGCAGCAATCACCAAGGCGCCATTCACCTCAGCGTATTCAACGGCATCTCGGATAATCTGGCTGTCACCAAAACCACCCATTGAAATATTAATCAACTGAGCACCAGCATCGACCGCTTTGACAATCCCATCGGCTAATAAAAAGCTGTCCGATTGTCCTGCATCATTGGCCACTCGTATGGACAATAACTCAACTCCAGGCGCCACACCAGGAGCCATCAAATGACTGCCCTTGATGGTTGATGCTACAGCAGTCCCATGCCCGTTTTGTTCACTGGGATTAGACCCATGCGGCACGATCACGATTTCATTGTCTATTGTTCCGTAGGTAAAACTACTGGTCACGCCAGTATCCAAAACCGCGACCTTAACCCCCTTGCCCCAGTTTGCATTGCTCTCATTCACGCCCAGCCATCTGAGCAACTGGTCGCCCAATGGCACGGCTCCAGGCTGAGCCACAACAGATTGAACCGGAGGTATATTGATTGGAAAGACGTAGGTTTCGTCAGCATCATCCCCCATTGCTGACTTGAGCTTACCGTAATCGGAATATGCGACTCTAAGCGCATTCAGACCATCTATTCGCCCGAGAATATGAACCCCGCTGCCAGCTCGTTTCAAAAAGGCTTCTAGGGCATCTTTATCCTTAAATACGAGCACTCTTTGCCCCTCCATGGCCCCATTTGGCGACTTAGGACCTATGGCGGCCTTTGGCAAATACGGCAACTGAGGTAGTGAAGCTGCTGGCTCAACCGCAATATCAACCATGACAGGCTGAACGGATTCTACCGGCGACTGACCTAGAGGTCGCGTCTGGATGAAAACCAAGGCTATGATGAGTAGAATAATGCCAGAGATGAGGATTTTAAGGCGCACGGTAGGAAGTAACACCAGAAATGAGGAAATGTCACGGCACCGAATCCTTTCTTTTGGATTTCCACAAACCCTCTGCGGGATGTAGAAGCTCTGCATGAAGTTGATTTGCTCTTTAATTGCAATCAGTTGGACAGCGCTCGCTGTTACAACCACTGCCTCACCAACGGATGCTGACAAGATCAGCAACTCTTGGGATGCTACCATCACGCAGTGGGCAAAAATCGCTCGATCAACCAAATCTCCTGAAGTGCGTAAGCTAGCAATATCCAAACGCCCTAATCCCTCCAAACACATCTCAACCATGTGGAGCTTGATCGGACAACAATTGCAATCCGAGTGGACCATCGAGCCTGCTGCCTGGATTTTGAAGATGGTCACCGAACATCAAGCACCGAACGAGGAAACATCAAAAAAGTGGTCCACCATCGCCGAAACAATTCGTCAAAATATTAATCAACACCACATCAAGAGCCCAAAAGTCATTCCTATATGCATGGCCTTGGCAAAAATAGGTGATCCCATATCACTCCAAATATTAGAAAAAATAGAATCCACGAATCCAGACTCGAAAGCCCAAGGGGTAGCCGCATTGGGGGTTGCGATGTCACTTCAGCCGTTAGGAGATGAACCTGAACTCATTCGTCGCCGACTTACCTACCTTCGCAAAGCGATAATCGAAAGCTCCGACATCGAACTTGAAAACACCACGGTGGCCAAGCTTGCTGAGAACGAGCTCTATCAAATCCGCTATCTTAGCAAAGGTCGTGTCGCACCAGATATCTCTGCCAAAGACGCCAACAATCAACCCATCCAATTGTCTGACTACAAAGGCAAAGCCGTCATTCTTATATTCTGGAGTAGCACCATTCCTGAAGCGCTTCGGACAATTGAAATCACCAACGACATGGTGAAAAAGCTTCAGTCCAAACCCGTTGTCGTCTTGGGGGTCTGCCACGACTCGTTAGAAACGCTGCGCTCTATGAAAAATGATGAAACCGTCACATGGCGAAATTTTTCTGACCCAAGCAATGAACTGGCAAAACAATACCGAGTTGGATCATGGCCGAAGGTCTACGTGCTCGATGAGAATAGAAAGATCCACTATTCGGGAACACAAGGGACATTTGCAGAGCTTACAGCTGAAGCGCTGATTGAGAAATAACCTGAACTCAATCGAGCTTCTTCCAGTCCATGCTCACCAAGCGCCATTGATCATCGACCAAGCCCCACCGAAACAGGACGCGATACAAACCATCAACTGAGCGCACAGACTTCATCTCAACGAGTCCATTGACCACGCATTGGATGCGCGCCGAATCATCATCCACCTCGAGGGACTCGACTTTATCGATCACAAATTTTGTTTCTACCGCAGTATCGCACAACCACGCGTAGGCAGACTCAACATCATCGCGGTCAATCTCGCTGCTTTCATCTTCAAGGAATGGTGCCTGAATATTGATCGATTGAGCCAACAGCTTATTGAGTTTGTAAACTTTGAGTTTTCGACCCCCCGTTCCGACATCCCGGCCCATCGTCAAGGTATCAAGAA
>Ga0136558_1001979_pt1 | contig 10096 bp, 10 predicted proteins | sample AntRauTorckE6833_FD_101391 | JGI IMG/M metagenome (GOLD analysis project Ga0136558, IMG submission 101391) | Saline lake microbial communities from Rauer Islands, Antarctica - Metagenome Torckler E6 #833 | ecosystem: Environmental > Aquatic > Non-marine Saline and Alkaline > Saline | place...
AAGTCGAGGTTGATCATACCGTGAACAGTAATCAAATCAGAAATACCTTGCACACCTTGACGGAGGACATCGTCAGCTACTTTAAACGCCTCCATCAGCGGCAAGTTACGTTCGGTGGTTTGGAGTAGTTTATCGTTCGGAATAGTGATGAGCGTGTCGACAGACTTGCGCAGAGAGGAAATAGATTCTTCGGCGTTACGACGGCGTCGCTCACCCTCAAACGCAAATGGCTTCGTCGCGATACCGACGGTCAAAATACCTTGGTCTTTTGCAAGCTGAGCAATCATTGGACCCGCACCACTACCAGTACCACCACCAGCTCCATACGTAACAAACACCATGTCCGCACCTTCAAGTGCTTCTTTTAACTCGTCGAGGCTCTCCTCAGCTGCTGTCTTACCGACACTTGGGTCAGCTCCAGCGCCAAGTCCGCGCGTCGTCTGCTGCCCAATGTGTATCTTCGTGTTCGCATCAGAATTATGTAGCGCCTGGGCGTCAGTGTTGACCGAAATGAAATCAATACCTTTGACCTCTTCAGTGATCATGCGATCAACTGCTGCGTTTCCAGCACCCCCAACGCCAACGACGCGGATTCGTGCAAATGTTTCTACTTCTGGAACTACCTGTGGCATACCCTCTCCTATCTATATTCTTAAAGTTAATTATAGCAGTTTGTGCGCCAGAGTTTAATTATTTTATGCTGTGGATAACAAATCCTATACAGCGAAGGTTCGTTACGGCTTGAGCTGTTCAAAAAATGTGCGCAACTTGCCGCCAAGTCGGGATGGTGACAAACTTCTGCCACTTGATGACCCATAATCATCACCGAAATTCGATAGCGTCGCGAGGCCGATAACATTCGCATTCTGTGGCTGGTTAAGCTTGTCGACAGCACCTTCCATTTCGGGTAGCTGACCAACCTCAGCTGGTAGGCCGACGATTTCCTGCGCCTGCACAACGATGCCAGGAATATTTGCGCCACCACCGACTAAGATAAGTCCGCCCGGTAGCTGACCAGCTTTGCCGCAGACAACTAGTTCGGCCTGCACGAGCTCAAACATCTCCCGAACTCGTTCTAGCGCGATCTCATTGATGAAGCTCTGGTCAAAGCCAACTGATTCCTGATGCTTATTCTTGATGCGAAGCTGCTTCTTACTCGTCGGCTCTTCAGTTAAATCGACGTGATGCTCAGCGATATAGTGAGCAGTTGTAAGATCAGTCTGTAATCCAATCGCAAGATCATGGCCAATATGTGACGCGCCGACTGGCACCACTGACAGATGCAACAGTTCTTCTTCCTCATAGACTGCGAGTGTGGTGGTTGTGTGGCCAATATCAACCAAGCAGCTACCGACTTCACGGTGCTCGGTATCGACAGCAGCGTGTGCAGCCGGAATGCCGGTCGCGAACTCCTGGATCGGCCGTAGCTCAGCCTGCGTTAGCGCACGCTCGAGATTGCGCAGCATCGGAGTGGAAACTGTGACCAATAACGCATCTACCTCAAGTCGAACGCCATTCATTCCGATTGGGTCTTTGATCTCTGTTTGTCCATCAAGTCGATATGATCGCGGCACGACGTGAAGAATTTCGGTATTTTGTGGAGTCTGTACTACTGTTGCAGCCTCTTCAACGCGGTCGAGGTCATGACGGTCAATTTGCTGGTTGGGATTGTTGGCTGCAATTAAGCCATGGCTTTGTTTAACAGCGACGTGGTTGCCGCTAACGCTGACGCTGACATCCGATATATGGAAGCCTGAGATTCGCTCCGCTTCGTCGACGGCTTCACGAATTGCAGCCGCTGCACGCTCGATGTCGATCACGACTCCACGACGAATTCCGTCGCTATCAGCCAAGCCAAACCCGAGTGCTTTCGGTGCCTGGCCTTCTTGAGTTGCGGTAACTAAACACTTTATCTGATAGCCACCAATATCTAGGCCAACAGAGATATGTTGATTTTGTTGCATAGTCACAGTATAACCACGAGCGTGACGGAGGGGCAAATTAAATGCTTAATCGCGAGCAGTTAGGACTTCCGCCCCGTTGTCCGTAATCAGCACTGTGTGCTCGAAATGAGCCGAACGGCTACGGTCACGGGTCACGATCGTCCAGTCGTCAGGCAGGACGTCAATCTTCCAGTTGCCCCGAGTCGCCATTGGTTCGATTGCGATTGTCATGCCGGCCAATAGTTTACGGCCACTGCCTTTGACGCCAAAGTTCGGTATCTCCGGTGCTTCATGTAGCGAACGACCGACACCGTGCCCTACAAGATCTCGAACAACACCATAACCGCCCTCGTCGAGTACTGCCTGGACAGCTGCACCAATATCTCCAATAGCTGCGCCATCCTTGACCTGACTGATGCCAGCCTCGAGCGATGCTTTGGTTGTAGCTAGTAGTTGCTCGTCAGCCGCATCTGCTTCTCCAACGATAATTGAAAACGCAGAATCAGAAATCATACCCTTGTAGTTCACTCCGCAATCAACACTTATGATGTCACCGTCGGCAATTTCAGTCGGACCCGGGATACCATGTACAACTTGCTCGTTAAGCGAGACGCACGCAGCTCCAGGAAAACCCTGGTATCCGTAAAACGCCGGCTTACCGCCAAGCGCCTTTATCTCGCGCCTGGCAACTTGGTCGACTTCTGTAGTCGTCATCCCGACACGGATCTCTGCCTTGACTACTGTGAGGACATCAGCCAACATCCGACAGCTCTCGCGAAGACGTGTCAGCTCACTGTCTGTTTTTACCAGATGTTCCATCAGCTAGGTTTTGACTGCTTCTAGCAAAGACTTTTTGACTTCTTCTGGGGTTGGGTTGCCGTCTATCTCGCGTAGCAAGCCTTCGTCTCGGTAAGCTTCAATCACTGGCAGTGTTTCAGTTCGAAACACCTGCTTCCGCTGCTCAATCGCTGCTGGTGTGTCATCGGCTCTGCCTCGTGAGTTGAGCCGACGATCAATTTCCGCTTCATTAACTTTAAAATAAAAAACCTGCGTAACCTGACGGGCTAACTCTTCGCCATGGCTGTCAAGCCACTGTTTCTGTGACATCACCCGCGGAAAACCATCGAACAATATCGGCTGGTCAGCAGGTACATGTTTAATCGCCTCTATCACAATCGCGTTAACCTCATCATCCGGAAGTAACTCTCCGCGCGCCATCCGTGGGTCGTCGCTGAGGTGCTGGCGAATTAACGAACCTACTGAAAAACTCTGCCCACCGACAGCCTGCTCTAGGTTCTCCGCCTGCAGAGTTTTACCGCTGCCAATCGTGCCTAACAGGACATAAATCGGCGCAGCCGCTGAGGCGTTAGGCACGAAGTAAATCCTTAACAGTGATTGCAACTTCAGCCTTGTCAGCGCGGCCAGTCACCTGCGGACTCACCAGCGCCATAACTTTGCCCATATCTTGCATCGACGTTGCGCTTGCTTCGTCGATCGCTGACTGGATGATATCGATAATCTCATCCTGAGTCAGCTGTTTCGGTAGATATTTCTTTAAGACCTCTATCTCATCACGCTCGAGCTGGGCCTGCTCGTCACGGCCAGCCGCTTGATACATATCGGCTGCTTCTTTGCGCTTTTTAATCTCACGTTGCGCGACCACAAGCTGTTGTTCGCCGCTAAGCTCACCACCCTGCTCGATTTGCTCGTTCTGCAGGCTAGCTTTGAGTGCTTTTAAAACCTGGGTTCGCAGCTTGTCACGAGCCAGCTGCGCGTCTTTGAGCTCAGCCTGAAGTTCGTCAAGCATCGGGTTATCCTCGACGCTGTTGTTTGTACTTCTGCTGCTTGCGGGCGTTGCGAATGATCGCTTGTTTACGTCGTTCACGGCGGTTCGGTTGTTTCTCAAAATATCGTTTCGAACGAACCTGAGCAATCGTACCAGCTTGTTGGACACGACGGTTAAACCGGCGAATCATGTTCTCGAGCGACTCTTTATCATCTTTACGGGTGATGCTGACCACAAGTTACCTCTATTTCCTATTACCAAACTAGCGTAGCAAAAACAGATGACTACCTCAAGTATAATCCTTGATAATCAGTTCAACTCCACGCCTGTCATAACTGGTGTCGGTTAGATAACCGACAACACTGTGTAGCTCTTTAAGATGAGAATCACGACCAAATAGGATGCCGCCAATCTGTTGACCATCAGCTGCGGTCACGCGCAACTTGAGGTGGTTGCGCTGTTTGCCAACCAGTTTTTGGCTAAAATCGGCCACCGCTATTTCGAATAGCGGTTCGGGGTTGGCTTGGCCGTAAGGCTCGAGTTTGCCTAATCCGCGCAGTAGTTGTGGTGTCAGGCTATCAAGCATCTCAAGTGAAACGTCGGGTGTCGGCTTCCGCTGCTGGCGCTGTTTGGCTGGTTCCAGCTCGAGTTGTCGATAGTAATCGTTAACTAGTTTCCTGAACTGGTCGATGTCGGCTGTCGCTATCGAGCAACCACCTGCCGCCTTGTGGCCACCACCACTTATCAGTAGTTCATCGGCTGCACGAATCGCTCCAACTGCGGAAAAGTCACCGTAAGCTCTAGCGCTGGCTTTGGCTATATCGCCATTAATCGCAAACACGAAGCTTGGTTTTTCATACATCTCCAGTAGTCGCGCCGCGACAATACCGATCACACCTTCGTTCCAGTCTTTACCTGCGACCACCAGTACTGGCTGGTCGTCATCTTTGGCCTGCTCTGCGGCTCGTTCTAGCACGTCGGCCTGCAGGCCGCGCCGATCTTGGTTCAGCTGCTCAAGTTCAGTCGCTATTTCGGCCGCCTCAGACTGATTATCACTCATCAGTAGCGATAAGCTGCGTTTAGCATGCGTCAGTCGACCGGACGAATTCAGTCGCGGCCCGAGTCGAAACCCGAGATCACTGGCGCGGACCATCTCAGACTCAACTCCCGACGTCTGCATCAGTTTCACCAAGCCAACTCGTCGAGTTTGCGATAGCACCTTCAGACCCCAGTGCACCAGCGACCGATTTTCATCGACGAGTGGCACCACATCGCAAACCGTACCAAGCGCCACGAGGTCGAGTAGCCACTTCTCGTGACCCTCATCGATACCCTCAAGCTTTGTTTGCAGCGCCTGGACGAGCTTAAACGCCACGCCAACTCCAGCGAACTCGACAAATGGATATTCATTGTCAGTTCGATGCGGATTGACCACAGCCACCGCCGGTGGCAACTCATCTTTCGGCTGGTGATGATCAGTTACGATTACCTCGAGCCCGATGTCACGTGCATGCTCGAGCTCAGCGAACGAAACAGTACCGCAATCAACAGTCACCACCACATCGGCCTTAAGCTCATCGTTAATATGCGTCAGCGCGTCTTTATTCAACCCATAACCCTCAGCAAATCGATCAGGAGTATACGTCAGCACGTCGAAGCCAAACTGCGTAAACGCATCATGCAGCAGCGCCGTGGCGGTTAAGCCGTCGATATCATAGTCGCCATAAATGACGATTCTCTGACCAAGCTGTTGAGCCTCAACTAACCGTGCGACTGCCAACTCAACCCCGGCAATCGTAAACGGATCGCGCTGCTCTACATTAAAATAAAGTGGGTTAAAAAACTGCTCCTTGTCAGATATTTCTCGCCGCTCCAGTAGCTCAGAAATGAGTACGTCGATTGCGTTAGATTGGTCCGTCACGGGTTAGAAGAGACTAGCGGCGTGATTTACGCTTGGCACGTTGTGACTTGAGAACGATGCCTTGTAGTTCTTTAAAGATCGGGAAGTTCGTGTCGGCGGTATAGACTTTGGTGTTGCTCTCTCGGTGCGATTTTAAAAAGCCGACTTTTTCGAGTTTCGCGAGTTCTCGTTGGATATTACCGGGATCTTCTTTGATCAGTTTAGCCAGCCCACGAACGTGGGTAGAAAAATCAGGGTACTTGGCGTAAACCACCAAAACCTTGCGTCGAACTCGTGAGGTTATAAACACATCTAACATCTACTTTATTGTATCCAAAACAACACTTTAGCGTCAAGCTTTTAGGCGGCTTGCGGCTCAGCAAGCGCGGCTGCAACCTGTTCTTCAGAAATATCTGCAGACTCTTCGTAGTAGTGCTCTGGAGCAAAGTTGCCTGGTATCACCCCGAGTACGTGCAGCTCATCGCAGGCGATGTGGAGCCGGTCGACTGACTCAATAGTCGCGATTGGTACTGCTGCGATTAACCGCTCGATATGAATCGGTTTGAGATACTCGGTGATGGCGTCGATCGAAGTACCAGTGTTCAGCCCGTCGTTGACGATGATGACGTTTTTATTCGCAACTGCCTCGGGCTGGACGATGCCCTCGAAACCAAGCATCGAGTTTATTTTATGGAACTTTTCAATCTTAGCGCCAGCGAATGTGTTGTGAAACTCCATCTCCAGCTCCTCACGTAAGCCTTTGCCTAGCTTCTGGTTGTACACAAAGTCTCCACGCTGATTAAGTACACCGATAGCCGTTCCGGATGTGCCTGGCACCTCGATCGGTTCCATCAACATCAAGTTCAGCGGGCAGCGCAGGTACGAGGCAATCTGGCGACCGACGAGTGTTGCTGACTTGCTCAGCGCCACCACCACCGTATTAGTGTCGCGGTAGCTGCTAAGTTTGTCTGCCAGGATGTCACCCGCCTGGGCTCTGTCGTCGAAATAAACCATATGTGCTTTCAAGTGTACTATAATTTAAACAGTGAATTATTACGAAGTTGGGGTTATCGGTGCACAGAGAGCTGCGGTCGGTAGCCTAACCTACCACAACGACCAAGAATTAGTAACAGGCCAGATTGTACGAGCGCCTTTCGGGAAGAAAACGCTCTATGGCGTTGTCTTATCTGCAACGAAAAAGCCATCTTTTGCCACGAAGCCACTTGAGCTGGTTGATACGCAGCCTTCACTACCAGCGGATTTGATCGCGCTGGCGCGCTGGCTATCCGCCTACTATGGCTGCGACATGACCCAGGCACTGCAGTTAATCACGCCTCGAGGCTTCGGTAAGCAGCGTCGCAACCCGTTCGAACCAGACAGCCACCGTTCACAAACAAATTTAATCGAACTTAGCGACGCCCAACGGGTCATCGTCGACCGGATTGCAGCTAGTGACAGCCGCACTCATCTCGTCCATGGCACGACTGGTTCCGGAAAAACACATATTTACCTCGCACTCCTACAGCAAACACTCGCCCAGAATAAAAGCGCGATTCTGTTACTGCCAGAGATTGCTCTCAGTCGACACTTGTTGGAGCGAATAAAACCGCTGGTGTCGGTGTCGATTATCGAACTCAGCTCAGACTTAACCGCCGCCCAGCGCCATACGCGCTGGAACTTTATCGCCACTGCTAACGACCCCGTTATCGTGGTTGGACCACGCTCAGCGGTGTTCGCTCCAGTTGTAAGTCTAGGCCTAATTATCATCGACGAAGCCCACGACAGCTCGTTTATAGAAACCGCTTCACCACACTATGACGCCAGTTATGTAGCAGCTAAACGGGCAGAACTGGCCAGCGCTCGCCTAATACTCGGCACTGCTACCCCAAACATCTCACAGCAGTGGCTCGCAGAGCAACGGATGGAAATCCACCACCTACCACGTGCGCACTACGAAGATAAGCCACAGCAAATTGAAATCGTATCTCATCAAGAACGCGGCCAGTTTACACAACACCGCCTGCTATCAGACCCACTGCTCGAGGCTACCGCTCGCAGCCTGGCTCGCGGACAACAAAGCCTCCTATTTATTAACAAACGTGGTTATTCACACAACGTTCATTGCGGAAATTGTGGCTGGATGATGGAGTGCCCCGACTGTCAGCTGCCACTGACCTACCATAAACAAGACCACCGCGCACAGTGCCACACCTGCGGTCAACGACTACAGACGCCCTCCAGCTGCCCCGACTGTCAGTCGACTGAAGTTCGCTTCGACAGCCCGGGTACCCAACGCATCGAACAAGACATCAACAAACTATTCCCGAAAGCAAATATCATCCGAGCTGATCGTGACCAAGCCCAGTCTGATGCGCAAATCCGCTCAGCTGATATCTTAATCGGCACGCAGCTACTGATAAAAGGCTACGACCTACCGCGACTGAGCACAGTCGGCGTACTACAGGCCGACTCGCCACTGGGTCTGCCCGACTACACAGCGTCAGAAACGGTCTACCAGCAGTTGCGACAAGTTATCGGTCGTAACAATCGCCGTGGTCAAGGTGGCCAGACAATCGTCCAAGCCACACGCCCTGAGCATCACGCAGTCCAAACAGCAATTAACGATGATTATCGTCGATTTTATGATGGCGAGATTGAGCAACGCCGCCAGGCCAACTACCCGCCCTTTTGCCATCTGATGGTGGTTAGAGTCCGTTATAAAACAGAAGGTAAAGCAGAGCAAAAGCTGGCCGACGTTAAACGCCAGCTTGAAACGGATCACCCGGGACTAACCGTGCTTGGGCCGTCACCTGCGCTCAGGCAGTTCGCATTCGGTTACCATCACTGGCAGCTTTTGTTAAAATCAAACCAACGCGCACAACTACTCGCTATCGCACAGCAAGTCGGATCAGCGCGAGTCAACACTCATATCAACCCACCGAGCTTGCTCTAGAAAGACCACATGGCCGACAAAGACCACATCATCCACCTACCCCACCCCTCGCTCCACAAGCCCTCAGCCGAAGTTAGTGAATTTGGCGATGAGCTCGAACAGCTGGTAGAAAACATGGAGCGCGCTACGCTCGACTGGGAGGCCTCACGCGAGCATGAAGTCGGTGTGGCACTGGCGGCGGTTCAGGTTAACAGCCTCCATCAGGTCATCATCATCCGCCGCGACACGAACGACCCCAGCAACAAAGAGTTTGATATCTATATAAACCCGGAGGTAGCACGCTTTGATGGTGAGCCAACACTTGAGCTTGAGGGCTGCCTCAGCGTCAGTGATATCTATGGCTACGTACCCCGCTACCCGAAGATTAAGGTCAAAGCCCAGAATATCCACGGTAAAACTATCAAACTATTCGCTCGCGGATTTTTAGCACGCGTATTCCAGCATGAGATAGACCATACCCACGGCGTCACCTTCGCGGATAAGCTCGGACCTGATGCGGACTACTACCGGATCGAAGACGGCAAAATGAACCCATTACCACGCGAAGAGTCACAACAACTGATGAAAGAATACGACGTCGATGGCGAAGTTTGAACCGATAGTCACCACGATCGACAGCCTCCTAAAGCCTGAGCTGGTATTTTTCGGGACTGGACACATCAGTCGTCGCGCCCTCGAAGCTGTGGCCAGTAGCTTCATGATCGAGGCAGTCATCACCAAGTCCGCTCGCGGCGCCCACGACTCGCAGTCGACCACTGCGACTGAAGACTGGGCAGATGAACGCGGCATCGACTGCTATCAAGCCAACACTAAAGCTGAGTTAAAACAGCTATTTCAGGAGGGGAATTTCCGCGCCCAGCTGGGACTCGTTGTCGACTACGGCGTCATTATCCCAGAAGAGGTAATCGACTACTTCCCGCTCGGCATCGTCAATTCACACTTCTCACTGCTGCCAAAATACCGTGGCGCTGACCCGATTCGCGCCGCTATCGTTAACCGTGACGATGTCACTGGTGTCACCGCGATGACAATCACACCGCGGCTAGACGATGGACCGATTCTGGCCCAGTGCGAGCTCGAGCTTGATCAAACTGAAACTGCTGCTGAACTAACAGATGCCCTGCTCGACATTCAAGATTCGTGGCTACCGCAAGTCCTAACCGATTACCAGCGTGGTGACATCGAACCGAAACCACAAGATGAGTCTGCCGCCACTCACACCGCTAAACTCACCAAGGCTGATGGAGAGATAAACTGGAACGAACCGGCTGAGCTAATAGGAGCCAAGATTCGTGCCCACCAGCAGTGGCCAAAGAGCCACACCACCATCGCTGGCATCGACGTCATCATCCGCAGCGCACGAGTGACGACAACCACCAGCGAAGGCAAGCCTGGCGCCCACCACACAAAAGACAACCAATTACTCGTCAACACTGACGAAAAACAGTTGGAAATTATAGAGCTTCAGCCAGCCAGTAAATCAGCAATGTCAGCTGCCGACTTTACCAACGGCT
>Ga0136558_1001981_pt1 | contig 10094 bp, 8 predicted proteins | sample AntRauTorckE6833_FD_101391 | JGI IMG/M metagenome (GOLD analysis project Ga0136558, IMG submission 101391) | Saline lake microbial communities from Rauer Islands, Antarctica - Metagenome Torckler E6 #833 | ecosystem: Environmental > Aquatic > Non-marine Saline and Alkaline > Saline | place...
CCATTTATATAGGACGCGGAAGCGGTTTCCCTATGGCTGCCGAGGGTGCGCTAAAGTTGAAAGAGCTTTCATACATCCATGCCGAGGCCTATGGAGCTGGTGAATTAAAACATGGCCCCATTGCTTTGATTGATGAGAATATGCCGGTTGTAGCATTGGTTTCTTCAAAATTGTTAATGGACAAAATGCACTCGAACATTCAAGAAATTCTCTCCCGAGAAGGGAAGGTTATTTTAATCGCTGATGAGCCTTCCCATCAAGAAATGACGGATCAAGATATTCAGCGGATTAAAACCCCCCTTGTTTCCGAGTTTTTATCACCCTTTATGTTTACCATCCCCTTGCAATTATTAGCCTATCATGTGGCGTTGCAGAAAGGAACGGATGTCGATCAACCGCGGAATTTAGCAAAATCTGTTACAGTGGAATAACCCAAGACTTAAGTAGAAGATTGTCCACGTTGGTGCTGTGCACTACCGCCTTGCAATGACAAAAAAACAGGGGTTGGTATCAGGTGCTATTTTCTTTGCAGATAAGCCGGGCTGAGTAAGAACAAGGCAGCGACAATGGCGGCGCTGGCAAAGCCAATACTGGTGAAGAAAGAATATTGATAGCCAAAGGTATCCCAGATGTGGCCTGCCAATGTGCTGCTGGCCAAATAACAAAGGCCAGTCATGAAGTAGAAGATACCAAAAGCCGTGGCTCTGGATTCTTTTTCAACGACATCACTGATGAGTGATAGAAAAATGCTTTGGGTGGTGCTCATTTGCGCGCCCCAGAAAAAGATGCCCAACATAACTACAAAAAAGTTGGTGCCAAAGCCCATGAGTACGTTGGCAAGGATCATGAAAATAAAGCCCGTGATTAAAATCAAGCGGCGGTTGTATCGATCGGAGAGATAACCCAGCGGATAGGCAACCAAGAATTGCCCGATGTTCATAGCGACCATCACCAGAGGCCCCAGAGAGGGGGGAAGGCCAGCTTCATTGGCACGCCAGGTAAGCAAGCTCTCACTGAAATGGGTCATCTCAAACACAACGGCCACAATAATAATCAGCCAAAAGGGCATTGAGAGACGTTGACGGGCCCGTTTAATGTTTTCTGGTTCAGGAAAGTTATAAAGACCCAACCCAAGAAAGACGAGGCCCAACAAGGCTAAAAACAGAGAAACATAGGAGGATGGGGCGATCAATGTGGTGTCGGAGAGATGAACGATTTCGCCATAAGAGAAGTAGCCCAGCAGAACAAGAAAAGTACCAACCAGTACATAGCTTAACTTTTGTGCGAAGAGGGTAGGAGTGTTTTTGGCCGCGTGGTACCAGATTAAAAGTCCGCAACTCAACATGAGGACGGATATGGTTTGATCACACGCAAAAACCAGAGAGAGCATCGCGCTAAGAGTCAGTAAATAGCCAAAGAGGCGAAGAAGAATGCTATGCAAATTTGGATAAGGCCTTGATGCAGCAATCATTAAGCCCCAGCCAATGCAAAAAGTAACAGGCCAGGAAACAAAAGATAGAACGTGATAAAAAGATAAGAGCGGCGCTGTCAGTGCTGTTATAAGGCTGAGGACAAAAATACCCCCGTTTTGATGACGTTTTAAAAAGGCACTGGGGCCATTATCCTGTGTCGGCAACGGTAGAGCGTCATGATGCTCGTAACATTCGCGATGATTCTTTGGTTCTTTAATGAAGAAGACTAAAATAATGAAGGAAATAAATGCGGGAATGGTGGCAATGGTAAAGACAATGAGAAAGTCATTGTGATCAGGGGCGTTATGATTGCTGCTAAAGCTAAAGAGGATGCCCATGCCAATAAAGGCACCAAAAACAGACCCTATGGTCTTCATAGAGCGCATGAAGCCATAGCTGGCACCGCGTCTTTTTTCAGAAGTCACATCCCCAACAAGAGCATCTCTGGGCGAAGCAATTGTACCATTGGCAAAACGATTAATAGCTTGGGCAATGAAAACAATCATCACATTAGAGGCAAATAAATAGAGCGGCTTTGATAAAACAGCCAACCCATAGCCAAACACCAGAACTTTTTTACGGTTTTGCATAAAGTCACTAATGACCCCCGAGGCAATTCTTGTGAGGTAAGAAATAAACTCAACCATCCCATCAATGAAAGCTGTTGTTTTAGCAGAGGCCCCCAAGACATTTTTCATGTACATGGGCAGGTTGCTGTAGATCATCGTTGTGGAGATGTTGATTAAGAGCCCAACAGCTGAGAGTAAAACCACAGCCATGGGCAGATAAAATAGATGTTTTTTCAAAGCAACTGCTCAGAATGATTGAATGTTTTTTTTAACGATTTGGCACAGTAAAATCAAGTTTTAATCAAAAAAGAGGTCAATATATTTTTCTTTTGTTTTTTTGGGGTATGATTTGCTCGTCTGCTTTTGAAAAGCCTTGACTTTTATTGCAACGTACCTATGTATATAGTAGTTTTAAGAGCTTTTCACATTAAGGACTATTCATGACCGTCGCTTCAAAAGACATAGATTCAGAAAAAATCAAAAATAAAGAGATTGATGCCGAAGAGGGAGATCCCATCGAGGCAGAGGATGATCTGAGCGAAGACAGTGAAGATGGTGATGTGGCAGTTGATAGTAGCATCGATCCTACTGAGGATGACTCTGAGCCAAGTGTGCGCCCTAAGCCAAAAACCAACATTGACGACATTGATGACGATGATGAAGAGCCTGTTGAAGCAATAGACGCAGATGTTGATAAGGTTGAGGTAGCCGACTCAAGCGAAGAAGCGCCTAAAAAAGCAGAAGCCGCTGGGCATACTGATGACCCTGTGCGGATGTACCTTCGGGAAATGGGAACTGTTGAGCTTCTTTCCCGTGAGGGTGAGATTGAGATCGCCAAGCGAATTGAGTCTGGTCGGAACATGATGATTGAGGGTTTATGCGAAAGCCCTCTCACAATGAAGTCATTAACAAAATGGATTCAGGGTTTCGAAGAGGGGGCAATATTCCTGAGAGATATCATTGCCATTGATGCTTCCTTTAATGATGATGAAGCCTTCAAAGAGGGGAAAGAAAATGAGGCCCTTGAAGCTCTAAACGCTGAATCAGAAGAAGATCAAGAAGAGGAAGAAAATTCTGAGGAAGAGGGGGAAGAGTCTTCGGAAGAAAGCGAAGAAGAAGAGGTGAGCATTTCTGTTGCTCTTATGGAAGAGTCTCTGATGCCAAAAATGCTTGATCTTTTTGAGCGCTTTAAAAATCTTTACGGTAAAATTCACCCCTTACACCAAGAAAAACTTTTAAAAACTAGACAAGAGAGCTCTATTACTGAGTCTCAGCAGAAAAAATTAAGAGAGCTTGAGTCAGAAATGAAGGAGCTGCTGGGAGAGATTTTCTTTAACAATCACCGCATAGAAGGCCTTGTTGAAGAGTTGGGCAGCTTAAATAAGGAATTGATTGGACATGAGGGCCAGCTTATGCGCATGGCGCTTGAACACAAAGTCAAGCGTGAAAACTTTTTGGGGCACTATCAAGAGTATCTAGATGCTCCAAATTGGGCAGAGGCTAAACCTAAAAAGCAGAAAAAAGAGTGGCAAAATTTCTTTGACTCTAAAAAAGATGAGATTGGCCAAGTTCGAGAAAAAATGAATGGCATTGCTGATCATTTTGGCTTGCCTCTGGGTGATTTTAAAGTGATCGCTCAGAAAGTTCAAAAAGGCCAGAGGCTTTCAAACCGCGCTAAAAAAGAAATGATTGAAGCAAACCTAAGGTTGGTGATTTCGATTGCTAAGAAATATACCAACCGAGGCTTAATGTTCTTAGATCTGATTCAAGAAGGAAACATTGGCTTAATGAAAGCCGTGGATAAATTTGAATACCAGCGTGGCTATAAGTTTTCAACGTATGCAACGTGGTGGATCCGTCAGGCGATTACCCGATCGATTGCAGACCAAGCACGGACAATCCGAATACCTGTTCACATGTTTGAAACGATCAATAAGTTGGTTCGAACCTCACGCCAGATTCTTCATGAAACAGGCCGTGAACCAACCCATGAAGAGTTGGTTGAAAAGCTGAATATGCCACTCGAAAAAGTGCGTAAGGTGATGAAAATAGCTAAAGAGCCTATCAGCCTGGAAACACCTGTTGGAGATGAAGAAGATAGTTATATGGGCGATTTCTTGGAAGATAAAAACTCCGTGATCCCTCTGGATGCCGCCATTCACACAAATCTTAGGGATTCGACAACGCGTGTTCTTTCAAGTTTAACGCCGCGAGAAGAGCGGGTTTTACGTATGCGCTTTGGTATTGGGATGAATACAGACCATACACTCGAAGAAGTGGGACAGCAATTTAAGGTAACCCGGGAGCGTATTCGTCAGATTGAGGCCAAGGCGTTGCGTAAACTTAAGCACCCAAGCCGCTCTCGCAAGCTTCGGAGCTTTATTGATTTTTAGATTTCATGAAGCTTTGATAAAAGCTTTTAAGTTTATCTTGGAGATCAGGGTTGTTTACTGATCCAATGCTATTGGATAACGCATCAGACATTTGAGCTGGTGGTTGAATAATTTCAGGCTCTTTTTTCTTTTCGGGATGATCACTCAGATAAGGTCCTTTGACAATCCGCAGGGCTTTGATCAGCGACTGCCCAAAATAATTATTAATGGCTTCTATCAGAGGCTGCTGTTGATATTGCAGCAGAAACTCCGCCCCGGCCTTGCACGGCTGAACATGAAGAATGAAGCCCCGTTCACCTGGGATAGAGGTCGTTTTGAGGGGCTTTATTTCAGATGCCTGATCAGCTCCTACAATCAGGGACCAATTGACGAAAAGTTGGTAGGTTTGAAGTTGATTTTGTTCAAGGCTCTCAATGCTGCTTGCTTGGATAGACGTACTTATGGGCGTGAGTCCATTGGCATGACGGCGCTTTGTTTTGTATGTTTTAGTGTTCACGATGATCCAGGCTAATATGTAATGATTTTATTACATAGTGAAGGGCTTAGCCAACAGATTTTATGCTTTGATCTTCGAAAGCCCTATTTGAGCAAAGTTATGCAGAAGCAGCTAAAAGTTTCTTGCGAATCCTAAGAAGTTCTGGTGACAGTTTGCGTGTAGAGGTTGATAAGAGGTATTTATCTAACCCACCGTTGTGTTCAATGGTGCGCAAACCATGATTGGAAACCTTGAGCTTAAAAGTTGTTTTAAGCAGATCACTGTAAAGGTTTATGGTGTTCAAATTTGGTAAAAAACGACGACGGGTTTTGTTATTAGCGTGGCTTACGTTATTGCCAGTAAGAACACCCTTTTGAGTCACGGAACAGCGGCGAGACATAATTAAACCTTTATTTTAAATATCATGCATTTATTAATGGATTCTCGGTAGCGGGTCAAGAGAAAATAAAGCCTTACCCTCTTTTTGATTTGAACGCTGTCCATGTGTTACAGAAAAAAACAGCTGAGGCACCATTAGCCAGGACATTGTTTGCCGTGTTGAAGATATCAAAAAGAATATAGATTGCAGTGATCAAGCCCGTCATTTCCTGTGTAAAGCCAAAGCTGTTGGTTAAAACGGGAATCATAACGTAAATCCCCCCCCCTGGAATGGAGACAATTCCAAAACGGAGAAAAGCCATGAAGAGAGCGCTGGTAATAAGTGTGCCTGTATCAGGAAGTCCCTGATTAAAAGCGATGGCTGTGGCAAAGATTAAGAAAGGAACGCTGGTGCCATCCCCAAGCAGATGCACATTGGTTGCAGGCGGTAAAAAGGCATCAGCCATGCTGGGGTCTTTGAGATGCTTTTTAACCGCTTTGAGGGACTGGGGAAGAGCTGCCGAGCCTGACAAGGTCATCATCCCAGTAATGTAAGGAGGGATCATATCTTTGACTAGTTTTTTGAAGGCTCCAAAGTTGAATTTTGTTGCAAGAAGCAAAATGAAAAAACAGTACAAAATTTGAAACCCAAAGATCAGTCCAACTAGGGGGGCGTAATCTTGGAATATATTATCCAATAAGCCCTCGTAATGCAGTTGGGCGACAAAGCCGCCAACAAAAAGAGGAAGCAATGGAACGAAAAATTTGTTGATGAAAATATCAATGAAACGCCGAGCGCTGATTTCACTGAGTGTGAAGATTCTTTCAGGCATAAAGCGGGCCATAAATCCAAGCAAAAAGCCCAATGCCAGGCCAATTTGAGTTGGGATGAGTGGCTTTAAATCTGATTTAAAAAAGGGAACGAGAGCCTTTTTGATGTCTTCGGCGCGTGTGGGACACAGCTCTGGATACGTTGTGAGGATTTGCGCCGCCCCAAATCCGTATAAGTTGGCAATAAAATTTGATGCAATGAAAAACAGAATTAAGGTTACAACGAAGCCGATGACACCTGATTGCATCCGGCTGAGCGAAAGAAAAAGAAAGGACATAACCAACCAAGGCAGACAAAGTTTTAGAACGGTTAGAATCAGCGAGCTAGCTGTTAACAAGCCTTGCAAGACTGTATGAGGCAGCATGTTGCCAAATAGAAATATGAGGGCGATAATCAATGTGACTTGAATTGGGGGGCTTAAAAGAGGGGCGAAAATTTTTCTCATCATTTTTCCTTGATAGCACGCTTTAGGTAAAATTCAATCTTTATTTAAAGGTAAAAATGTTATTCTTAATACTGTAGGAGCTTTATTGCTGAAACGCCGTAAATTAAGTATTATTGGTTTGATCAGTTGAGGTTCAAAATGGTTCATCTAAACGCAAATAAATCCCAGCATCCCTTTCATCTTGTTGAACCCAGTGTTTGGCCTTTGATGACGTCTTTATCTGTTTTAGTTTTAGGGGTTGGTTTTGTTTTGCTCATTAATGCTTATCCTGTTGGGACGACGATCTTGCTTTTTGGATTGGGGGGCTTTGTGGCGTGTTTGGCAGGGTGGTGGCGTGATGTAATTTTGGAATCCCACGTCGAAAAACAGCATACCCCAGTTGTGAAAACGGGTCTTAAATTAGGGTTTTTGATCTTTATTTTAAGTGAATTTATGTTCTTTTTTGGCTTTTTTTGGGCCTATTTTAGTGCAAGTTTGTTTCCTGCAGAGGCGATAGGAGGTGTTTGGCCCCCTAAGAATATTGAAACGATCAATCCCTTTCGACTGCCTTATTTGAATACTCTCATTCTTTTACTGTCAGCATCCAGTTTAACATGGGCCCATGAAGCCATTGGTCAAAAAAAGGAAAGAGATAACTTTTTGATGGGTCTTGGGATTACCATCCTTCTAGCGCTGGTTTTTACATTTGTTCAAATTTATGAATATAGCCATGCTGCTTTCTCTCTCTCTGATGGCATTTATGGATCCAATTTTTATATGTTAACGGGCTTTCATGGCCTTCATGTTATTATTGGAACCATCTTCTTAGCGGTTTGTTATTTTAGAGTGCGCGCCCATTGTATGGATGAAAAAAAACAAGTAGGCTTTGAAATGGCCGCTTGGTACTGGCATTTTGTTGACGTTGTTTGGTTGTTTCTATTTGTGTTTATTTATTGGTGGGGACGGTAAGTCTAGGAGGAATGATGAAGAATAAGAAATTTTATTTAGCGGCTTTTATTGGTGTATGTGGTGCGCTGATATTGCTGATGCTTGGGAACTGGCAGATCGAGAGAGATGATTGGAAACAAGAAATTTTACAGCGCCTGGAAGAGGCCCCTAAAAAGAAAGCGGTTTTACTGAGTGATATTCCTGAAAATAAACTGGAGCAATACCTCTACAGACGTGTGCGTGTCCGCGGGATGTGGGGAACAGGAGGAAATTATTATGTCATTGCGCGCACGAATAAAAAACGCGTTGGCTATCATATTTTAGGGATTGTTGAGCTGCCGACCAAAAAATATATGATGGTTAATTTTGGTTGGGTCGGCCACAAACAGTTTTCAACCCGCGATCGCTATTCAGCAGATTTTATTGGACGTCTGCGCAAAGCCCCCAAAAGACATTGGTTCTCTGCTGGCCACACGCCAGACAAAATGGAATTTTCAAGCATTGATCCCCAAACCATTGGGAAGAGGCTTGGAATTGATCTTTTGCCATACTATGTGGATCATGTTCGCCCCGATACAGGTAAACAACCGGTGCCGATCCCCAATGCGCTGAGCCTTCCCAATAATCATTTAAACTATGCAATGACTTGGTATGCCTTGGCGTTGGTTTGGGTGATTGTTTTTGTCCGGATGTTGTGGTTGGTGCGTAGAAAGTCTGATTAGTTTTGAGACACTTGTACGGCGGCTCTTGTTTCTGTGATCACTCTTTCCACCTCTTGAGTTGACATATCAGGGCTAATTGGCAGGCGCACCAAGCGAGACGCAACATCTGAAGCATGGAGGATATCACCGCTCGCCCGACCAAACTTTTTCCCCGCTGGAGAGGCGTGTAAAGGGACATAATGGCTTATTGCTTTAATCCCCTGTTCTTGAAGATTTTTGATCACAGACGTTGCTTGGGAGGCTGTTGGCATCAGGAAGTAATAGATGTGGCCGTTAATCGCACACGCCTCTGGGACATGCATGCGTTGAATGAGGTCTTTTTCATCTAAGTCTCGTAGGCCTTCATGATAAGACCGCCAGATATCGAGACGTTTTTTGGTGATGGTTTCTAAAGACTGTAGTTGGTTCAAAAGATATTCCGCTTGTAGATCGCTCATCAGGTAGGAAGATCCCACATCAACCCAGGTGTATTTATCAACCTGACCTCGGAAAAATTGGCGGCGGTTGGTTCCTTTATCTCTGATGATTTCGGCTCTTTCAACCAGGTCAGGGTCATTAATAACCAGACATCCCCCTTCGCCACATGAGATGTTTTTTGTATGATGAAAGCTGAAAGCAGCCGTTGAACTTTGAGTCCCAATCTTTTGGCCCTGATATTGAGCCCCGATACATTGAGCTGCATCTTCAACAACAAATAAACCATGGCTTTTAGCAATTTTTTGAATGCGCGCCATGTCACAGCTTACGCCGGCATAGTGCATGATAATCATGCCTTTGGTTTTCGGGGATATTGCTGCAGTGATTTTATCAGGATCAATGTTCAGCGTTTGTGGATCACAATCAACAAAAACAGGAGTTGCACCGACAAGCACAACGGCTGTTGCCGTTGATGAAAAAGTAAAACTTGGAACGATGACTTCGTCGCCAGGTTTGACATTCATGAGCAGCATGCTCATTTCCAGAGCCGCTGTACAAGAAGGCGTTAAAACAACGAGAGGCGCTCCAAAGTGGCGCTCAAGCCACTTCTGTGTTTTTTGATTAAAGGGGCCGTCGCCTGAGAGAAGATTCATAAGCTTAGCTTGCCACGCGATTGATGCAATTTGGACAAGAAATATTTGGCTTGTAATACTGGCTTTGTCTCTCTTGATCAGTGAGAGGAGAGCGGCAACGATAACACTGAACCATGCCGTTGGGTTTGCAGTCGGGGGTAATAGCTACCCGTTTATCAAAAACGAAGCAGTCTCCTTCGTAATGCTCTTTGCCGACTTTTTGAAAGTAGTTAATAATGCCCCCATCGAGCTGATACACTTTTTTAAAGCCTTCTTTTTTAAGAAAGGGGGCTGCTTTTTCACAGCGCACACCCCCTGTACAAAAAGTAACAACGGGCAGCTCTCGTGCTTCGGGTGGGAGACTTTGAAGGGTTTCTGTAAATTTTTTGAAGGTTTTTAGATCAGGATTCAGGGCATTTTTAAACGTTCCAATCTTCACCTCGTAGTCATTCCGCGTATCAAGAATGATGAAGTCTTTATTTTGATCGTACCACTTCTTCAGTTCTTCAGGCTCAATGTAGGGAGCTGGATTTGATTTTGGATCAATGCCCTTTTGATCGAATGCAATGATTTCTTTCTTAAGACGAACCAGCATCCGATTGAAGGGAACATAGTCGCTAAATGTTTTTTTTAGAGACAAGCCTTCGAGCCAAGAAATTTCAGCAAAAGAATCTAAAAGGGCTTTCACATGATCAGCGGCCCCAGAAATGTTGACATTGATTCCCTCGGGGGCAACCAAAATTGTGCCTTTAATATGATTTTTCTTGCAGAGGTTTAACAACAGCGCTTTAATCTCTGTCAGATGGTAGAGAGAGACAAATTTATAGCCAGA
>Ga0136558_1001988_pt1 | contig 10080 bp, 7 predicted proteins | sample AntRauTorckE6833_FD_101391 | JGI IMG/M metagenome (GOLD analysis project Ga0136558, IMG submission 101391) | Saline lake microbial communities from Rauer Islands, Antarctica - Metagenome Torckler E6 #833 | ecosystem: Environmental > Aquatic > Non-marine Saline and Alkaline > Saline | place...
AACAACGACTGTCCATTGCCCGCGCCTTACTCAAGAATGCTCCCATCCTCTTGCTCGATGAAGCGACCGCATCAGTCGACTCCGAAACAGAACACCAAATTCAAGACGCTCTGGATCAATTGATGAAAAACCGTACGGCTTTCGTCATCGCTCACCGCTTGTCGACCATTCAAAACGCGGATCGAATCTACGTGCTGGAAAATGGTGAGGTTATCGAAGAAGGCACGCACACCAAGCTACTTGCTAAAGAAGGCAAATACGCCGAACTCTGCCGCAAGTCGTTTCTCAATGATGAAGAGAAACAACCCAGCTGATAGGCACATTACTCCGAGAGCATAAACCCACCTATGGAATCATCTGCCGTATGATGCCAAATCCACTCTTGTTGGGGCACTCCTTTGGTAATCATTGAAGTGAGATTTTTTCCAACTTAAGAAGGCGCTCAGTTCGTCACGATATTCATCACACAAATTTTTGAGCCTGAGCAAATCATCCAGATAGCCACCAATTTGTGTGTCAGGGTTTTCATCGTCCACTCGGACAAATCGATCCAACTCCACAATCGCCTGTGAAAACAAAACGAGCGGCATCTGAGTGTACCGCTGAAGTCGGCTCTCCTCGATCATATCCAAGAGAATGCGAACATTTCTCTCTAATGATTGGTGCGTTGCATCCGCCGGATTCAAGTCGTTAACTTTTTGAATGACGCAATCTCGAAATTGATAACCCTTCAAAAAGTCCGATGCTGATATTTGGTCAATGCGAGTATGCATGTTGGTATTTGTCATAGCTCCTTTATACGCTAAATAAACAGCCCTCCGCTATTACATCACATCGCCCAGTTTATAACTGGGCTAAGCATCCTTCAACTCAAAGCATGTGCCCCGCGGCCATCGCTTGATAGATCGGGCTGCTTTCTCGCAGATCATCATGATTGCCATCAGCCACGATCTCACCTCGTTTGAATACCAAAATGCGATCCGCAATGGTGATGGTGCTAAAACGATGCGCGATGATGAAGGTTGTCCGTCCTTTCACCAACTCGGCCAAGGCGGACTGCACCATCGCTTCGCTCTCTGTGTCCAGAGCACTTGTCGCTTCATCAAGAATCAATATTGGAGCATCACGGAGAAATGCCCGGGCAATCGCTATTCGCTGACGCTGACCGCCTGAGAGCTGATCTCCTTGTTCGCCAACCTCGGTCTCATAACCGTCTGGCATGGCGCCAATGAACTCATCCGCATGCGCTTTTACCGCAGCCTCACGGATCTCATCATCATTGGCATCCAAGCGGCCGATTCGAATATTATCTGCAATGCTACCCGAGAACAACGAAGGCATCTGCGGAACCACCGCCACATGCTGACGCAAATCCTTTTTGCTGAACTCTTTGATGTCGATTCCATCGATCGTGATCCGCCCGCTTTGTGGGTCGTAGAAACGTGGGATCAAATTGGCAAAGGTGCTCTTGCCAGCACCACTTGGCCCCACCAATGCAACAGCCTGGCCTGGGAGAACATCAACCTTCACGTTGGTCAACACAGGCTCTTCCTCATAAGCAAATGACACGCCCTCAAATGCGATGGATTTTTCTGGAGCCTTAAATTTATGTGGGCTTTCTATCTCTGGCTGGTCGTCCGGTTGATCCATGATGAAATGCATCCGCTCCAATGCGGCTTCACCTTGACTGAACTGTGCGTGGATCGCGCCGAGCTTTTTGATGGGCTCATAGGACATGTAGAGCGCCATCCCAAGTGCCATGAACCCTTCCAATGTCATCCCCGCTCGCACACCAAAGAACAAGGCAGCCGCAAAACCTAAAGCCGCAACAACCTCAATGGATGGGGAAATCGCCTGCCGGTATTTTGTCACTTTAAGAGTCAACTCAAGCATCTTGCGAATCCGCTTGCGAAACTCGGAAACCTGTCGTTCTTCAAGATTGTAAGCGCGGATTTCTAGCGATGACTGCAAACTTTCGGCGAGGACCGCCGACAAGTCACCACCTTCACGCTGAAGACTCTTGGCTCTGGGGCTAAGACGCTTTCCTGCAGTGCGAATCACCAACACGCATACCGGCACCGTCACCAAAGAAATAAGCGCGATGAAAAAACTGTGGTCCCGACTCGCCTGAATGCCAAGGTAGACAAGCGCTGAGATAAGTGTCGCTGGCTGTTTAACAAGATCACTGGAGGCATTCACCACTACCTGCTTGAGGATTTCCGTATCGCTCATCACACGTGCCAATAGGTCGCCAGAGCGGTTCTTTTTAAAGAATGATAACGGCAAACTCTGAAGTTTAACGAACATCTCTCCACGGATTTCTTCAAGAACTCGCAAGCCCGAAAATTGAACTAGATAGGCATTACCATATCCCGACATGGCGCGAATCAAGAAGATGAACGGAAGCCACATGCAGGTGACCAACAGGAATTGATCCGTCGATAATGACGACACCCATTGATGCAATGATCCCAACATCTCGTTAAGACCGGCCTCGATCGGCAGGGTGTTATTGATCCAGTCTGGGATCTCCACTTTAAAGCTCTCACCCGCCTGTGGGTTTTCATCGAACAAGATTGGAAACACCACCTGAGTCATCAGCGGCAATCCCAAACCACTAGCCACCGCATAAATCAAACCACACACCACACCAACAAGGAATGGCCACTTCACGGTCAGCAGGTGACGATATAGAGGAATAAAGCGCTTCACGAACGCCGCTAGAGTCATCCCCTCCACGCATCTGTGGCAAGCCCCATTCTTGGTCCCAGCGCAACTCAGCGATTTCCGCCTTGTCGCTGACCCCACCTAGAGCAAAGATTTTCATGTTATGGCAGCTCCTCAAAACACCATCGCCTTGGTTTACGATTACGACCAAACGCTCAGCCCACGCTACATGCAGGACGATGTGCTGTTCCCCGAGTTCGGCATCGATCCCAAACAATTCTGGAAAGGGTGCAACGCGCTCGTCAGCGAGCAAAAGTGGGACGGTGAGCTAGCCTACATGAAATGCCTCCTCGATTACCTTGGCATGGACAATGTGACCAATGATCGCCTCAGCCAGTTGGGTAAAGGGCTGCAGTTCTTTCCCGGGCTGCCTGAAATCTTCACCGAACTGCCTAAAGCCGCCCTCAACACGGAACATGAACACGCTGGCATCAAGGTGGAGCACTACATCATCTCATCCGGCCTCAAGGCGCTACTCGATGGCTCCCGACTCGAACCCTACGTGAAATCCATCTTCGGCTGTGAGTTTGGAGAGGATAAAGAAGGACGCATCAGCTTCCCGAAGCGGGTCATCTCGCACACCACCAAAACTCAGTTTCTCTTTCGCATCAACAAAGGCATGCTCCGCTACGATCAAGACGTGAACGACCACATGCCGCATGATCAACGCCCGATCCCCTTCGAAAACATGGTCTATGTCGGCGACGGCCCTACCGATGTCCCATGCTTCACCGTGATGAACCGCAATGGCGGTCATGGCATCGCCGTCTACAACCCTGATGACGAAAGCGGACGTTCATTCCGCAAATGCTACCAACTCTCTACTCACGCCAACCGCGTGAAACACATCGCCCCCGCCGATTACCGCGAAGGATCCCACCTCTGGCTGCTCCTCGCTGAGATGACCCGGGAAATCGGCGACCGCATCCTCCGAGATCGCAGCGAAGAGTCGAAAAACGCAACGGTGGCAGCACCTGGATTCTGAAGAAAAAGCGCTCCCATCCCGCTCAAAACACACTGATTTGCCCAAAATCGCACATTTTTCAAAAACTTTCGCTTTTTCGCATTGCCACGCGCGCTGACCAATCATAGCTTCCCGCCCCCCGCGACCACCAACCAATTTTACCGCTATGTCCAAGCACAACAGCCTCAAATCAAACGCCTCCGTAGGCGGCAAACGTTCCGTTCTTAAGCGATTCGAACGCGTCAAGCTTCTCAAAGAGCGCGGCGAATGGAAAGAAGGCCGCTCTCCTGTTGGCCTTCCGAAGACCAAACACGAAGGGTAACCCCTTTCTGTCTTCCCTTTCTTTTTTCGCGCGGAGCCCTCTGGGTTTCGCGCCTTTTGTTTACCCATCATGAGCACCCGAGACGGCGTACGCCTTAACAAATACCTCGCCTCCTGCGGTCTCGGCTCACGCCGTGGTTGCGAAGAGCTCATCCAAGCAGGCCGCATTGAAGTCAATGGCCACACCTGCACCAACATGGGCACACGCATCAACCCTGGTGACCACGTGCGCATGGATGGCACCCGTGTCAGCTCCAACGAGCCAGTGGTGATCGCCATGCACAAACCTCGCGGCTTGGTTTGCACCCGTGAGGATGAACTCGGCCGTGATACCATTTACGCGCTTTTGCCAGAAAACCTGCGCTCATTGCACCATGTTGGCCGCCTCGATCGCGAATCCGAAGGGCTTCTCATCATGACCAATAATGGCGACTTGTCCCAACAATTGATGCATCCATCGAACACGGTGGAGAAGGAATACTTGGTGACAGCCAACCAATCGTTCGAGAAATCCCACCTCGAACAATTTCTAGTGGGCATCTACACGCCAGAAGGAAAACTCAAAGCCAAAGCCGTCGAACGATTGTCGCCGCGACGTATTAAAATCGTCCTCGATCACGGCGCGAAACGCCAAATTCGTATCATGTTCGACACACTCGGCTATCAAGTAACAAAACTGCTTCGTGTCCGCGTCGGCAATCTCTGGCTAGGCGATCTACAACCCAGCAGCTGGGCAATCCTCACCTCGAAGGAAATCGCGATGTTGATGGCAAAAGACGAGCCGAAAAAAGCGAGCACCTCGCCGAGAAAAAGACGGGATTAACTTCCTCTGGTGACTTGCCCGATCCAAATTAGCCCACTAGGATCAGTTCCAGCATTTGCGTGATATGCGCATTCTGCACCCAACCCATTTCCTATGAGCAGCAAAAAAACGAACATCGACCGCAGCAAGGACATCGCGATCAAGCCGTCCAAAGAATTCTCAAAGAAAGCCCGCATCTCATCGATGGCGGCTTATAAAAAACTCTACAAAGAATCCATCGATAAGCCCGGTAAGTTCTGGGCCAACGAAGCCAAGGAACTTCATTGGCAAAAAAAATGGACCAAGACGCTCGACTGGAAAGCACCATTTGCCAAGTGGTTCGTTGGCGGAAAAATCAATGTTTGCGAAAACTGTGTCGACCGCCATGCGAATGGACCACGTCACAACAAGGCGGCGATCATATTTGAAGGTGAACCAGGCGACAAACGCGTCATCACCTATGGCCAACTCCAACGCGAAGTCAGTCGCTTCGCCAATGTGCTCGAAGCCAAGGGAGTCAAGAAAGGTGACCGCGTTCTTATCTACATGCCAATGATCCCGGAAGCGGCCTTTGCCATGCTCGCCTGCGCGCGCATTGGCGCCGTTCACAATGTCGTGTTCGGCGGATTTGCTGCAGACTCCATCGTCGACCGCCTCGAAGACTCTGGAGCAACGACCGTGATCACCGCAGATGGCGGATGGCGCCGTGGTAAAATCGTTCCACTGAAACCCGTGGTCGACGAAGCACTGAAAAAATTCAAAAAGGTCGACCAAGTTATCGTCGTCAACCGCTGTGACAACAAAGTCGCCATGAAGCGCAATCGTGACAGCTGGTACCACGATGACATCAAAGACGTGGCAGCCAAGCACACTCCACAAGGTTTCGACTCCGAACACCCGCTATTCGTGCTCTACACCTCAGGCTCGACCGGAAAACCAAAGGGCATTTTACACACCTCCGGCGGCTACCTAACAGGCACCTACTCAACCTGCAAATACATCTTCGATATGCGCGAAGAAGACGTCTATTGGTGCACCGCAGACGTCGGTTGGATCACCGGACACTCCTACATCGTCTATGGACCACTCGCAAATGGCGCCACCCAAGTGATGTATGAAGGTGCCCCAAATTACCCCGACTTCAGCCGCTTTTGGCAAATCGTCGAGGAATACGGAGTTTCCATTTTCTACACAGCACCAACCGCCATCCGCGCATTCATCAAAGCCGGAAACGACCTTCCAGCAAAACACGATCTCTCATCGCTGCGCCTTCTCGGGTCCGTCGGTGAACCGATCAACCCAGAGGCGTGGAACTGGTATCACAAACACATCGGTGGCGGACGCTGCCCAATCGTGGACACCTGGTGGCAAACTGAAACTGGTGCCATCATGATCTCGCCACTACCTGGCGCAACACCCTGCAAACCAGGCACCGCAACCATGCCATTCTTCGGCATCGATGCCGCCATCCTCGACGAGGCTGGGAATGAATGCAAAGCGAACGAAGATGGCAGACTCGTCATCCGCAAACCGTGGCCATCCATGGTGCGCACGATCTATAACGATAAAGCACGCTACAAAAAAACCTACTGGTCCGACTACCCTGGCCTTTACACCGCAGGTGATGGCGCCCGCAAAGATAAACAAGGCAACATCTGGGTCATTGGTAGACTCGACGATGTCCTCAATGTTTCAGGTCACCGCCTAGGCACCGCTGAAATCGAAAGCGCTTTGGTTTCTCATAAGACCGTTGCTGAAGCCGCAGTGATCGGTAGACCTCACGAGCTCAAGGGACAATCCGTTGCGTGCTTTGTGACCCTTAAGAAAGGCATTAAAGAATCGCCAGAACTCAAAGCAGAACTCCGTGCTCATGTTGGAAAAGTTATTGGCGCAATCGCAAAACCAGATGACCTCTACTTTGCACCAGGCCTGCCAAAAACACGTTCTGGAAAAATCATGCGCCGACTCCTCAAGGAGTTGGTCAGCACGGGAAAAGTCTCCGGCAATGTAACAACGCTTGAAGACTACTCGGTGATCGAAAACCTCCAGAAGCAGATTACCAGCTCATAGCACTCGGTGACTCCACCGCGCCTCATTAGTCGCTAAACATGAATGAGCGAATATGCCTCATTCATCGGATATCACCAAGCGTTCTGGCTGAGGCAGTGAGATCTCCTCCTCGTATTGGCTCAGGTCCAGACTATCGAGCACATTGGTTCTCTTTTTGACCAATACCGGCTCAGTCGTGTCTTCCCCATAACCAGGCAATTCACTGTGATAAGGGTCATCGCCCATCAACACTGGCGATTTGGGACGCACCGGCACAGCATCCACCGTTGATCCATCAAAAATATCCATGCTCGAGAGCTGGCCGAAGCTGCTGGCTCCTGCGTGCACATGGCAATATGGCATTCTCTGACTGCTTGGCTGAAAGTATTCATCCACCGCAGTGGAATGCGATCGCACGATATTCGAGTTAGGATCTTCTGAATATTCCTGGCAAAACTGTGTGGCTTTCTGACCTGAAGAAGAACAAACAGAAATCGTAACCAGTTCTTCAGGACGCGGAAACTCACCTAAGCCAAACAAGGGCGACGCCGCATTCATCGCAGCTTGCCAAACTGGCATCGCCAAATCTCGACTAAAGGCGCCTGGATAGATCGATTGATCACCAGCATTCAAAAATCCAGTCCACACACCACACGCCACTTGGCGGTTGTATCCCAAAAACCAACCATCTCTAAAATCGGGTGTCGTCCCTCCTTTCGCTGCACCATGAAATGGCTTCTGCACTAAGCCCGCAAACGCACCTTTGGCGCTTCCGTGATCCATGGACCCCCGCATCATGTCGTGAATTTGCCATGCTGACAGCGGGTTGATCACAGGCTTACTGCTAAGCGCTTTGGGCTCACGTCGATAGACCACTTTGCCATCAGCATCTTGAATACGATCCAGGTAGACCAATGAGCCGTCTGAAATCTCTCCAGCTTCACCAAAAACAGAAATGGCGCGCACGGCTTGCTTCAATGATGACTCTTCAAACCCAACGGCAACCCGTCTCAACAACTCGGCATCTTCCCACGGAAATCCAAATTCAACCGCCTGATCCACTAAGTTTTGCAAGCCAAGATCATCGGCCAAACGAACGGTCGCAGCGATCTTCGAATATTCAAACGCATGACGCATCGTCACCTCACCATCATAAACAGGATTGTTCACTTCCATCCCCCACTCGCCCAAAATGCCCTCACGGCCACCAATCATCACCGAGCGGTTGTCCATCGGTTCATCGTGCAAAATCTTTGCCGGTGTGATGCCCCGCTCGAGAGCAGCCGCGTAGATAAAAGGAAATAAGGCAGTCCCCATCGGGCGAGTACCAGCCTCAATAAAATCATAGGGCACCTGTGCGTAATCACGACCACCAACATGAACCAACACCTCCCCCGTCGCCTTATCCACCATCAAACATGCTCCCTGCAAAAACTTAGGTGCTTCACCACTATCAGGATGAAAATCTTGCTGCCTCTGGTTTTGATAATCTGAACGTGCCTCTGCTCGTGACAATGTTTTGAGCAATTCTTCTTCTGCCGCTTGCTGGGCTTCAGAGAGAATGGTGGTGTGAATTGTGTATCCGCCTGCAGCCAATCCATCATCGCCCATCACCACACCAACAGCATCCGCAATCCGCTCATACAAATGCGACGTCCCACGCTGAAGCGGCTTGGGATTTAGCGTCAGCTTAAGCGCCCTTAGTCGTCTCGCTTCTTTGCTTTTCAGCATGCCTAGGTCCACCATCCGGGTCAGCACCATGTTGCGCGCCCTAAGATTGGCCTCACGATCATTGAGTGGCGAAATATTGGTCGGGTTTTTGATACAGCCGACAATCGCAGCGCTCTGCAATGTGTTGAGCTCACTTGGCTCTTTACCGAAATACCCTAGGGAGGCCGATCGAATCCCGTAGTAACCACTACCAAAATAAATGCGGTTCAAATAGAACTCGAGAATCTCTGACTTGGTGAAATTACGCTCAATGCGCTGCGCAAGAAATGCCTCCACCATTTTCCTCTGCATCCCTGTCTCGCCGCGCTCTTCACGCTCGCCTTCAAGGTCGTAGGCATTGCGCGCCAACTGCTGGGTGATCGTGCTCGCCCCTTGAGTTCTCTCTCCTGCCTTCCAGTTGAGATAAAACGCGCGAACGACACCAATATAGTCCACCCCATCATGAATCTTGAACCGCTGATCTTCTCCCGCTATCAAGGCATCAATGAAGACCTCGGAAACATCATCAATCGTGATAATACTGCGATTTTGAACAAAAAACCGACCGATCTCCTTGCCATTCCTATCCACGATCAAACTCGGCAACTCCACATTATTGATCCGACTCAAGTCATAGGTCTCAGCCCGCTCGCGGTATTCACGCGTGTAATCTTCAAAATATTTATACCCCTCATTCACGGCAACTCCGCAAGCCACACACAAAAACAACAGGAACCACAAACGTTTGAGCTTGTAGAATGGCCTCTTGGGCTTCCTGTTTGAGTCCTTAGATGTTTGTTTGATTGCCATGCCTGATCCAGATCGACTGCCGAAACTCTCGGCAACCAAAGGCCTAAATAGGTATCCCAATGAGGAGCATCCCGCAACTCATTCGTTGGATACGCTTCTCCGCAGTCGCATCCAGCGGTCAGGCCCGATGCGTTTTTGCGATTTTATGGCCGCCGCACTGTATGAACCAGAACTGGGTTATTACTCCCGTGGCACCCAACAAGTGGGCAAGGAAGGAGACTTCTTCACCAGCGTCAGCGTCGGCCCATTGTTTGGACAACTCTTGGCCAAACGATTCATCAATGAATGGGAATCCATCGGGCAACCCGCAGCATGGCGCATCATCGAATGCGGCGCACACGATGGCAAACTCGCCTTCGATATTCTAAGCACTCTCGAAACCACCAATCCAAAAGCATTCAACTCCCTTGAATACGCGATCCCTGAACCGCTCGCCGAGCTGCAAGAAGCACAACAAGAACGCCTCGCGAGATTTGCCGATCAAATCCACCACGTCGCTGATGCCTCTGAACTTCACTCAAACCCGCTTCCCGGATTAGTTTTTGGCAATGAGTTGTTAGACGCGCTGCCATGCCACCTCGTCGAACTCCGCGATGGCCAATGGCACGAATGCCGAGTCACCGTAGCAGATTCAAACTTCGATTGGGAATTACACACCATCACCGACCCGTCACTATCCGACGCGCTTGAACCCATT
>Ga0136558_1002000_pt1 | contig 10042 bp, 6 predicted proteins | sample AntRauTorckE6833_FD_101391 | JGI IMG/M metagenome (GOLD analysis project Ga0136558, IMG submission 101391) | Saline lake microbial communities from Rauer Islands, Antarctica - Metagenome Torckler E6 #833 | ecosystem: Environmental > Aquatic > Non-marine Saline and Alkaline > Saline | place...
AGACCGGAAGAAGGCACCTCTCAACTACGGGAGGATCTCCAGACTCATTTGCTCCTGCTGGGCGCCAAGCCTAAAAGTGGGACAGCAATTTTTTTCTCTATTAATCATTTTTTAGGCCTAAATCCAGATCAAAGATTCGATGACAAACCTGGTAGAATCAGAAAAAGGGTATTAGAAAATCATTATTGGCTACTCATCCATCACAAAGACTTGATCAAGCCTGACAATGAAATCACAGATCTTCACTGGAAAACCCAGACTCCTACAAGTCCTACCTTTTCAGCAGAATTAAAAAAACTCCTTGAAGGCGGCGGAAGCAGGCAACATATAAAGTTTAAGGTAGCTCTCTTCCTCAACAAAACCTTACTTGATGGCAATATAGAGAGCTTTAAACAAAGCCTTCCACGTAAATAAAAAGCATCATAAATTTCATCAACCTACTAAAAAAGCCCCAGCATGGGGCTTTTTTATGGAAGGGTGCCCAAATCTTTCTATGCCTGATGGGGTGGCCACACTTTATCGAACGCCGCGAGTTTTGCTTCTTGTAATGTTTCGTACCATCCATCTAAACGCTCCCCACTAACGCTCCCCGAATAGCCACCATACTTACCTTTATAGAAAACAAAATTGTAGCCATCTTTATTCAGATACGGATTCTCATTTTTAGATGTTTTCCAACTTTGCAAATCTGGAAAAGCTGTTCGCCTACGCGTCCGATTTTCTAATGACTGTGCTCGCTGTTTTGCTGCTGCCACATTGGCCGCAATTGAGGCAGGATCATCATTCTCACCCATCATGTGCCCAGCGCATATGCAGCCCACATCCAAAGTTAGAGGTGCCTGATTCCCGTGCTCCATGTGATGAATGTAACGAACCTGCTCTCGCTCACACATTTGGCATTCAGTCATGCCATCAGATCCTAAATCTTCGGCCGTTGTGCATGTCCACCCCCGTTTAGGCGTCACACTATCGATCCATCGTCCACTGGCACCTTTTGATCCCGCGCGGGCCTCAAGGCAATCTTGCCGCATCCCATCACAATGCGGGCATACAGCTTGAACGCCGACCGCTAAAATAGCGATAAACATTCCGATTAAAGTTTGATATGTCATTTATTTTCCTTTTGTTCATATATTTCAAAGGTATACCACACATTTTTCCAAGCCCTATCCCGTATTTTCACGGGGCTTTTTTATGGTTTGGCACCCTCTTTTGCCCCAAAAAACTTTGCTTCAAATTGAATTTTTTAAAAATGAAAAATTTTTCTTGGCGCGAGCTTCTGAAAACGGTATAGATAATTTCAAAGCCGGATTAGCTCAGTTGGTAGAGCAACTGATTTGTAATCAGTAGGTCGTCTGTTCGAGTCAGACATCCGGCACCACTCCCTCCCATTCAATCCTTTTGCTCCAAAACCTCTTTCAATGATGTAAGTCCTTGACCCGGGCGTAATTGTTTTGTTTTCAACTCACCTGGCACCCAGCCCTGTCCCCACAACAGATCAAGGGTCACCTCTCCCTTAAAACGTTTTTGCCATACATCCTCCAGAACAACCGCAAATCGTTTGGGCATCAAGCCCTTTTGCCCGCCATCTTTTTGCACAAAACTCTGTTCTGCCATGCTTTTAATGTCTTGCCAAAAACAAGCCAAATCAGGGTAGTGAATTTTCCTATGATCCACATCAATCACGGGCAGAATAAAGCCGGACTGCTGCATCATCTGAGCAAAATGGGCAGCTGAAACAAAAGGGATAACGCGTGCATGCGCCCCCTCAAAAATCTGGGCATCCGTTTCGAAGGCGGCTTGCTTTATTTCCTGAAGGGTCTCTTGCCCTGGAAACACCCCTAAAAATAAACCATCTTCTCTCAATGCGGCCTGATACTGAAACAACAATTCATCCCATTTCGGCACGCCGTGCATGTGCATTACGGAAACAACCAAATCATAGCTCCCGGGATGAATGGGCAAGATATCATCAAAGCAAGCCGTCCATGATGAAGGCAAATGTCTCAAGTCACCTCCATTCATCAGAACATCCACAGCGCCCAAACGTTCCAGGTACGCAATGAGCTTTCTCAAGGGCGGCCCTTGGTACAAGATTGTGTTAAAAGTCCGTTTAACAATCGAAAGACGTGCGTGGAGTTCGTCTAAAAAATAAGCTTCCAATTCAGCAGGATAGTCAATCTGCCGTCCTTGGCGATGGGCTTGACGACGCGTGGCTGACAGCCTCAGATGCGGCGCCATTTTGTCCCAGTCACCCCATCTTCCAAAGCAATTCCCTGAGCTTGAAGCGTGGTACGAATCTGATCAGCGCGTTGGTAGTCCTTTAACTTTTTCGCCTCTGATCGCTGCAAAATCATCTGCTCAATTTGCTCAGCTGTCAGATCAATACCGGTCAAGTCATGAAACCACTGGTCTGGTGAGCAGGTCAAAAATCCCATAAAACTTGCGGCTTTGACAAAGTTTTTTTGCACCGCTGCACGCTCCTCATCCTTTGCCACGAGCACCTCTTGCGCCATGTCTTGCAATCGCTGCACCGCTGAAACCGTGTTCAGATCATCCAACAACGCCTGCCCAAAAATTTGATCCAGATCACTGATCGATACGTCAGAAGCGCCATCTGTAGCGTCATATCCCTCAGCCGCCTGATAAAAGCGATTCAGTGTTTGGCGGCATTGGTGAACTCGGCTTTCTGTCCAGTCCAGAGGTTGTCGATAGTGGCTGCTCAACAACACCAACCGAATCAGTTCTCCTGGCATGTCTTTCAGCTTATCATTGAGGGTGAAAAAGTTCCCCAGCGACTTGGACATTTTTGTTGAATTCACTTGCAGCAACCCATTATGAACCCAAAACGTTGCAAGGTCTTGATAGGAGTGCGCACATCGACTTTGAGCACTTTCATTTTCATGATGGGGAAACAGTAAATCAATCCCTCCCCCATGGATATCAATGGGGCCTTGAAAAACCCGCTGAATCATGGCCGAACATTCAATGTGCCATCCTGGTCGGCCATATCCCCATGGGCTTTGCCAGCCCACTTCATCTGCTGCTGCAGGTTTCCACAAAACAAAATCATGAACGCTTCGCTTATACGATTCAACATCGATCCGTGCCCCGGCTTTCATATCCTCAAGGCATCGGTGCGATAAGCGCCCATAGTCTTTATCTTGGCTCACATCAAAGAGAACATGTCCCTCAGCAAGATAAGCCGCTTGGTTTTGCACCAACCGCTCAATCATAGCAATGATATCTTGAATGTGATCCGTTGCCTTTGGTTCAATGTCGGGCGCTAACACGTTTAAGGCCGTAATATGATCATGAAAGGCTGCAATCATCTCTCGGGTCAACGCCGTAATCTCTATATTCTTTTCAGCTGCACGATCAATGATTTTATCATCAACATCGGTCAGGTTACGCGCATAGGTCACTCTTGGATACAGCGCCTGCAACAAGCGATAGAGCACATCAAAAACAACCACGGGCCGGGCATTGCCAATGTGAATGTAATCATAAACCGTTGGTCCACAGACATACATTTTCACATGCTGTGGATCCATTGGTTTAAAGATCTCTTTTAACTGCGTCTTGCTGTTATAGAGCGATAGAGTTGGCATCGAAATCAGTCATCCGTTTCTAGAAGCTTTTGCCACCAACCTTTTTTCTGATGACGGCCTTTTTGAGGTCCATTTTTGGCAGACTCATTGGCAAAAATACCCATCTCTGTTTTGTTTTCTGGCTGAGAGACGGACGGCGCCTTTTTCTTTTCAGCAGGTTGGTGGTCTGCTTTCGGAGGCTGTTTCTCTAAATTTGGCTGACTCTCCGTGTTTCCATTCAGCTCGGTATTTTCTCTCGTGCCGGGTTTTTTATTTCTTCTTGGGCGTCGGCGGGACTTTTTAGCAGGACCCTCTCCTTGGGGCATTGCTGAATCGTCTCTATTTCCCTCATCATCACGGCGGACATTTTGATTTTGCTGAGGTTTTTCTTCCTTTGGCTGCGGCTGCTGCACAGTCTCATCGCTTTGCACGGCTTTTGGCTCTTTTCGCGGCCCCTTATCCCGGCCTTTGCGGGCCTCGCGTTGACCAGAGTCAGGTGTCTTTTTGCGGTCTTTTCCACCGCCAGGCTGTGATTTAGAAGACGCTGCATCCAGCATATCTTGACTGGTTGAGAACACCACTTCACCCTCAGTTCCTAGAATTTCAAAACCATTCCCAATGGTTGCAGAGGGCTCTAGAATAATAGATGCTTTGGTTTTCTCCTCGATGAGGCTCAGGTAATTTCGCTTGTTATTCAGGAGATAAAATCCAACCTCCTGGGGCAATTTCACCGTAATGCGATCTCGCTTGTTCAGGATAGCCTCTTCTTCAATCAAGCGCAGAAGTTGCAACCCCATAGATTCTGGCGAGCGCACATATCCTGTTCCCAAACAGCTTTGGCATTGAATGCCACTCCGTTCGTGGAGGCTGGGTCGGATACGCTGACGTGAAAGCTCTAGCAATCCAAATTGGCTGATACGTCCAATTTGAACACGGGCCCGGTCATCGATTAGAGATTCGCGCATCACGCGTTCAACAGCCTGGTTATGTTTCATTTCTGGCATGTCGATGAAGTCAACCACAATCAACCCTGCTAGATCACGGAGTTTGATTTGGCGGCACACTTCTGCTGCAGCTTCCATATTGGTGTTGAACGCCGTTGATTGAATGTGTCGTTCCCGGGTTGCACGGCCCGAGTTAACATCCACAGATACAAGTGCCTCCGTTTGTTGAATAACCAGGTACCCCCCTGATTTCAACAAAACCTGACTGTAGAAAATCTGATTGATTTGTTTTTCAATCCCATACTTAAAAAACAACGGTGTGTCAGGATCATCATATTTCTGTACTCGTTTTGCGTGGCTGGGCAAAACTTTTTTCATAATGTTTTTGGCGTTCTTGTAGGCTTCGTTTCCTTCAATCAGCACCTCATCCACATCGCGGGTGTACATGTCCCGCAGCGTCCGCTGAATCAGATCGGCTTCGGTATGAATCAAACTTGGCGCCACCGCCTGCATGGTCATATCGCGGATATCAGACCACAAGCTCAACAAGTATTTACAATCGCGCTTCAGCTCCGTTTTATTCCGATCCATCCCAGCGGTCCGAATGATCAACGACATTCCCTCCGGCACCTCAAAGGATGACAAGATTTTTTTCAAACGCTTGCGATCAGCAACCTTGTTGATTCGACGTGAAACGCCGCCTGTAGCATTGGTGTTTGGCATCAAAACACAATAACGTCCCGCCAATGAGACATAAGTCGTCATTGCCGCACCTTTATTATTGCGCTCTTCTTTCACCGCTTGCACAAGAACAATCTGACGGCTCTTGATAACCTCTTGAATCTTGTAGCGTCGAATAAATTCACGAACGCTTCTCGGACGTTTTGCGGAAGAAGGAGAAGGCTCTTCTGTTACCTCAGCTTCCGCTACCTCAACTTCTGCTTCTTCGCTTTCCTCTGGTGGCTTTTGCTCGTCTTCACTCTCAGCATCGTCAGTACTTTCATCAGAGCTCTCTTCATCAATCAGGTCAAGATCTTGCTGTTTTTTAAATTCTTCTTTACGCAACTCTTCAAAAAGCTTCCGGTCCTCAACAGGGATGCGAAAGTAATCGGGGTGAATTTCATCAAAAGCCAGGAACCCGTGGCGATTGCCACCAAAGTCAACGAAAGCAGCCTGCAGAGAGGGCTCTACCCGAATAACTTTGGCAAGGTATAGGTTTCCTTTGATGGTTCTCTTTTCAGCATGCTCGTGATCAAAATCCACAAGTTTTGAATTTTCAATAATGGCAACTCGAGTTTCCTCTTGATGCACGGCTTCAATAAGTATTTTTCTAGGCACTGTTTTCTAAACTCCATGATAGTCGGTACACGCACAAATAATATCGTGAATAAAATTTTCTGAATATTTATGTGTTTGACCATACTTTTTTATTAATTAATGTTTAATCTTTTTTGTTTTGCCGAAATCCTTTTAAATTCTTAAAAGTCTCGTCTATGATAATGGCATAGTAAATTAAGCAAGAAATAACATAAAATGATCTGGTTGTCATGATCAACAACATTGTTTTCTAGAAATTATGTACGTTTGTAATCGGATGCTTAGAATAAATCTTTTTACAGTCCTGGCTCTTTTGTGCAGCGCCTTCTCTTGGTTTTGTTCAGCTGGAGATTCAATCGATGTTCGTTTTGGGGCTCAACCCAAAGGGTTTCGAATCGTTTTGGAATCACGCCAACCCCTAACGCCGGTCACCTATCAAGGCAACCAAGACAAAGATGTCCTGATTCACATTAACAACGGGGCGCCGATTACCCTGCCATCCACACGCCCCGCCTATGTCCGGTCAGCAGAGCAGCAAAAAGTCAATGGCACCAAAAGGCAGTTAATTCTCTCTTTAAATGGCCCGATGGCCATCAAAAACAAATTTCGCATCGCCCCCAATCCAACCTATAAAAACCATCGATACGTCATTGATTTCCAAGAAAACGTAGCCAAGCCGCACACCTTAAAGCTTAGCAGCCCACCGCCAACGCAGAAAAGCCTGCCAACACCACTGCCGCCCCCTCAGAAAAAAATCATCATCATTGATGCGGGTCATGGCGGCGCCGATCCAGGCACCATTGGCAGAGGCGGCACCTATGAAAAAAACGTCACGCTAAGGGCGGCTAAAATCTTGGCGGACGTGTTAAAAAAAACAAATCGCTATGATGTCCGCCTCACACGCAGCACCGATGTTTTCATCCCGCTTGCCAAAAGAGTCCGGTTTAGCCGTGAAAACCAGGGGAATCTCTTCATATCCTTACATGCCGACAGCTCCCCCAGAGGCTCAGCCCAAGGGCTCTCTGTTTACACTCTCTCCCGTGTGGCGTCAGATAAAGAAGCTGCAAAGTTGGCCCAAAAAGAGAACAAGGCCGATTTGTTTATGGGAATTGACTTCGATTCAGAGATTCCAGAAGTTGCCAATATCCTCATTGATCTCACCAAACGGGAAACCATGAATTTGTCCATTTCCTGCGCTCAAATGATTCAAAATGCCATTGATAAAAAATATCTTTTATCAAGCAACAATCATCGCTTTGCAAACTTTGCGGTTCTCCGCACACCCGATATTCCGGCGGTTTTGGTAGAGCTGGGTTTTCTCTCTAACCCTGAAGATGAAAAAAAACTCAATTCCGATTTTTATTTACGTATCATTGCCTCAAAGCTGGTAAGCGCCATTGACCTTTTTTTCATGGATAAAAAAGCCCTATGACATCCTGGATTAAAAATCTTTTTTATTTTTTGTTGATTTCAGGACTGTGTGCAGCTTTATCCATCTTGGCCCTCTTTTATTTTTTTGGTCACGATCTTCCTGATTACACGCAGCTCAAAAAATATGATCCCCCTGTCCTAACCCGTCTTTTTTCTAAAGAGGGGGATGTTTTTGCAGAATACGCCATCGAAAAAAGAATCTTTGTCCCCATAGAATCCATTCCCGATCATGTAATCAAGACTTTCCTCGTGGTGGAAGATGAGCATTTTTACAGCCATTTCGGGCTTAGCATCCTCGGTATTTTCAGAGCGTCCTTCAACAACATCAAAAACAAACTCACCGGTCAAAAAGGGTTGATGGGCGGCTCGACCATTACCCAACAGGTCGCAAAGAATTTTCTGCTTACCAGTGATCGCACCCTTCTGCGCAAAATTAAAGAAGCCATTTTATCGATTCGCATTGAGCGGGCTCTGTCAAAAAGCAAGATTTTAGAACTTTATCTCAATGAAATTTATTTTGGCGCCAGTAATTATGGGATCGCCGCGGCGGCTCTCAATTACTTTGACAAGCCGCTCAATCAACTGTCTGTCGCTGAAACTGCCTATTTAGCAGCGTTGCCAAAAGCCCCTAATAATTATCACCCGATACGAAACAAGGAAGCCGCCCTTGCTCGGCGTAATTGGGTGATTGGCCGCATGTATGAAGAAAATCTAATCACAGCTGATCAAGCCCGCAGCGCCATACAAGAAGACATTGTTCTCCGACAGCACAAGACAAAAGATATTATTGATGCCAAATTCTTTGCCGAAGATGTTCGGCGTTTTATTGCCAATAAATATGGCACGCAAACACTCTATGAAGAAGGCTTGGTTGTCCATACAACCTTAAATTCTTTTTATCAACGTCTTGCGGATGACGCGCTGCGAAACGGTATCATCAAATTTGACCGGAAAAAAGGTTGGCGTGGCCCGATTGGCTCCCTTTCCCTGAAAACCTGGGTTCATTCTCTGGCAAAGATCGAGACGCCCATATATCTCGACACCTGGCGTTTGGCCGTTGTCCTTGATATTAAACCCGATCACGCCATCATCGGATTTAAAGATCAAACTTCGGGAACCATTCCTCTCCACCTCCTCAAATGGGCCCGGAAACACATACGTCTTAAAAATGGTAAAACAGCGCTGGGCAAAGAAATAACCCGCCCCCATGATGTGTTGACCCCAGGGGATGTCATTCTCGTTTCTAAAGAGGGCGGGTTAGAAACAGATCATTATCAACTCCAGCAAACGCCAGAAATAGAAGGAGCCTTGGTGGCGATGGATCCCCACACAGGTAAAGTGCTGGCAATGGCGGGCGGCTTTAGTTTTGACCGCAGCCAATTTAACCGGGCCAGCCAAGCTTTGCGTCAAACGGGTTCGGCCTTTAAACCCTTTACTTATTTAGCAGCGTTTGAAAAAGGCTACAGCCCCACCTCTCTCATTCTGGATGCGCCCTTTGTTTATGAAAGCGCACCTGGTCAACCTTTGTGGACACCCCAAAATATTGAAAAACGCTTTTTCGGAATCAACACCCTTCGAACTGCTCTGGAGCGCTCCATGAACACAACCGTGGTTCGATTGGCACATGCCATTGGCATGGAACAGATTATCTCTGTTGCCCGGCGTTTTGGCATTTATGAAAACCTGCCTCCTTACCTGTCTGCTGTCTTAGGGAGTGAAGAAACAACCCTGCTTCAATTCACCGCTGCCTATGGCATGCTTGCCAACGGCGGCTATCACATCCGTCCCTATTTGATTGAACACATTCAAAATCGTCATGGGAAAACCATTTATCGCCAGGACAATCGCACCTGTCCTTCTTGTGCCATCACGCCCCCAACCACCGACTTTGCCCCCACCTTAGACAGCAAAAAAGTCACCATCGCTGATCCCATCAGCACCTATCAAATCGTCTCGATTCTTGAAGGCGTTGGTGTCCGGGGGACCGGTCGCCGCGCAAAACCAAAAGATCAAATCATTGCCCTTAAAACAGGAACCAGTAATGACTACAAAGATGTCTGGACCTTGGGATTCAGCAAGGATCTGGTTGTTGGTGTTTATCTTGGCTATGACCACCCGCGCTCTCTGGGGCGCTTTAATACCGGTGGCTCTGTGGCGGGGCCTATTTTCAAAGAGTTCATGGAAAAGGCACTTGCCGCTCAACAACCCCAACCGTTTAAAGTTCCGCCTCAAACGAAGTTCATGCGCATCAATCGGTTGACGGGGCAGCGCGCCGAAGCAACTGATAAAAATAGCATCATCGAGGTTTTTAAACCCCATCAAAACCCCAATCCCAGTGGTAGTACGTCAAGTTCTTCCTTGTCAAATTCAGCTGTCAGTGGCATTTATTAAACAAAAAGTCCAATGAAAGCAGAAATAGAGTCTATTAAAAGCGAAATCGAGACCATTCTCTCCCTGCTCAGGAGGCATCTTTGACTGGGATAGCGCTCAAAAACGCTTAACCGAGCTGGCAGACATCATTCAAGCCGATGGCTTTTGGGATGATGCTCAAAAAGCACAATCTATCATGCAAGAGCGGTCGCAACTCGAATCGCATGTCAACGATATTTTAGCCCTAGAAAATAAGCTTGCCGAACTCGTCGATATGATTGAGATCGCTGAAAGTGAAAACGAGTCCGAGCTGGTGGCAGAATCGGAAAAAGAACTTGCTCAATTGCTGAAGGCAGCAGAGCGTCACCAATTGAAAAGCTTTCTCTCCGG
>Ga0136558_1002002_pt1 | contig 10036 bp, 11 predicted proteins | sample AntRauTorckE6833_FD_101391 | JGI IMG/M metagenome (GOLD analysis project Ga0136558, IMG submission 101391) | Saline lake microbial communities from Rauer Islands, Antarctica - Metagenome Torckler E6 #833 | ecosystem: Environmental > Aquatic > Non-marine Saline and Alkaline > Saline | place...
AAAAGAACGAGAATAATTAAAGTTTCCGATTTCCATTCTGCATCTCACGGTTTTGAATCCCCCCGCACCCATGAGTCATCCTACCTTTCGTATCGCAATCGGCGCCGACCACGGCGCGTATGAACTAAAAAATGCTGTCGTCGAGCATCTCAAAGCCAACGGTCATGAGGTGCATGATTATGGCACCACCTCAACGGAATCAGTCGACTACCCTGATTACGCCAATTTGGTTGCTCGCTCGGTCGCAGATCAGACATTTGATTTTGGAATTTTGGCCTGCACCTCAGGTGTCGGCATGAGTATTGCAGCCAATCGTCACCAGCATGTTAGGGCGGCGTGTGTTCGATCCGTTGAAGATGCAACGATCATCCGCCAACACAACGATGCGAATGTTCTTTGCCTCAGTGGTAAGGACACCGATGCAAAAACAGCTTTTGCGATGGCGGATGCCTTTTTGGCTACCGCGTTCGATGGGGGTCGCCACGAACCTCGAGTTTGCAAAGCATCAGGAAGCCGCATTCAAGAAACTGATTCTGCTGTCTACGATGCAATCGTTGCTGAAGAGCAACGGCAGCGTAACAACATTGAGTTGATTGCTTCCGAGAACTTCACCTCACGCGCTGTGATGGAAGCTCAAGGGTCATTGCTGACGAACAAGTATGCAGAAGGCTATCCTGGTCGCCGGTGGTATGGTGGTTGTGAAAACGTCGATGTGGTGGAGCAGCTTGCGATTGACCGTGCAAAAGAGCTGTTTGGTGCCGATCACGCGAACGTCCAGCCGCATTCCGGATCACAAGCCAACACGGCGGTTTACTTCGCTGTGTTGAAACCTGGCGATCGCATTTTCACCATGGACTTGGCGCACGGCGGGCATTTGACACACGGTCATAAAGCCAACTTCTCGGGTCGTTTCTATGATGTGACGCATTACGGTGTGAGCAGTGAAGACGAGCGCATCGATTATGAAGATTTGGAAAAGACAGCGCGCGAACTGAAGCCAGCATTGATCACGGTTGGTGCATCCGCCTATCCGAGAGTCATCGACTTTGAGCGCATGGGCAAGTTGGCGCGTGAAGTTGGCGCCTACCTATTTGTTGATATGGCACACATTGCAGGATTGGTCGCAACGGGTGTTCATCCAAGCCCTGTGCCGCATGCGGACTTTGTCACATCGACCACTCACAAGTCGTTGCGGGGTCCCCGTGGTGGCATCATTCTTTGCAAAGAAGAATTTGCCAAGAAGATCGACTCTCAGGTTTTCCCGGGCATCCAAGGAGGACCGTTGATGCATGTGATTGCTGCCAAGGCGATTTGTTTTGGTGAGGCGTTGAAGCCTGAGTTCAAAACCTACTCCGAGCAAGTTGTCAAAAACGCGCAAGCATTGGCGGCACGTTTGGAGACGCATGGTTTCCGAATTTGTTCTGGGGGCACGGACAACCACTTGATGTTGGTTGATCTACGCTCGAAGGGTTTGAATGGCGCCGAAGCGTCTCATGCGCTGGATGAAGCGGGCATCACCGTGAATAAGAATGGTATTCCATTCGATACTGGCAGCCCGATGAAACCAAGCGGCATCCGCATTGGAACACCTGCGGTGACCAGCCGTGGTATGAAAGAAGCTGACGTGGAGCAGGTCGCTGACTTTATTCACGAAGCACTCACTGATTTTACCAACGAAGAAAAACTGCATGCGATCCGTGACCGGGTGTTTGCGTTCAATCGTGCATTCCCGCTACCATGGTGACGCTCAGGCAAATGCTGAAAAGCTGAAATAGAAAACGCTGAAATCACCCGTCTAACTTCAGCAATCATTTCAGCATTTCAGAGTTTTAGAATTTTAGCTTTATTTAACCATGAATCCATTCCGTGAAGACCTCGTCGCCCGATCCAAGGCTGAGCCATGCACCATTGTTATTTTTGGTGCAACGGGCGACTTGACGCATCGCAAATTGATTCCTGCGCTATACAACCTTGCGGTTGAAGGTGAGTTGCCAACCGGCACAAAGATCGTTGGTTTTGCGCGGCGCGATAAGTCGGATGAAGAATTCCGCGATGGATTGGCGAAGGTCAATCGCAAGGTCTCGCGATCTGGCCATGATGACGAAGTGTGGAACCCATTTATTGAGAATGTTTATTACCACCAGTCCGAATTCAAAGATGCCGACGGCTACAAGCGCCTCAGTGAGCGGCTTGATGAGATTGATTCAGCCCATGGTGGCACGGGTAATCGTTTGTTCTACATCGCCTCCGCCCCTGATTTCTTCGATGACATTTTGATCCAACTTAAAGAGGCTGGTTTGAACCAAGCGGCTGATGGTTGTTGGTCGCGAGTGATTGTTGAGAAGCCATTTGGTACTGATTTGGCGACGGCAAAGCATTTGAACGAAGTTGTTAACGCGACATTCCACGAGAAGGACACCTACCGGATCGATCATTACCTTGGCAAAGAGACAGCGCAGAACCTGATGGTCTTGCGGTTTGCTAACGCGATTTTTGAGCCGCTCTGGAATAGTAAGCACATCAGCCATGTGCAAATCACTTGCTCAGAGAATCTCGGGATGGAAGGTGGTCGTGGGGGTTACTATGATACCGCTGGAGCTCTTCGTGATATGGTGCAAAACCACTTGTTGCAGTTATTGAGTCTGGTGGCGATGGAGCCTCCGACGGATCTAACGGCGGATGGTATTCGTGACGAGAAAGTCAAAGTCATCCGTTCATTGAAACAATGGGACACACCTGAGAAGGTGGCTCAAAATGTCGTGCGCGCTCAGTACACGGCCGGCCATGTTGATGGTGAGCCAGTCCCTGGATATTGCGAAGAAGACCGAGTTGATCCTGAATCTAACACTGAGGCGTATGTCGCGGTTCGATTAATGATTGATACCTGGCGATGGAGCGGGGTGCCTTTTTACATTCGGATGGGCAAACGCCTGCCGAAGAAGTCGACCGAGATATCGATTCATTTCAAAGAAGCTCCATGTGTTTTATTCAACACTTCGTGCAATAACTTGCCGGGTGGCAATGTGCTCGTGATTCGGATTCAACCTGATGAAGGGATTTCTCTGCGCATGGTATCCAAGATCCCTGGAAATAGCGTGAGGCTTGAGCCGGTGAAGATGGATTTCCACTACGCGACTAGCTTCGGTAAGATCAGCCCTGAAGCCTACGAGCGTCTATTGTTGGATTCCATTGCTGGCGATGCGACATTGTTTGCGCGCCGTGATGAAGTGGAGGAAGCGTGGAAGTTCATCGACCACATTGAGCATGCTTGGCATGAATCCAAAGCTCCTCCAGCGATGGCTGAATTTGTTGCCGGTTCATGGGGTCCGCGTGAGGCCGATGACTTGCTCAAGCAAGACGGCAATCAGTGGCGCAGGCTGTAATACGGGCTTGGTCGCTTTATGATCAATTCTCAAAAATGAGGAGGTGTTGCCATGGTAGGCCATCCTTGTTTTCGAGAAAGGTAAAGCCGAGCGCTTCAAATTCTTTGATGGCTTGAACTTCGGTCATCTTGTGGAGTGGTTTGATTGGGACTTTGGGGTCTTCGCCTCGGTATTCGAGCAGGTAGATCTTGCCGCCGGGTTTGAGAGCAGTGCGGAGTGAGGTGAGCATCTCGGCAGGGTGTGAAAACTCGTGGTAGGCATCGACCATTAGAGCGGCGTCGAGTGTGTTGGCAGGTAGCTTGATGTCATCGATGGCTCCGAGGTGAGCTTGGACGTTGGTGATGCCAAGTTTGGTGGATTCGGTTTTGAGGAAATCGAGCATTTCCTGCTGGATGTCGACGGCGATGACTTTTCCTTTTGGAACGATGGGGGCAATACGAAAGCTGTAGTAACCCGAGCCGGCGCCGATGTCGGCGATGACCGTGTCTGGGGCGAGCCCGAGCATGGCGATCGCTTTTGTGGGGGCTTCTTCTTTTTCGCGCTCGGTGCGCTCCAGCCAGCCGATACCCGGGTGACCCATGACATGAGAAATTTCTCTACCCATGAAGATTTTGCCGATGCCGTCACGGGATGCGGGAGCAGTGGTGTAGGCGGGAGGGGTAATAGGTGCCGGAGGAGCGGGTGGTGGGTCATCTGCTTGGATAGTGACGCTTGGTGACTGCGTTTCGGCGATTGGTTTTACAGTGAGCGCATTGCGCACGTAGATGAGAGAGATGAGTACAAGCCCGAGCAGTAAGAGGAAGACAGGGATGAGTAATTTTGATTTCATGGAGAGTTTTGGGTGATGCTAAGAGACCTCATTGTGTAATAAGGAGAAGTAAATTGAAATTATTTTCATGGCTCTAACGATGCATATCCATCGTGGTATATCTTTTACTACGAGCGATTGCGGTGTAAAAATGAAATCATGATGACGACAGTCGATGAGATAGCGAAATCAGCAGCCAAAGATGAGAACTGTCCTGACGGTATGAGCCCAACAGCCAATGTGTTGTGGTTGGCCAAGGCGGGGCAATGGGATGCAGCGCATGATTTGTGTCAGGATTTGCCAGATCCGGATGGCGCGTGGATTCATGCGTGGTTGCATCGTGAAGAAGGGGATTACAGCAATGCGTGTTGTTGGTATGCGCGGGCTGGGAAACCAGCGGTTGCGGAGGATGCTTCGCTGCCTGACGAGTGGCATGCGATTGCCCGGGAGCTATTGGCTTGATAGCAAGCATGGGTATTGATCATGCTCGCTGCATGAAGTTTTTAAAGCGGTGTTTCGTGTTGTCCTTGGTGCTCGCCATGGGGAGTTGTGTTAGCATGAAAAATTCCGAGTGGGAGTCGGCGAAGCATCAGCAAATACCACTGGGAGAAAAGGTGGAGTTGTTTGATGGCGAATCATTGAGTGGTTGGAAAACGGATATTCCGAAGGCAGATGAAGACCCATCGGTTGAACCTAGTTTCATCGTCCGTGACGGAAATCTTGTGAGCTTGGGTAGTCCCAAAGGCCATCTGGTCACCAAACAAAAGTTTTCAAATTACAAGTTGGTTGTGGAATACCGCTTCCCCGGCAAACCTGGCAATTGCGGGGTGTTGGTGCACGCATCCACGCCGAGAGTGCTCTATGACATGTTCCCCAAGTCGATTGAAGTGCAGATGCAGCACAAGCATGCGGGTGACTTCTGGTGCATCGGTGAAGATATCACCGTACCCAATATGGTCGAGCGGCGCCCACTTCGTGACGGTCAATCATGGGGTGGTTTGAAGGGGGATGCTAGACACATTCATAACCTAACTGATGGCTCTGAGAAGCCACTGAAAAATTGGAACCGGATGGAGATTGTCTGCAAAGACGATGAGATCGCCGTTTGGGTGAATGGCGAATTGGTGAATTACGGTTACGACTGCACGGTCAAACGTGGCAGTATTGCGATTCAAGCTGAGGGATCAGAAGTTGAATTTCGTCGCATCGATCTCTACTTATTGACGGGAGTGAATCCTTTTTATCAGTGATGCAGGGATTAAGGCCCGTTGGCGATCCAGCGAGGTCATGTCGACGCGTCTATCTCGCACCATCTCATCAAGCTGCTCAAGAAGGAGTCCTGAATAAGTCCGAACCTATCGTGGAAGCGATTGGATGATTAGAGATGTTCATCGCTTCACTCCACCACCACTTCCAAAGTAAGGATGGTGGTCGAATCCGGTGTAATCAGGATCCTTGGCGCGTGGGTCATTTAGTTGGGTGAGGCGCTTCTGCAGCATCTGTTGCATATTCGTGAGGACATCATGGTGGGCTGGATCGTCGGCGATGTTGCGCAGCTGGTTGGGATCATTTTTCAGGTCGTAGAGTTCATGCGCTGGGCGCTTGCCGAAGCACAGTTGAAAAGAACGCCAGTGCGCCTCGTCTTTGTTCCTGTTTTCAAAGATGTAGTCCTTGGTCGGGCTGGCGTCGCAGTCCGCATACCACTGGCCCGGCATGTTGGTTGATCCAGGGATTGCGCTGCCGGCGGGCCAGAGCTCCGGGCGGTAGTTGCGAATGTAGAGGGAGTCGGTGGTCCGCAGTCCTCGCGATGGATAACCACCTATGTCAGGTGCTTCCTGCGCTGGCACGTGTCGCTCACGCCCGAAAACGATGGTGGGTCGGCCGGAAGCATTGAGCCTGCCTGACTCATTCGAGCGGAGTAGGGGAACGAAGCTTTGTCCGGTCATGTCGGATGGGACAGGTGTTTTTGTGACTTCTAACAAGGTGGGGGCTATGTCAGCAAAAGAGATGAAATCCTCGATCTCGCGTCCGGGTTGGATGCCATTGCCCCAGCGTATGGCAAAGGGTTCTCTGACTCCGGCATCGTAGAGGTTGCCTTTGCCACGGGGGAAGGGCATCCCGTTGTCGCCGGTCATGATGATGATGGTGTTATCTAGCAGGCCGTGCTTTTCCAGTTCGGCGATGGCAGTGCCGACCAGCTTGTCCCAGCGTTGCACTTCAAAATAGTAGTCCGCGATATCGCGACGCACGACCTTGGCGTCGGGGAAATGTTCGTAGAGGTGCACTTTGTCTGGGTTAATCTCATTCTTGATGCCGATATCCCGTTGATAGCCCCGATGCGGGTCACCTGTGGCGAGCCAGAAAAAGAAGGGTTTCTCCTTGGCGTCTGTTTCTTCAAGAAATTGTGTGAAGGTATTGTAAGCGGTCGTTGCCGGATGGTCGCCATGGTGTTCGACCCATGACTCAATCTTGCCCGGTCCCCAGGTCTTCGCCCGATTACGGCCGGTCACGTAGCCAGAGTCGCGCAGCAGGTGAATGAAGCTTTCATGCGTCTGCGGCAGGGTGCTCCAGAGGTTGGCCCCAGGGCCGAGTTCCCAATGGTATTTTCCAGTGATCAGTGAGTTTCGGCTCGGCGTGCACGACGGGCTTGTCACGTAGGCGTGGTGAAAAAGCGCTCCTTCCTTGGCGATGCGGTCGAAGTTTGGAGTTTTGATTTCCTTGTCGCCATAAGCGCCTGCATGCGGCCATCCCCAGTCGTCGGCCATGCAGAAGAGGATGTTGGGTCGATCGGCAGCGAAGCAACAGGAACAAACCAGAGCAAAGAATGGGATGATGCTTAATTTCATGGTTGGGAAATGGTGGTTCAGGAATCTCGGCTTGTGCGAATTGAAAATTTCACACGACCTTTATTAGCTTATGGTCTTGAGCAGGGCCAGCTCAATCAGGCACCGGCGGCTTGAAGGGATTTCTCGATCAATTTCTGTGATGCCAGCACTCCGGGAATAGGCTCGAGTATCTTGCCCTCCCACTCGATGGCGAGGATGCCTCGATAGTCCGATTCGACGATCATCTTCATCAAGCGAGTGTAATCGTAATCGGGTTGATTGCCGTCGGTATCGAAGTTGCGCATCTTGCAGGAGATGACCGCGCTGTGTGGAAGCATCGCCTGAGTCCCGGCATAGATGTCGCCGCGCAACTTGCCAAAATCTGGCATGAGCTGGCAGTTCGGATGTTTGAGTCGGTTGTAAACGTTGGCTAGAAATTCACCTTGCTGGGTATGCTTGGAGGCGCCCGGTTCGATGGCGAGTGTCACCCCGTGTTTGGCAGCAATATCGGAAAGGGGCCTCAATGCTTCGGCCGCCCCTTGCGCGGCAACATCGACTTCTTTATCTGGCACCCAGAGGAAGACCCGCAAGTAACGGGCACCGAGTGCCTGCGTGCGTTTGATCGCCTGGACGATTTTTTGATTACCCTCTAGATCTTTTGCGTTGCCGTTCACGGCTCCGGTCATCAATAGAAAAACATCTGTTCCGGCAGCCTCCGAGCGGGCGCGAATCTTTTCCAGGTAGGCCATGTCATCCAGTTTGTCTTCCGGTAGGCCACCTTCCCAATAGTCGATGGTGTGGATGCCAAAGTTATCGACGCTGAACTGCGGGTAGTCGAGCGGGTCCAAGCTGCCAGACCGAAACAAGTCTTTCAAAGAATACTGGGACAGACCCATGGTGAAGCGCTTGTCTGTGGGCGATGGTGATTTGCTGTTTTCTGTGGTCGATGACGATTTGCAGGAAACGGAGGGCAGAAGAAAAGCGGCGCCCAAAGCGGTGGTCCCGGCAGAAGAGAGAAAGCTGCGACGTGTGAATGGTTTTTTCATAGTTGGATGTATTTGATTTCGCGGGTCGTGAACGACGGCGTTGAAGTTGCCGAAGTTTGGATGCCGTATTGGATTGGAGACAAGTGTAATTGCCGAAGGTGAAATGAATTCAACCACAATCTTAAACGTTGCTGCCACTGTCAGTTGCGCCACAGAGCGGGCACAAAAATCCGGGGTCCCGTTGGAGACACCCGGTTGATAAAGAGTTGATTGGGTTTAGCGCCGGCGACGCAGGAGCACCGAGCCGGGCGACAGAGGGCTCGGGGATCACCGTAATGGTCGCCAAGGAAACAGTAAGATCATCGTTAACCTTGAAATCTGCAATCAATGAGTCGGAATTTTGACATGGATGCTGACTCAATCTTGTTATTATTTGTCTGTCCCTCTGTTATTAGAGGTGATGTTGGCGGGGATGTTATCGTTGGACCAGAGTCCGCCGGATCCGTGGATGAAGAGAGCGGTGGGATATGGTCCTGGCCCATGGATGGCGGGGTCAGGCAGGTAGAGCCGGGCAATGAAAGTCATGCGCGCGGGGTCGTCCGGGTAACCAGCAACGCTGAGTAGCTGCGCGGAAGGCGAGGGGATAGGGTTTGGTAACAAGTTCTGAGGCATATCGAAAAACACCGTCTCGATCACCGGAGCCGCATGTGATGCCTGGAGGCCCGGCAGCATAAATAGCCAGATCCAAAGGAATTTTCGCAAACAAAAATTCATATACGAGATCATAGACATCCGCCGAAGCCTGAGCAAGAAGTATCATTCACCTTCATAAATGGGGTCATGGAATGTGGAATGAGGTCAGTCCCCGCTATTTAACATTTCCTCGATCTCTTCGAGCCTCTTGGCTATGACCCGGTCTTTTCCTATCCCTCCGATCAGCCTACTGACCGAGCCCGGATGCCCCATTACCAACCTTTCCGAAATCCATTTCATCCCCACCGTCGTCCTCTTCCTCAGCACGGTCGCCAGCAGCGCCTTCCGCCCATCGCCCTTCCGCAACTTCTCCAGATCGTCCTCCTTATCGGGCAGGCCGAGGAAGCCCCCGACGATTCCGATCAACCTCAAAGCCTCCGCCTCCCCGTGATCCATGGCCACACCGGCTACCGAACGTCGCGGTTTCGTCTTCCCATCTTTAAGCCGCCCGACCATCGCCACGAGCCATCACGTGGTAACAAGCGCCGGGATACTGGAAGCGAATCGGTCTGGCCATACCCCCATGGATAGGGAGATCCGGGGAATGAAAAAAGAAAAATGTGATTTAGCGGGGACTGACCCCAAAGAGAGAGAGGTACAATTGCTATTGGGAGCGGTTGTTACTGATGGTTTTGGGGCAACTGCGCGAGATCTCGGGGCGACCGAAGATCACCCCTACGAATGAGGCTACTTTCAGTCTTTCGAGTTCCCGCTAAACCACATTTACCCGGCTTTTCACTGCTGTTTCTCAGCTCCACATTGAAACCCCTTATCTGACCAGGTTTCTATTTCAAGGGATCAAGCACCTTGATTTTGATATTCCGGAAGCAAACGTCATCGTTGTGATCCTGAAGGGCGATGTGTCCGGCATCGGCGGTGCCGAACTGCTTCCATTTTGCGAACTTTGATTTGGCGATTCGTTGCTTCCAGTCCTCGGAGCCGATTTCGTATTCGACGTATTTCTCGCCGTTCAGCCAGTGTTCGCACTTGTAGGTTCCGGTGGCGGTCTTCTGGCATTTGAGGACGAAATGATTCCATTCGCCTGCGGGTTTTTCCGTGTTTTTTCAGTCGAATAAAGGTCATACAGCCAGCCGGCAAGTTGGGTTTCCTTGCTCTTACCAGCATGCAGAATCTGCGCTTCCGGGCCGGTTTTGTATGGCGGACCATCTGTCTCAAGCACCTTGAACATAATGCCGGAATTCCCGCCTTTACTGATCTTCCAATCGATTTTCAGCTCGAAGCTTTCGTATTTATCGCGAGTGATGAGATCTCCCCCGCCCT
>Ga0136558_1002008_pt1 | contig 10014 bp, 8 predicted proteins | sample AntRauTorckE6833_FD_101391 | JGI IMG/M metagenome (GOLD analysis project Ga0136558, IMG submission 101391) | Saline lake microbial communities from Rauer Islands, Antarctica - Metagenome Torckler E6 #833 | ecosystem: Environmental > Aquatic > Non-marine Saline and Alkaline > Saline | place...
CCCACCGGCACAAAAAGCAAATGGCTTCGCTTTAGCAGGCGCTGTGAGAAATTGAAACTTGCGGCTCTTGCTGTCACTATCGATGACCAGAAAGTCATACAAGGTGTCAGGCTTCAGCCCCTTGAGCCGAGCAAAGCAGTTGGTCATGTCGTGATAATCAACCGTTCGAGTGATAGGCTGACTCAATGTGGCCGCTTTCGTATTTCCTGCGATCCGGTATTTGACCTCTCCACCCTCACCCTTGAATCGCTCCCAACCTATGACGGCGGTCGTTGATGGATCTTCTAGCCAAATCACGCGGTATCGACGGGTTTCACCCGATACAGAGCTGATTGCAAACCAGAGAGTGATGATGGTTAATAGCGAGCTTGGGAATAAATTCATGATGAACAATAACAGGTGACTGCAGCGAATCTTACATTCAACAACAGGATCTGTGAGCAAATATGGATCAATTGGATGGAATCTCAACCTAATACCAAATGGGCCAGCTTGCTCAAACCCATGCTTGCAGCATCTGAAGGAAGCTGATTGGTTCCAGCCCCACACATGCACCTGCGGCTTTCCAATCAAGAATTAGCAACGCTGGCTGAAATGGCCAGCCTTGCCGCCAATGTGGCCTCATGGAACCAAAAAGCCTCAACCGGCACACAACTGAAAGCATTCGAAACACTCGAAAGCAAAATTGTCGAAAAAGCAGGACACAATGGGTTCAGTGAATGGGTCGAGTTCGATGAAGAACGACAGTGCTTCCAAATTCGCGCCGACACTCCGAAGCCGCTCTTTTTTCAAGAATGCTATGAAGAATTTCGCAATGAGAGTTTTTGGGATGAACTCGCAATTCGCCTCTCGGAACGCGATCTTGCCCGCTCACTTGGCAACGAGACGTGGGAACAACTGAGCGAAGAGCAACGGCGCTCGCGCACGAAAGATCTAGAAAAACGCTACTGGGATGAGTTCTCCAAACGCGGAGTCGAGCGTATCAGGCTGATCAATCCATCAAACGAAGGCTGATCAAAAGCCAACTCACATTTCAATTGGGCAATCGCAGACTTTCAGCATCCGCTCTCTCAATCTGCCCATCTCGTGCGACTCGTCACAAATCATCTTCAATTGCTCAGCAGACATATTAATCTGCTCACCCAATGTCAGTTTTTTCTGAAACCATCTTTCCTGCAAAGTATGAAATGAATGGTCTTTATCGAATTCCACGGCCTTAAAAGCATGGTCGATGGTTTCAGGCTTCACCGCTTCAACTTGGTGTGGGTCTGACTTGTTGATCACCATCGGGTTCGGTCGATGCGACTTAATACCTGTGATCAATCTGATCTGGCTTGGACTCTTCATACCACGCTTGTAAGCCCAAAAAATGCATTTTGGTCAATCTTGATGTGCACCGCTCATTTATCAACCCTCGGGCCAAATCGGAGCCTTCACCTGCTAGACCCTGCAAACAAAAGGCTCTTTGGCCATAAAGGGGCCTACCCCACATAGAAATTTTCTTGGCTTTCCGATTAGAATTGTGGCGGGAAAATCAACTCGTCACCAACCTTCGGCTCAACGGGGCCGATGCCTGACATGGGATTGGCAATCACACCTTCCGCAGTCACTTCAGAAACTTTGTAGTGAGCCAAAATCCCTGTGTTGCGGCGAACCCCCAAAACAGAACCCACTTGAATCTGCTCAGGCATTGTGGGCTCAAATATAATAAAACTGCCAAACTGTGGATCTGATATGTATTCCTTCACCTTGCCCATCAAGAGCGCTTGGGAAATCAAACGAGCGCGTCGAAGTTCATCGTCCTTATTCTCTAAGGCTTTTTGAGCGAGCAACCCTTCTTCATCGATTTTAAGCTGCTTATCCGCCTCGGCATCTTGCTGCTTGAGCATCTCAATTTGTTTCTGTGCAGCAGCAAGTTCTGCCTGCACCTCAGCTGGTGTTTGAACGGGAGCCACAAACTTTGTTGGGGACACCTCTTGGGTCTCGCTCAAGGCATCCTGCAACTCTCTGATCTGCAATTTCATCTGGGCAATCTCATCAGGCGATGCATTCGCAACACCATCCCGCATCCCCATATACGAAACCACAATCGCTCCGAGCAGCAGAGCAACCGTCGCCCCGAGAAGAAATTTCATCGTGTCCATAGCTGCGACCGTGCAGGGACATCGCGCAGATGTCAACGCGGCGGAATCGCCACTCAGCACTTTGGTTGGCCACCATCGAGACGAGATTGCTCTGCCAAGAAGGCCAAGCGATGACCCGCCAAACCATCCAAACCTGGCGATAAGGCACCATCTCCTCGGAAAAGTTGATCAATGGAATTCACCAAACCGTAGTCCCCACCGCCATGGCCCTGATAGCCATCATCAGTTTTCTCATCAATCGGGATCGCCTCAACTTCACCCGTACGGTGGTCGCGCAACCACAACTCTGGAGTCCCTCCATCTTGATACTGCCCGCCTCCGCGCAACGATGCTCGGGTGCCAAAAACATCCAATGTCCGGCCGCAATCAAACGCGGTCATGGTCAATGAGGCCGTCACCCCATTTTTCATTTCAACCGCCATCACCTGATGGTCCACGGCATCATTATCACATCGATAGGCACAACGACCCCATGGCGACGTTTTTAAGAACTCTAAAATCGCCTCATCAGAAGCATCTTTCGCTCCATCTACACCTTCCGTGCCCGGCATCACCATCCGCAAAAAGTTGCGCTTATCACCCAGGTAGCGATGTGTGTCATAAAGGCAATCGTCAGCCACGGGACAACCGTCCGTGCAACGTTCCGGCGCACCTGCTGGAGCATTCTCTTTTTTGAACCAATCCAGACGACCATGGCTGGTCACCGACTCAGTCTCAGAATCAGACAGCCAACAAAGTAAATCCGTATCATGTGAACACTTCGCAACAATCATCGGTGAAGATTTATTGGAGTTCGCCCAATGTCCGCGCACGTATGAATGCGAATGGTGAAATGGTTCAACACCTTCCATGGCATGAATGGTCATCACTTTACCAAGCCGGCCACTGTCGATCACCGACTTCACGGCTTCGTAAAATGGTGTGTAGCGCAATACAAAGCACGGGACGATGATGCGGCCTAATGAACGAGCCATGGCATCCAATTCTTCACAACGGTCGATCGTCTCAGAGGCTGGCTTTTCCAAAAGCAAATCGTAGCCGGCCTCCAGCGCCTTTTTTGCATGGCCAAAATGATCCGAGTCTTGAGTGCCAATAATCAACACATCTGCCAACTTGCCCGCTGCAAAGAATTCGTCCTCGTTGTTGAAAACTTGGATCTCACCTGACTCGCTTAGCTTCGCGATGGTTTCAGTGCGGGCTTCCACCAAATCGCAAACCGCTGTGATTTTGTATCGATCCTCTAACGTCGCAGCGATACGGGAGTATGTACGCCCCCGTGATCCACACCCAAGAATTGCCAATCGCATCGGTTCCATAAGGAAAAAATGCGAGGGCTGCCTCTAGACATCAACTATGAAAATCCATTAATGAAAAAAAATGAGGTTTTTTATCGATATAGCTTGCGCCCATTCCAGCGCGCACCTACGACACCGCTGTCGCAAGACAAGGCGGTCCGACTGAGATGCCTCACTAGGTTATTGGGTTTTCCTAGGGGGGATGATCTGTCGGGCCGCCTCTTTTTTACCCCCGCTTCACCACCCCTCTTTATTTTCAGGGTGTCTCCCGAGCCACAATCCGCTACCATCCCGGCATGAAACTGATCCGATTCGGCGACGAAGGACGCGAAGAACCCGGAATTATGCTCGAAGATGGCCGCAAAATCGACGCCAGCAGCGAGTTCAATGATTACGACGAAGGCTTCTTTGCCACTGGCGGCCTAGAGGGACTCACCGAATGGGTCGCAGATGGATGCTTCGGTGGAATGGAAATTGATCAGGACGAACGATTGGGCCCACCTGTCAGCCGACCCTCCAAATTGGTCTGTGTTGGAAAAAACTATTTGGAACACGCAAAAGAAATGGGAGGCGAACTACCATCAGAGCCCCCACTCTTCATGAAAGCCACAAGCGCATGGAGCGGCCCGCACGATGATGTTGTGATCCCTCGAGGCGCTAGAAAGCTGGACTACGAAGTTGAACTGGCTGTCATCATCGGCAAGACCGCTAGCGATATCCCCGAATCCGAAGTAGCAAAACACATCGCCGGCTACTCAATCCTCTGCGACTATTCAGAACGCGCATTCCAATTGGAAATGGGTGGTCAATGGACAAAAGGTAAAAGCGCTGACACCTTTGCGCCAATTGGACCATGGATGACAACCGCGGATGCCATTGCAAACCCTCAAGAGCTACGCCTCTGGTGCAAGGTGAATGGAGAGATTAGACAAAACAGCTGGACCGGCGACATGATGTTCTCCGTCAAACAACTCGTCAGCTACATCAGCCGCTTCATGACACTACTACCCGGTGATGTGATTACAACCGGCTCCCCTAGTGGAGTCGGCATGGGCATGAAACCACCCAAATATTTAGCGGCTGGTGACATGGTCGAATGCGGTATTGAGGAAATTGGAGAAATCTCCCAACGCGTGGTGGCTACCAAGTGACATGAAAGTTGGATTCAAAAAAGCGTGGAGCGCCATGCTCACATGGCCGAAACCCGGCAGCCACGGAAAATCCGCATGCCACTTTTGCGACACGCTGCATGACGCCATCGCACTCAAAGAAGGAAGCGCCGCAAGGTGCACTCGCTGCGATGCCGTCATCTATCAAAATCGTCCCGCATCATTAGTAAGAGCCAGTGCATTCTCTCTCACTGCATTAATTTTGATGGTGCTGACACATCTGTTTCCGTTCCTCACCATGGACGTGGCAAGTTTAAGCCGCGACCTAACCCTAATGGGCGCAGCCAATGCATTGATCGAAGCCGACGCTCCCATCTTGGGTACTTCCATCATCTTGTTTACGATAGTTGCCCCGATCATCCTCGCGGGTGGCATTCTTTATGTCTGCTCACCCCTTATGTTTGGTAAATCACCGCCAATCGCTAGACATATCGCGAAATGGATTTACCGGACTGAACCATGGAACATGGTGGAGGTCTTCATCCTAGGAGTACTGGTCAGCCTACTCAAACTAGCGAAGGTCTCTGAAGTGCAATTTGACTTTGGCTTCTGGGCATTTTTTGGAGTGATGCTTTGCACGGCGGCCGCCATCGCAGGCATCGACCGCGGAGAGTTATGGGACAGACTGGAAGTTGCTGAAAAATGAAAGCATCATTCATTAAAGCCGCTGAAAAAGGACTCGCTAGCTGCCACACTTGCGGGAAGGTATCTGACGTCAATCTCGTCGACTGCCCACGATGCAGCAGCCACCTATACCTGCGCAAACCTCACAGCATCATAAGATCAATCGCCCTAATGGCTGCTGCTGCCGCGCTCTATATTCCGTCACACATCCTCCCAATTCTTACCGTCACGGAGTTTGGCCAAGTCACCCACAATACCATCATCAGCGGTATGATTAGCTTCTGGGATACAGGCGCCTACCCCATCGCAATCGTGATTTTCACCGCCTCCATCCTCATTCCTTTCCTGAAAATTGGGGCTCTTTCATGGCTTTGCGCCGCCGCAACCGGCAAAGTGAACCCCTCACCCTCGACGCTTGGAAAGGTCTACTGGCTGACAGAATTGCTTGGCCGTTGGTCCATGGTGGATATTTTCGTGGTGGGCATCCTCGTCTCTATTGTGCAACTTGGAAACTACATGACGATCATCCCGGGGCCGGGAGCACTTGCATTTGCTGCCGTAGTCGTGCTTACCATGCTCGCAGCCATGCAATTTGATCCACGCCTTCTTTGGGATCGACTCGACCATATCAACAACGATTCTCCATCATCCACTGAACTCCCCAACGACTCTTGAGCTCATCCTCCAAATCAACCACCAGCCCTGAGGTGCGCAAAGCCCAACGATGGAACGTCGTCTGGGTCGTGCCTATTATCGCTATATTGTTAGGCGCATGGTTGCTCTATGACAATTTCGCAGCACATGGCCCTGTCGCGCACATCCACTTTGAAACCGCTGAAGAAATCTACGCTGGTAAAACTGAAGTCCGATGCCGATCCGTCAAAGTCGGCATGGTCAAAGATGTCAAACTCGCGAATGACCTCGAATCTGTGGTTGTGACGATCGAACTTCATTCCAGTTCCTCAGAACTACTCCGCAAAGGATCACGCTTTTGGGTGGTCAAACCCCGCCTCTCGGCCGCCGAAATCTCAGGACTCGGCACGCTGATCCAAGGGTCCTACATCGAGCTCGACCCAGGACCACCGAAATCACCCCTGCACGATTCCTTCAACGGCTTGGAAAAACCACCCGCCACCAACAGCAGTGTGCCCGGACTACGGATTGAACTCGTAACCGAACAGGCAGGACTACTGAAATCGGGCGCCCTGATCTATTACCGCGGATTTGAAGTCGGCCGCATCGAAGACCGCAAACTCTCGGAGAATGGCGAAGAAGTCATCTACGAAGCATTCATCAGCGCGGAATTCAGCCACCTCGTTTGCAAAAACACACGCTTCTGGAACACCAACGGCATCGAAATTGATGCCAGCTCCCAAGGCATCATGCTGCGCACCCCATCACTTGAAGCGATGGTCTCTGGTGGTGTGTCATTCGGCAGAACCGCAGGAATGCCCGTCGGAAAAGACATAAACGATGGCGCCCGCTTCACACTCTTTTCAAACAAAGAATCCGCCACACACTCCGCCTTTAATCCAACCCTCCGATTCCTACTCCTCTTCGACCAATCGGTGCGCGGCCTAAACACTAGCTCGTCAGTCGAATTCCGTGGCATCCCAGTCGGCAATATTTCACGCATCTCTCACGACCTGATTGATGACCCATCAGATCAACGCATCCCCGTGTTGGTGGAGATCGACCCCAACCGCCTTCTTCCTGAAGATGGAACGGATGACGCAACTGAAGCCGATATAGAATTCTTCCAAAAAGAAATCCAACGAGGTCTGCGCGCTGGATTAAAAACCACCAGCTTGGTCACCAGCTCAGTTCACATCGATTTCGATTACTACCCAAATGCTGCTCCCGCAAACCTCGGCTTTGCCGGCGCACACACGACCTTCCCAACTGTCTCCACAGGCTTCGCCCAAATGGAGTCCCAACTCGCATCCTTGATCGACAAACTCGAAGGGCTCCCAATCGGCGAGACGTTCACGTCAGTCGCCGAAGCCTCTGCCGAAACAAAAGAGATGGCAGCAGCAGCTCGCAAATTAATGGAAGACCCAGCATTCAAAGATCTGCCAAAAGAATTCAAAGACACCATGGCAAGCATTGGTCCTCGAAGTGAACTCCAAGGTAATATCACGGTGACCCTCGAAGAACTTAGATCCACACTAAAATCACTCAAGGCCGTCGCCGACCTATTGGAAGAAAAACCCAACGCCATCATCTTTGGACGCGGCGGCAAGGACGATGCTGAGGACGATGCTGAGGACGAAAAAATTGTCCCAACCATCGGCCCCAAACACCGGAATTGAAGTCAGGCCAGCATGGCCGACTCACCCAAACGACCGCGACCCAAACCCGCCATGTCCGATCTCACCCCTGAACTACTATCTCCTGCCGGCAACTGGGACTGCGCACGTGCAGCCGTGGCCGCTGGGGCGGATGCGATCTACTTCGGACTGCCAAAATTCAACGCCCGCCTCCGCGCAGATAATTTCACCGAAGACGATCTGCCGGAATTGATGGACTACCTGCACCGTCACGGCGTGAAAGGATTCGTGACGATGAACACGCTGATCTTCACCGGTGAACTCGAAGCAGCTGAAGCACAACTTCGTAAAGTCGCAGCAGCCCATGTCGACGCGCTGATCATTCAAGACCTCGGCCTCGCCCAACTCGCCCGCAAAGTCGCACCCAATGTCGAACTCCACGCATCGACCCAAATGACCATCACCTCTCCCGATGGCCTGGCATTTGTGGAGTCGCTCTTCCCCCTCGAGCGCGCCGTTCTCGCCCGCGAACTATCAGTGCGAGAAATCGAACGCTTCGAATCAAGCCGACAAGAAAACGCCAAGCTCAATCTACAAACACCACTCGAGGTGTTTGTGCACGGCGCCCTCTGTGTGGCATACTCAGGACAATGCCTGACCAGCGAATCCCTCGGCCAACGCAGCGCCAACCGCGGCGAATGCGCCCAAGCATGCCGCATGCCCTACGAGATCGTCGTCGATGGTGAAACCAAGGAACTCGGAGAAGTCCGCTACCTACTCAGCCCGCAAGACCTGGCCGCCGTCGACCTCATCCCCGACCTCGTAAACGCTGGTGTGAAGTCGTTCAAAATTGAAGGTCGACTCAAATCACCAGAATACGTCACCGCTGTCACCCGCGTCTACCGCAAGGCACTCGACGACGCGATGGCCAAGGCAGAATCCACGGTGACGGAGGCGGATCGCTACGCCTTAGAAATGACCTTCTCCCGCGGCCTGACCCATGGCTGGCTCGGTGGAACCAATCATCCCTATCTGACTCACGGGCGCTTTGGTAAAAAACGTGGACCTTTGTTAGGCGAAATTGAAGATTGCGGCAATGGCTGGATCAAACTCAGCAACACCACCGGCGTGCCAATTACTGCTGGCGACGGCGTGGTTTTTGATGCCGGAGAAAACCGCGACCTCGAACAAGGTGCTCGCATCTGGAAAATCGAAAATGGCCGCATCATTTTCCACAAACAATACAGCGGCATCAACTTTGAACGCATCCAACCGGGCATCACAGTCTACAAAACCTCGGACCCGAAATTAGAGTCCGAGCTACGCAAGTCATGGCAAAATGCCCGCCCAACCGAAAAGAAATCCCCGCTGAACCTCAAGGTCACCGGAAAACCCGGAGAACCTTTGGTCGTCTCGGTTGATCACCATCAAGTCACAAGTGACATCCCACTCCAAGAAGCTGCCAAGCGACCACTCGACACCGAAACACTCGTGTCAAAACTCGGCCGACTCGGAGACTCCTCATTCGAGCTGGCCTCACTCGACAACCAACTCGAAGGCAACTGCCACTTCCCACTCTCAGCCCTCAACCAACTACGGCGTGACCTCGTCACCTTGATTGAAAAAGACGCGGAGTCCAACACGCCGGTCCGCCCAGCCATCACCACCACCTACGAAGATCTCCTTCCATCAGCACCCGAGAAAAAGACCTCAACTCCTGATTCTCCCACACTCTCCGTCCTCTGCCGCGATCTTGACCAACTCTCCGCAGCCATTGAATGCAAAGTCGAAAAAGTCTACTGCGACTTCGAAGATCCGCGCCGCTACAAAGAAGCTGTCAGCCAATTCAGAGCAGACAGCCAGAACACTGACGCCAAGATCCACCTCGCAACACCACGTATTCTTAAACCAGGTGAAACCGGCTACCTCAAACTCATCGAGAACGCCGCACCCGATGGCCTACTACTTCGTAACCTAGGTGCACTTCACTACTACAAAGATCGTAGCGATCTGATAAAAGTTGGCGATTTCTCACTCAACACCGCGAACCCGATCACTGCGCGCTTGTTGATGGAAAATGCAAAACTCGAACACCTCACAGTCTCTTACGATCTCAATATCGGCCAAGTGCTTGAGCTACTCCACAGCGCACCACCCGAATGGTTTGAACTCACACTTCACCAGCACATGCCGATGTTTCATATGGAGCATTGCGTGTTCTGCGTCTTTCTCAGCGAAGGGACCACCTACAAAGACTGCGGCCGCCCCTGCGAAAAATATGTTGTCCACCTCCGCGACCGCGTTGGCCAACTTCATCGCCTGCAGGCCGATGTCGGCTGCCGCAACACCCTCTTCAACGGTAAAGCCCAAACCGGCGCACGCTACTATGAACAACTGCGCAAAACCGGCCTTTCCCGCTTCCGCGTCGAACTACTCGACGAAGACCAGGAAACCTCACGCCGCAGCATCAGCGCCTATCAAGCATTGCTTGCCAACCAAAGCACCGCCCTCG
>Ga0136558_1002011_pt1 | contig 10008 bp, 8 predicted proteins | sample AntRauTorckE6833_FD_101391 | JGI IMG/M metagenome (GOLD analysis project Ga0136558, IMG submission 101391) | Saline lake microbial communities from Rauer Islands, Antarctica - Metagenome Torckler E6 #833 | ecosystem: Environmental > Aquatic > Non-marine Saline and Alkaline > Saline | place...
ACGAAGTGGATTACGGCTACCGCGATGTTGCTAAACGCGTCGAGTCATCCTACTCGTAAGATTCCTCACCGCGGACGAAGTGTTATCCGCTTCGGATGGAAATGATCTGTTGGCCTAAATAACCAACCGGGATCTCTATCTAACAACTTATAGTCGGTCAACATAAAGACAGGCAACACCTGATTGCTGTTTGGATCGTATGCCGTTCCACCCGTGTAATATCCGTGGATCCGATATTCATGATTTTGATCGTATCCGTATCGCTCCCCTTTAGGGCCAGTCTCAGGCAAACGATCCGGAACATTCACCTTGTCCTCTTTCATCATCACCAACTGTGCTCTTGTCCACGGTTGCCGCGGTTTGCGCAAATACCCCCAAAACCGAGTTTTCTCAACATAGTAGCGTCTTCCGTAGTAGAAATCACCCACAGGCTCTTGCAAAATCTTGGCTTCTCGCACTTCTACGGTGGGCCCTCCCATATTGGGCTTACCCACTCGCGCTGGCGGCACACATTGCGTTGTGGCAAACACCACACCACACAAAATCATAAGCCTGAGTCCAAATTTCAGCATATGCAGAGCGTATGGATTTGGACCCAGTAAGGACAAGCTCATAGAGAAACTCAAATTCTCATTGCTCCAATTCCTCGTCATCAGGCACCACCCAACCATCGGCCAACACTTCAGTGATTTCAAATGCTGAAGACGGAAGGTTTTTATTCTTACTAACTCCCAGTGTTATTTTCGTCGTAACACTGTGAGGTGATGAACTCCGCAACGCCTCAGCAATCTGGCGCTCTTCTTCCGAGCCCTTACGACTAAATGCCAAGGGCGAAATGCTCAAATCTGGGCTGGTGATGAAATATCGATTCCATTCTCCGCCAGCATCGTAGGTCGGCATCAACACCACCCTGACCACACCCTTACCTTCTTGCATCTGAGTCAACTCGTCCCAACCGGGTTTCACCAATCGTGCAAATGAATCAAAATCCACTTTCCAAACGCCATCTGACTCATGCACCAAATACGCCAGACGCTTTGTTTCAACCCCGCCGCGGTCCATTCTGACCCACACACGCCCCAACGCTTGGCCGTTCAGTCGCACGCCATCTTCTGCCTGCAACCCAACAATCAATCCATCACGCGCAGTCATGGATTTTAAAAAACCAATCACATCAGCTGGCCGAGTATCACCCATCATGCGGAATGAATCGCCGACCAATCGGGCATCACTACAAGCCATGGCTTTCCTCACAACATCTTCAGCCAATGATTCCAATGGATACTGGCTGGCACCATCCGCCAGACCACTCTCGAGACGCGAGCTATTATGAGACTCGCTGGATGCCACTTGGTCACCAAATCGGTATTTACCCCACGCGTAGACGACCAAGCCAATCACAACAAAAACCACCAAACCGCCCATAAACATCCATACCTGACGCCTCGATTCACCATCATCCTGCAGTGGCGGGCTATGACGGCGCATCCGCCGCTCACCTTTAGTCGACTTTTCGCCGACCTTTGCCTTTGCGAAACCCTCCAAACTCGGTTCGTTCCCTGAGGAACGAGCTGCGTTGCGACTCACTAAGTCTTTTTTAACGGGTTTATCTTTCATCGATCCAACCACCCTACAGCTGAGACATCGTTCACCACAAGCAAGGAGCGATGCATTCCTCACTTGGCAGAAATGCCATTCGCATCGATGCTGCCCACGTGCCCACCATCGCCATCACTCTTGGAGACCCTGCTGGCATCGGCCCAGAAGTGGTCGATGCTGCACTCGCATCGGGCCAATTACCCGATGGTTTCGAGTTCAAACTCATCGGTAACCGCAACGCAGGCACCCCAGGCCAGCCCAACACAGCATCTGCGCAAGCAGCATGGGACGCTCTGAACCAATCTGTCTCAATGCTCACCGATGGCAGCGCCGATGCCGTCGTAACCGCCCCAGTCTCCAAAGCCGGCCTTCAAGCACTCGGATTCACCCATCCAGGGCAAACCGAGTTCTTTGCAGACGCTTTCAGCATCGACGACTTTGGCATGCTTCTGACAGGCACGTCACTCACGGTCGGACTCGCAACCATTCACGAGCCGCTTCACAATGTTGTCTCGCAACTCACGATTGAAAAAATCATCCGCATTGGCGACCTCACCGCCGATTTCCTGAAATCACGTAAGATCCCATCACCGCGTATCGCAGTCGCAGGGCTCAATCCACATGCAGGCGAAGATGGTGCATTTGGTGATGAAGAAAGCCGCATCATCCAACCGGCCATCAATATGCTGAACAAATCCGGCAAAGCCTTGTTCACCGGCCCATGCGTGCCCGATGCAATTTTTCGTGATGCCTCACTCGGCCAATACGATGCGGTCATCGCGATGTATCACGATCAGGGATTAATTCCTCTGAAGCTCCTTGATTTTGATAACGCTGTGAACGTTACGCTCGGCCTACCAAAGCCGCGCACCAGCCCCGATCACGGAACCGCTTTTGGCATCGCTGGAAAAAACTTGGCAGATCCATCATCGATGATTGCCGCTATCCGGCTCGCCTGTGAATTGGCTAACGCGTGATTAAACCGCCTCTGCCGGCTTGCGGATCCCGCGGTAGAAAACAGCAAAGATGAGAGTGCTGACCGCAATCATGGCAGCTAAGATCGACCAAAATGTCGTCCATCCCTCACCATCGTCCATCACCACGACCTGCCGCAACCATCCGCAGAAGAAGGAACCGATCAATGGCCCAAGGCCATACGCCATCATTTGTAATAAGCCCTGCGCTTGACCTTTGATGCTTCGATCCACCCGCCGATCGATGAAAATTTGGGCTGTGACAAAGTACAAGGTGTAAGAAACACCATGCAACGCAATCCCACCAATATGCCATGCCATGATTCCTGACACACCCGCTTGCGCACTCATTGCAAAGCGGACCACAGACAACCCAAGCGCCCACAACAAAACCACCTTCACCCGGTGGCGTGCGAGCAACATCCCCAAAAACATCATCGACACAATCTCTAACACTTGAGCAACCGCCATCGTTCCTGTCGGTCTGTCATCTCCTAAAACTTTAAGGAATTCAGGGCCATACATGTAGAATGCGGAAATCGGGATGGAAAACAAAACAGTCACGACAAAAAAGACCAAATGGTCACGTTGCTTCATCAACGCGTAGGCATCAAAACCCAGTCGCTTTTTCCAACTATTCCCCACACCCAATGGCGGAGTGAATGGAAGCATCAATGCAAGACCAGCCGCCACCAACCGAACCGATGCGCCAGCATAACCTGCAATCGGACTAGCATCAGCATGCAACACGTAACTGGTAAGCACTCCTCCAGCAATCCACCCGACCGTTGCCCCCACCCGCACGAGCGGATATTGCCGATCTCCATGAGTCAGGTGAGTCAGTGAAATCGTTGCCAAATACCCCCATGTTGGCCCAGAAACCAATGCGCCGATCGCAAGGAACCCCAAAAACCACAATGGATGCCAATCGCAATCCAATGCGAAAAACGCAGCGACCAAAAAAATTGAGGTCAGGAATGAGGAAACCACATGCAAGCGATTGGCTGAAAACTTCTGATCCGCCAATGCACCGCCAATCACCGGGCTGATCAGGGCGCAAAATGGCGGCACCATGAATGCTGCTGGCACCCATGCACTCAGACCCTTTGCCACCAATATATTGGTCAATGCAGGAAACCACGCACCCAGCGCCATCCCCTGAAGAAAAAAAGCCCCCCACAATACCGAGAACACTCGCATGGAGTGGTTTTTCTCTCTCGGCAGCTCGATCATGGCACATCCCTATAGCAGCCAACCCACTCGGTCAATTGAGGCCTCAATCGTCCTCAATGTCTGGGAACTGATAGCGGTAATGCCCAATAATTTTGTAGTCAAAAAGCAGGCTTTCCTCACGTGCCCCGCTACCAATATTATGGAGGATTAAAGGAACTTTCTCGGAATCAATTCGATCCGAAACAATACCAACATGGAGAATCCCCCCACCAAGGTTCCAAGCAACAACGTCACCAGGCTTATAGTTTTTGGCTGAGTCCGTGACCTTCAAGGAAAAGCCCTTCCGCTTAAAAAACCTCATCAAGTTAGGAACACGGCGGTGATCAATATTACGATCCGCTCTCTTTAATTTCCAATTCTGCGGATACTTTTTGAAATTGGCTCTCATGTCTTCGTGAACCAATTTCTGCAAATCTTGACCCAGCACCCTGAAGGCGCGAACTACGACATCCGTACACACACCCGTCTCTTTTGGCACATCACCACCAGGATATTTCAAAACAACATACGCCGGATCGTATGACTTCGTCACCCCCACCTGCGACCTTGCAGCGTCCACCACATCCATCCCTGTGGGCGCAGCCACCAAAAACATGGCCATCACTCCATACATCCACCCGATAAGTCCTGCTAATTTCATGATCTCAACAACTAAACTACCACAGCCCGGACTGGAACCTCAATCTGAAGCAACTCAACAAACTCAACTGAAGGCATATCGCATAGATCTAGAAAAATACAGGGAACTCGATCACAACCGATACACACTTGCGCAGCACAAACATTTCGGGCATGCCGATGGGGTGGCCAAAACCGCATACGCCAACAAGCATCACCGCGACCCTCCATGGTTAGCCGGGGCGCGTGCAGCAAGGGCCAATTTCTTTCCAGCACTCTGCATCCAATCCGTGATGGTGGCATTGCTCATTGCTTATCATCAGCATCCGCCAACCACTCAATGGCTCAACGAGCTCGCCAAGCTCAAACAAGAGACTGGATATCTTTATTCCGCCATCTCGGCCATGATTGCAGGCGCCATTATACCCGAAATTCTGCGCATCGCTTTTTTCCAACGCGGCCGTATTCAACCCCGCAACACCAAAAACCTGCTCTTCACAGTGCCATTTTGGGGAGTGATCGCAATCACGGTCGACCTCTTCTACCAATTCCAAGCTCACATGTTCGGAACCTCGGTCGACATCGAAACCGTCACCATCAAAGTGATCGTCGACCAATTCGGCTACACCGCATTCTTTGCCACACCCGTCACCTGCATTCTCTACGATTGGAAGCACAATGGTTATCAACTGCGCGGGCTCGGCCACATCCTCAAGCCCGCGTATTATCGAGACACCGTCTTTCCCGTGCTGCTGACTAACTGGGCCGTCTGGATCCCCCTCATCACTGTCATCTACTGTTTGCCCTTATCACTACAGGTGCCGCTCTTCGGGCTAGCACTCTCAATGTGGGTGTTGCTCTACACATGGATGAGCGAAACAAAGGCAAAAATCTAATTGTCGGCTTCCCTGATTGCGCAGCAGTTCAAAAGTAGAGTTTTAAGCGGCTCTTACAGCCACTTTTTCTGGCGGCGGCCATAACGATTACGTGCTTTCTGATTCATTTGGTGCTTATTCTAGCGGTTGATGATTCAGAAAACTAGCTCACCTCAACAGTCTCTTAAAAACTCTACGCCAAAAATTGCTTGATCGCACCTTTTTGGGGCAGATTCAATCGACCCATCGTTGCGTCCAAATCACCATAATGCTCGATTGGATTTCCATGGGCGTTTAGCAGGGTGGTGTACCAGTTACCCAATGTCTGGTGGCCTTTTTTACCGTGACGCGGCAGGCGGATATAGCGGCCGGCAATGTCCAATTTGCAATTTTTGCCAGACATAATGACAATCGGAAGTTCCACACCAGTGCCATGATGCGTCTCTCCACCTTCCGCGAAGTACATGATCATCGTGTTATCAAACATCGTGCCACTGCCTTCAGGCTGTGCCTTGAGTTTATCAATAATGGTTTTGATTTGTGTGACATGGTGGATGCGGATTTCCGCCCTGATTTTTGTCGCAGGGTGATTATTGATTGCCTGATTATGGCCTAAACCGTGAAGGTCAATCTCGAAAGGCCCAGCATCCCTTATTCCGGTGTAAGTGGATCTCAGGTCATCTATCGTGTATGTTACCGAGTTTGTTAAACCTGCAGCCAGTGCAGCGGCAATCATATCGGTCGTGGAGTTTTGCTGATCAACCCTGGTCTTCGTAGAACCCAACCCAGGCATGTGCTTTTTAATCACATCTGTCATCTTCAACAGATCAATATTTCGCTGTCTGGTCGCCTCAATTGATTCCAGGTGATTTTTAAGGGCGAGGTCGTCCTTTGGAGAAAGCGACTTTCTCAGCGCTGATTCCCGACCTTTGGCATATTCAAGCATCTGAATATCCGACTTGACAACGTCGGGATTGAGAACGGTCTTGAAAAGATTATTATAGGTTGTTCGCGGGTCTGCATAACAAAAGTTTCTTTGATTCGATCCCGGTGCAGAATATCCGGAAACGATTCCACTCCTGTTTTGTGCATAAGATACTTCCACATGCCTGAACGCCGTGGGAAAAAGGTTGCCCAGTTCAAAGTCTATGGTTGCCCTCTTAATGGAACTTATCTGGTTGCTGTGGGAATTGAAACAACCCATGACAGAACTGTACGAGGAGTGGCCGTTTTCACTCATCTTGGATGACAGCCCCTGAAGAATGGTAAGGTTTTCCTTATATTCGTTCAGATCACCCAGCCAGAATGGTAGTTCATGAGTGTCCAAATCCACCTCAAAGGCTTCCTTGCTTTTCTCTTTTGCCTTTTCCCGGTCTGAAAAGCTTGGCAGGGCAAGTTCATCCGGTCGCATGCCGTTGCATTTTCTGATAAAGATAAAACGGCGGGGGGAACCGGAATTAGGATTTACCGAGCCAGCGTGTAGGGAATTAAGGTAGGGGTTCAGAGCTACAGCTCCGGCACCCAGGATTGATGTTTTTAAAAATGATCTTCTATTGTTCATGGTCTTATTGTTTTGGATATTCCTTACGGTAGATAAACGAGTCGGATGAAAGTAATGATACAATCACGGCATCAAAACTGCCACCACTTTTTACGTAGGCCTGATCTGCATCGATGAGAGTTTTTGAGTCAGACAGCATTTCATTGCGGCCCATAAAATAACGGAAAGCATGGCGGATAATTGACTGACGGGTCTTCTCGGCCTTGGCAATGCGTTCAATCAGATCAATCGCATCTGTCACTTCACCGTCGAGCTGGGGGTTCCCCGTTCCTTTCAAGTAGCCTTTGGTATTTACCGGTAGCGTTTTACCAGCGCTTTCCGCGTGTTCCAGTTTCTCCTCCGTGCGATAGCGTCCGAAGTCATCGTACATTTCAAAAGGATAGCCAAGGGGGTTCATATCCACGTGACACTTCCAGCAATATTTTTCTTCCGTCACAGTTGCCAGACGTTGCCGCAACGTCCTATGCGGATCCTGAGGTATAACAGCATCGACTGTTATAGGAACATCGGGAACGGTTCCGGCCAGCAGATTCTCACGAATCCATTTGCCCCGAATGACGGGATCTGTGTGCTGATTTTGCGAGTGGGCGATCAGCCAGGCAGGGTGCGTTAAAATACCTTTCCGATTGGGGATTTTTACCGGCTGTATGGGAGAATAAGGGCCGCTTCCATGGATTCCCCAAAACTTCACTACCTGCCGCCCCTTCACTCCGCCCCTTGGGTGCTGCGGGCGTATTTGTTTGTTAGCCCTCCCTTTTCCGCCTGTTCTCAGATAAGGAAAAGCATAATCCTGACCGTGTGAATATCGTGGTATGAGGTCTTTTAAGAGTAAGTGAAAGTGCTTTAATGAAGCGGAATTCTTAGAGTCTTTGTTTTTTTCCAAATCTTTCACGGACACTCCTGGAAGCTCAAGTTTAGCAAGGATTTTCTTATGCTTCAGGAGATCCTTGTTGGTTTTAATATTTCCCACTTCATCTTTAAAGTGCAGGTAGAATTGTCTTATATTCTCAGAAAAGCTTTTCATGTATTCATTATCTCCAGTGTGGTAATAGAAGAACTCCTCACTGGTCAATAATTCATCAAAGACGTTCTTGTCTTTGGTGATGATATGATCCACCCATATGTCTGCTTCGGCAACCAACCTTGGCTGTGCTAGTTCCAGTCTTCCTCCAAAGCGGCTGTCATCCTTGAAAATATCCAACATCTTGGGATAGCCGAAGAAGTCGCGGAAAAACCTTAATTTTCTGATTGGAGTTTTAGTGATATTGCCGGTATACATTATTTCACCTTCCAGCCGCTTATCAATAATGTACCAGTTGCTGCGATCTTTGAGCATGCGCGAGACCTCCCGTGCATAATCTTCTTTTGTGCTGAGGCGGCCTTCGCGGGCAGCTTTCTTCAGCTCATCATCAGGGCTGCTGTCTGTCAGAGCATAAGCCAATGCAAAGCTCGCGGCCCAAGGTGAAAGCCTTTTTCTACCATACTCATCAGTTTCTCCAGAGCCGTATTCGTTACGGTTGACAAATTCAGAACTGATCATGAGTGTTTCGATGTATTTTTTAATACCCTCGCTACGGCCGAGCGCTTTCATGTATCCCTGCAATGCGTCAATGCCATTAGTGATTTCATCATTGCTGGGGCTGTTTTCATAAAATTTCCGGTAAAGTTGATGAATCAATTTCGTTAAAAGTTCAGGATTGGGGTCCGGTTGTTGATTAACTTGTTTTCTGTATAGGGAATGCCATTCACTGATACATTTTTGGGCGATTTCATTATACTTCATACCCTTTTTGCGGTGTTTTAAAATTGTCCTGTTGATTACTTTCATTTCGCCAGGAGACAAGGGCTCGTATTTTTTGTAGCCACGTAATCTTTTGTATTTTCCCATGATATGGCCATGCAGAGATTTCATGAAAATCATCAGCTTTTTTCTTTCAGCTGCAGTCTCACCCATGTGGAACATCAGCTTTTCAGCGTTGTACCATAATTCTTCATCTGTCTTGGATTCAGGAGCAACTTTTATTAGAGCGCTATAAAGCGTCCTCGAGGATTTTCCTGGGTTATTTGCGTCGAAAACATTACCCTTATGTCCACCACGGCCATTGCCCGGCTTGGCTTTCTTGTATTCTTCGCGGATTTTCGCGATGTGGTCTGCCGCAAACGATAGATCTTCTGGTGTAAACTCAGGCAAATATTCTTCATTTTTATCTCCATAAATACCACGACACAGCTCGTGAATGTGAGATTTTGTAAATTGGGACCATTTCCCCAGAATCGCGCGTTGATCTCTCTCAAACGCCATCAACTCTCTGATTGCTTTGTATTCTGTATCTCCCCGAGCGGCATCGCGCATGATTTGTCCAGATATTAGACTGGCATTATCCATCAGCGTTAAAAAATGGCCGCTGTTTATGGTTTCATCGGCAAAGTATTGGACAGACTGATCATCCGACAGGAGAAACGGGTTACCCAATGGAACAGCAGTGCCCCGGATATAACCCTGGTTTTTACCATTTATCCATCTTCCTCCTCTGACAGTTTGGTGGCCCGTTATATTACTGACTTTATCGTCAAATATGTATTCACTGAGCAGCCACTTACGATTGTAGGTAAAGCCTTCTAGGTGTTTATACTCCCCTGAAAAAAGCTTCTCATGATCAAGATAGTTGGCAAATTGAGGCTTGTTAAGCTTCTCTCTGAAGCTGGACCTACTGCCCACAACTTTATGATGGGATGTAATGGCATCGAAAAAAGCCGTTCGCTCTGCAGGTGTCGGCCGATATTTTTCATCTTTCGGAGGCATATTATTCAGATAAACCTGTTCCTCTATCCTGTTAAGTAACTCAGTCTTGTCCAATTTTGACAAATCTTCAAAATTATCAAGCCGCACATCACCCTCTCTTTTTTTCGAGTTGTGGCAGTCATAACAGTGGAATTCCAAGGTTTCCAGAATCACTTTATCAGACTTTGCAGTTGCTGCTGCCTGATCCCCGGCAGAGAGATTAGAAATAATCGGAATACTTCCCAATATCAGAAGAAATTTTTTCATGTAGTTAGGATATGTGATTTTCATTCGGTTCTTTCAATTTGAAGGGTCGCTTTTGTGAGGATATAGATGCTTTCATCGAATTTGATTTTTAGGCAATTG
>Ga0136558_1002012_pt1 | contig 10008 bp, 10 predicted proteins | sample AntRauTorckE6833_FD_101391 | JGI IMG/M metagenome (GOLD analysis project Ga0136558, IMG submission 101391) | Saline lake microbial communities from Rauer Islands, Antarctica - Metagenome Torckler E6 #833 | ecosystem: Environmental > Aquatic > Non-marine Saline and Alkaline > Saline | place...
CACCCCCGGACGTTGACAGTGAAAACTGCTCGCCGTAGCCGAGTTCATAATATGAACTGACGGTCAGATTGCCATCACGCAGGGCATAAGGCAGAAAAGGCTTGAGGAAATGAGCCAGAGTGGTGTGACTGACATCGGCAACCCGGAGATTACCAGACGAATAAAAGGGCGCTAAACTGAATTCCCCTTCCCATTCCACAGTCTGGCTGCCAATCACAGCCAGGAGATAGTAACTGCTCTCGCTGTCTTCCCTGGGCCAGGTCGCCAGATCGTTCAGAGTGAGGTCCAGAGGTAAAATCTGAAATTCTTCGGGCTCGGACTGACTGAAATCCCGGAAAAGAACTTCGCCACCGGCGATTCTGAGTCGGTCAAGGAACAGCTTCACCGGGTCGGAAGGCTCGGCTTCAGGCTCCGGCTGATCCTCCGCTGCGGGATTGTTCGCCTGCCAGTCACGGGCAAAGTTGACGCTGTAGTCTTCGCGAAGATCCAGGCGGGCAAAGGGTTCATCCAGCTCGAAATTCTGAAACGCAACAATGCCGGTCGCCAATCGCAGGACACTCAGGTTCACGTAGAGCCGGTCGAAAGCCAGCACTCGCTCACCGTCACTATCATCCGCCGCCAGCCCGGTGGCCTTAATGCTCATGGCAAACGGATTAACCTTAACTTCCTCAATGGTCGCCTGCCAGCCCATGTGCTGGGCCAGCCGCTCGGGTATGGCGCGCTCAAGCCACCAGGGCAAAAGGACGAACCCAGCCAGGGCGTAAAGCACAACCAGAATCAGGGCGATAACCGATAACTTGCGGGCCAAAACCAGACACTCCAAAACCTGTACAGAGGAGAGAGCACCTTTCGGCGCTCTCGGCATTTTTCGACATTTTTTTCATTGTCTTTCTTGAGTACAGGATAGCCCTCTGCAGGCTGTTTTGTCAGCCGAAAGGCTATTAACCGGTTTTTGACCAGCCATCCATGTGCGACTGAGCTGACAACAGCGATTGAACTGGATAGGCTGTCAGCAAGTATCACTGTACTCATATCACTGAGAGGGGCTCTGTCCGTGGATATTGGAGACATGCGTCGGGATTTTGAAAGCGCCGGGCTGGACCGGGAGGCATTGGACAACCATCCTGTCCGGCAATTCGAGCGCTGGTTCGGGGAAGCAAGAACGGCGGGCATCCTCGAGCCCAACGCCATGTCACTGGCAACGGCCGGTGCGGACGGTTTGCCGGACATCCGAACCGTTTTGCTGAAATACTTCGACGACGCCGGTTTTGTGTTCTACACCAATTATGCCAGCCGCAAAGCCAAAGAGCTGACCGCCAATCCCCATGCGGCGCTGCTGTTTCCGTGGCTGGATCTCAACCGGCAGGTGAAGATTCAGGGTGCCGTGGAAAAAGTGAGTAAAACCGAATCGCTGCGTTATTTTGCGTCCCGGCCACGAGGCAGCCAGATTGGCGCCTGGGTGTCAGAGCAGAGCAAGGCCATTACCTCTCGCGGCTTGCTGGAACAGAAAGTGGTAGAGATGAAGCGTAAATTCAGCAAAGGCGAAGTGCCACTGCCGGATTTCTGGGGCGGCTACCGCGTGATTCCCGAGCGCGTCGAATTCTGGCAGGGACGGCCAAGCCGCCTGCACGACCGCTTCGAGTACATTCGCAACGGCGATGGATGGTCTGTTGAACGACTCCAGCCCTGATACGACCCCAACGGTCTGGCTATGTACCAGCACCGGCATCGCGGCGTCTGTAGCACCCGGATGGATGACAGCCATGGAAAGCCAGCGACTTTCAGGACTTTCCGGCGGGCCACGCTGTGACTTTCTGGCCAGTCGGTGGCTGATCCGCCAGGCACTGGCTGGCGTGTCGGGCCGAGATGGCGGGCTCTGCAGGCCCGCGGACGGCCGCCCCGACGCGTCAGCCCAGCCCCCGGGATGGCGTTTGTCTGTGAGCCATAGCGGTGGGATGGCTGGTTGTGCAGTATCCAGCAGCACGGCAATCGGACTGGATATAGAGCCTCTTACCCGCAGGCCCCACTGGCAGAAGGTGGTCAACCGCTGGTTTTCGCCACGGGAGCAGGCCTGGCTGCTGGCCAATAATGATCCTGAGGCCTTTCTCAAAGTCTGGACGCTCAAAGAAGCCTGGTTAAAAGCCACGGGCAGAGGCATTGCCAACAATCTTCAAACCCTCAGCATTACCGCCGATTTTGAACTTTCAGGTGACCGGCCGGAGGAAAACTGGCGGGCGTCTCTTGGCCAGATCGAAGGTTTCCTGGTGGCGGTGGTTTACCAGAATGCCCATCCGCCCGAGGGCTTTACGATTCCCGGACAGGTCGATATAAATAACCCCGGCGCCGAAATATCCGTTACCCAACCGGTCAACTGGGCACTTCACCGAACCATCAATTCCATGCTCGAACCGGCCTGAGGAGTCAATATGCCTGAAGAGCGATGCCCCTGGTGTGGCGACGATCCTGTTTACGTGGCCTATCACGATACGGTCTGGGGGGTACCTGAATACAACGATCTGGCGCTGTTTGAAAAACTCTGCCTGGATGGCCAGCAGGCCGGGCTGAGCTGGATCACCGTTCTGAAAAAACAGGCGTCCTATCGCGCCGCCTACGACCATTTCGACCCCGAACGCATTGCCCGTTATGACGAACACAAGATTCAGTCGCTGATGAATGACCCGGGTATCATCCGCAATCGACTCAAAGTTGAGTCCATTATCCGCAACGCCCGAAGCTATCTTCGGCTAACCTCCGGAAGCACCTCTTTCAGCGATTTCCTGTGGTCCTTTGTCGGCGGAGAGCCCATTCAGAACCAGTGGGCCGCCTTCAAAGACGTGCCCGTTTTCACGGCCGAAGCCGAAGCCATGTCCAAAGCCCTGAAGCGTGCAGGCTTCAATTTCGTTGGCCCGACCATCGTCTACGCGTTCATGCAGGCCACCGGCATGGTGAATGATCATCTGGCTTACTGTCCCCGGCATGCCCAGTGCCGTGCGCTGGCGCCCTGAAGCCCAGCGAAATGGTGAAATGGCAAGTGATCCAGACTATCAACTGATCTTAAATAATCTATCAGTCGTAAAATCCGAGGCAGCATATTATACCGGAGTTGCCTGTGCGAATGACCCTGGACGACCTCAAGCGAACATCAGACGTGACCATTGATCTGCTGGAAATCATCTCGATCGAGGGCCAGCATTATATGGCCAGATTGTTGATAGACGGTGACTATCACTTGCTATCCGATGCAGACGGCAAAACCCGTCTGTTTCGCAGCAGTTGGCAGATTCAGGACACGCTGAGCTCGTTCAGAGTAACTGCAACAGACCTGGTTCATCCGTCCGCCTATCATGAAATGGTAGGCATGCAACCATCCGAAGTGGAACCTATGCGAATAAGGGTACAGGGGCGCAACTCATGATTGCAGTCGCCAGACTGGCAATTCTTGTGGGCATTGGAGGCTTGATTCCGTTTATCGCGGCGATTATATCCCTGCTCGCCATGAAGCAGGACAGCGCGCTGATACTGCAATATTTTTACCTGTACAGTGCCGGAATCCTGGCCTTTATGGCCGGCATTTACTGGCCCCTGGCCATGCAGCTCGACAACCGCTCCTATCCCCTGTCACCGCTGGTGACCATGTTACTCAGTCAACTGTTCTTCGTGTCTGCAGGATTAGGTCTGCTATTGCCCGCTGCCGGACAGGTCATTCTCTACACCCTCGCATATATTGGCCTCTACATCGTGGATGCAGGATGGATGCGCGTCTACTGGCCGGCCTGGTATTTACGGATGCGTCTGGGACTGACGTCCGCTGTTGTTGTCTGCCAGGTTACCGCAGGATTCGTCTTCTTTTATGGATAGAGACGCGCGGTAATAGTTAAGGAGGAAAAGTCAGCTGAGGCAGGCGCCTCAGCTGAACAAGACCTGCTCCGGATCATCGAAGCGGCTTTTAAGTTTTTTAATGGCACCTTTCTCAATCTGACGCACACGCTCCCTGCTGATACCAAGATAGTCTGAAATCACCTGAAGTGTTTGTGGCTCAGACAGACCAATGCCGAATCTGCGAGACAGAACCTCTTTTTCACGCTCATTGAGCTCTGCCAAAAGCGCTGCCAACGTACGCTTACGATCACGGTCTGCCATATCGTGATCCGGGGCAGATTGTTCGCCAGCGCTCAGACTGTCCCCAAGCGTGATGTCTGCACCGGATGATACCGGCGAGTCCACCGACAACTCGGCAATGGCCAGGGCGCGCAGCTCACCCACTCTCGATGGAGATACCTCAATCTCTTCCGCCAATTCGGCTTGCGAAGGCATGCGCCCCAGACTCTGATGCAGCGCCAGGGACGCCTTCTGCAACAGGCGTATCTCGTCCACCACATTTTCCGGCGTATGCACCAGGCGGGTGCCGCGCTTCATGCAGCGCTTGACCTCTTCGCTGATCCACCAGTAGGCGTAGGTAGAGAACCTGAAGCCCTTGGTCGGATCAAAACGCTCGACGGCCTTGATAAGGCCGACGTTGGCATCCTGAATCACATCGGTCATCGGAATGCCGCGATTGAAATACCGCCGGGCGATATGCACAGCCAGTCGCAGATTGCTCTGGATCAGCAGCCGACGACTGGCAGACGCCAGGCGGTAGGCGCGACGACACCGGGTCGAGAACGCGCAGGCGTCACCAAGACTGCCAACCACGTCCCGATAGGTCTGCGGTGTATCCGCCGGTAGTGCCAGTTCGTGGGTGATTACGCGGTAACAAAAGGAAAGGCGGCGCGAGAGTTTTTTCTCGGCCAGGTTGCTTAACAGCTGATAGCGGGACGCATCCCTGAAGTAAAGCCCAACGAGGGATTCGGTATCGCCAGCGTGGACTTGTGTCGGAGACGGCCCCAGGCCTTGGAGTTCATTCATAGCTCAGGTTCCGATCACGTATTTGATTGAAAATACGAAAACGGGCCTGAGCTGGATTGCTTTGGCAGGTGCCGGGTCAGCTGACCACAATCGGCGGCCGCGATCAGGCAGCTACAATGGCATATTCGTGGTTGTGGGGCTCGATCAGTGCGCCATGGAGCGCCACAATGGCTTTCTCGTAATCGTCTTCGTCCACCACAAACTGCATGTCTACCTGGCGCATACACTGATGCATCGCCAGAATGCTGATTTTCTCCTCTGCCAGGGCATTGACCGAACGTGCCAGTATTCCGGGCACTCTCATGTCACTGCCGATGGCGGACACCAGCGCTACCTTGCGGGTATTGAGTTCCGCATTCGGGAATTCTTCCTTCAGCATATTCACCACACGCTTGACGTGCTTCAGGGTGCTGCCCACATAGTGGGTGATGGTGTTGGCATTGGTGTCCTTCGCCATGAAGCGCACCTTGAAACGGCTGAGCACATCCAGAATGCGCCGGTCAGAACCCGGCTCACCCTGCATGTTCTGATCAAACACCTCAATGGCAAACACGCCCTTGGCACCGGCAATGATTTCTACCTGCGGCACTTCACTGACGTAATCGCCGGTGATCAGCGTGCCGGTGTGCTCCGGCTCGAACGTATTCATTACCCGCAGTGGCGTCTGGTTCTGGCGCAAACCTTTACCCGCTTTCGGGTGAATGGCTTCCATACCCAGATTGGCCAGCTGGTCCGCTACGTCATAGTTGGTGCGGCCCAGCGGTACCACCTTGTCGGCCCCGACAATGTTGGGATCTGCCGAACTCAGGTGGTACTCCTTGTGGATGATAGCCTCGCGGGCGTCCGTAATGACGGCGACACGGCTGAAGGTCATCTCACTGTAACCGCGATCAAACGTCCGCATCAGGCCTTCTTTGCACTGAGCATAACCGGTCACGATGGGCAGTTCCCGGGTCAGGTCTACGGAATCGAAGGCCCGCTTGAGTTTTTCATCCAGTGGCAGCAATTCCGAATCCCGCCAGCCAGTGAGGTCTACAAACCGGGCGGTAATGCCTTCCTGCTGCAGCTTGAGCGCGGTGTTGAACGCGCTGTGGGCCTCGCCGATACCGGCCAGCATTTCCCGCACCGTCAGCAAGTGCTCTTCGAGCTGGAACTGACCATAGGAACACAGCCGCTGAAGATCGATCAGGCAGCCGCGGACGCCCTCGATGCGATCAGTGATGAACTGGTCCGCCTGCTGCGTAAGCATCGGGTCATGGAAGAGTTCGCTGTTCTTGTCGGTCAGGAATTTGACCAGCTTGGTCAGGTCGTCGCCCCAGGCCCAGTCAGACTCGGCGTCCGCAAACAGAGCGTAAACTCCGGGCTCACCGGTTTTCTTGTGTTCCAGCAGTTCGTCGGTAACCCCGCCATAGGCCGAAACCACAAAAATTCGCTGGTAAAGGTCATCCTTTTTACGATCACCGATGATGATATTGTCGCGAACGGCCTCGTAACTGTTCATTGAGGTACCGCCGATTTTCTCCACGGTGTGCTGTTGGCTAGTCATAATCTGTCCGTCAATCTCGTTGCAGAATGGATCAATTCATTCATGCTTTAGGTACTGAGTTTAGCATTTCTGATCCGATGCGCACTCGTTCATGCGCTTAGCCCCGATTGGTGAGGGGCCCGATTCTCAGCAAAAACTCCGAGTCATGGTGACCTCCAAAATGAGCGTCTTTTTCAAAGTGCTCGTGGTAGGTCAGCTCCGCTCCCATGTCCCGGGCGAACGAGCGGAAAAGCGCCCACGAAGCCTCGTTGTCGCCGGTAATGGTGGTTTCCATGTGAGTGACGTCCTGGCAGGCATCCCGGGCCACGATGTCTTTCAACATCCGCTTGGCCAGACCAGCGCCACGGCCTTTCTCGTGGACGGCAACCTGCCAGACAAACACCGTTTCCGGTTGCTGGGGTGGAATGTATCCGGAAATAAAGCCGACCAGATCACCTGCCTTCTCTGCTGCAACGCCGGTGGCGGCGAAATGGCTGCACTGAAGGAGGTTGCAATAGATGGAATTGGAGTCAAGCGGCGGGCACTCGGCCACTAGCTGGTGCAGTCTGTAACCATCGTCCTTCACCGGTGGGCGGAGAACAATGGCGGTGGAATTCGCGCTGTCTGAGGTCATGTTGTGAAGGGTTCGCTTAAAAAATAAGTGTTGAATTATATAGACCACAAAATATTTATCAAGTGACAGGCCGGGAGGCCCGACGCCAAAACAACCCTGATAATAATTAGAATAGACGACCTGCGACGGTTTGCCAGCACCAGCAATGGTCAGGTGTGGCGGGGAAACACGAGATCACCAGCCTGCAGCGACGTACCCGACACCAACCGATTGCGGTAGGACTCAGCGGCGGCGGAACCGGCGGGCCAGAGCTGGTCAAAGTCAGCCAGCCAGGCCTCCAGATCAAACCCCACCGGCCGCAGCGACACGCTGACGCCATGGTTCTCAAGGCCTGCCCCCAACCTGCCAGGGACTCCGGGTCGCCGTGCAGGACTAAAACCTTTAGGCCTCCAAATAACAGGCACCGATATCGGGGCAGGGCATCCAGCCGGGCCTGGATATCCGGATGCACGGCGGCGGTCCCCTGCAGGCGCTCCATAATGGCATTGGAGCGTTCGACCACCCCCTGATCCACAAACTCCGGATAGGCGCAGCCACACCCCGCACCGTCGTTCGGGTTTGCCAGTTCGTAGTCCACATTGCCCAGGCTGACGGTGTGTTTCAGTACCCGCTCGTTGATGTCCCGGAACAGGGGGTCACTGGCGTTGAACCAGTTGAAATCACCGTTGAACACCAGCGCAACCGAGCGGCCCAGGCGCTCTTCCGCCAGAGCCATCCGTTCGATTTCATCCAGCGCGTGAGGATTGCCATAAAGCCCGCCAATGACGTAAATCACATCGGCATCGAGCGTTTCCGGCTCGGCGCAAAGATCCTCGGGCCGGTAGCGGTAAGCCAGAGGACACGTGCGGCCTTCGGTCATGGTCAGGCCTCCCCGGCAGCCAGTGAGCGGCCCGACAGCAAGCGCAGCACCAATGGCAGGAAGAAACCGGCCGTACAGATCAGGAACCCGTAGGCGTTCACCCCCAGCAACATGGCGTACTTGCCATCACCGATCGCCCAGCTTGCGGGGATTAGCCCCACTGCCAGCAACAGACCCATACCCAGGCCGGTCCAAAAACTCAGATGAAAACTCCAGGGCGACCACTGTGTAAACCCATAAAACAGGAACACCGGCGCCAGTCCCATCACCATGGTGCCGGAAATGGTCGTGGCCTTGAGAATGTCCGTACCGGCGAACATGGGCAGGTTGCCCAGAAAGGCGAAGATAATCATGATCACGGCGCCCACGCGAACGCTTGGCAGCCGGTCTTTAGCGCGTTTCGCCAGCCGTGGCAGATCCACCGCCAGGGATTTCGCCAGCGAGCTGAAGGTGGAATCCAGGGTGGAGCCTGCGGATGTCATCATGATCACGCTCATAAAGAAGAGCGCCGCCAGCCCCAGCGACTGCCCCACCGCTGCCGGTGCGTTGCCCATTGCGTCAATGCCGTTCAGGCGGGCATGCACGCCTACCAGGCTGAAGATAAACACCGCTACAAAGCCCAGCAAACCGGCCACCACGAAGCTCTTCAGCATGGTTTTCTCGTTGTTCACAAAGCCCCGGTCGGTCAGGACCGGGTCGTGGAAGGGGTAGCTGAACATTTGCAGCAACGCGACCAACAGCAAGTCAAAACCAGCGTTGAGCCTGAATTCACCGTTGGTGAGCAGAGCGCTGGTGTCGTTGGCCGGCACAATCAGGAACAGCACCGCGCCGAGGAAGAACACAAACACAAAGGTCTGAATCACGTCGGTAAAAATCGACGACCGCAAGCCGCCCTTGAGGCTGTAGGCCAGGGTGAATACGGTGAACAGCATGGCCGCACTGTAGTATTCCCACTCACCCGGTAGCCCGAAATAACCGCCAACCACCGCGGTATTACTCCAGACTTCGTTATACAGTCGAATCAGGATCGCCGCCGCAAACGCCAGGCCCGCCAGCCGACCGAAGCGGGACATCAGGAATTCCTGAAGGCTGCGGGCGCCGGTCTGGGTACGAATCAGGTAAATGATGTAACCGGCCACGGGAATGGATAGCCAGTAACTGGCGTAGGCAAGCCCGCCGGTGACACCATAGGCTGCGCCGAGGTTGGCCGCATTGGTGACAGACTTGGCAAAGATCCAGCTGATAAAAATACTGGCCGTCAGCGACCACTGCCCCACAGGGTTACCCTGGTCATCCGCACACCTGTAGAAGGAGTTGGCGGTTTTGCTTTTTGGCGACAGCACATACATAACCACGCCATAAACCACCAGAAATCCCCAAAACAGGGAAGCTTCCGTGATATTCATGTTTGTCTTGTCCTCGTTCTTGTCTCTAGCCAACGAATAGCAGTGATTTAACCGCGGTCTGGGGGTGGGGTTTTATTTCCGCCGGGAATAAAGGTGTCTGAGCGAAGCGAGTTCTTTTTCCCAAGGAAATAAAACCCCACCCCCAGACCGCCAATTGCCAGCGACCAGTCCTGCGATACCAGCACCCAAGATCCAGACCCACGATTCAGACCCAAAATCTAAGCGGGCGCCGAGCAGCTGGCCCCAAACCGGTAACAGGAAAAGCACCGGTGATGCCGCAACATGATGCGCTCGTCCATGCTTTCCGCCAGCGTTCCCCCCAGATCGTATTCCGGGTCATCATCCACCAGCGTGCAGGCATAAACCCGCACACGGTCGCCCCGCTTCACCAGCATGCGCGTGTATGTACACATGAAGTGGGAGCGAGCCTCTGTGGTGGGATATTTTTCCATGCAGGTTTCGGTGATCTCCGGGCTGCCGTCCTCCGAACCGGGTACACCCAGATCCGGAAAGGCCGTAAAGGCCAGGGTTTCCGGGATACCCCAGTCGCGGAAGATGCCACGGAAGGCGGCCTCCACATCCGAGGGAATTTCGTCGGTATCGGTCTGGCGGGCGATAGACACCTTGAAGCCCTGATCCACCAGCCAGCGAATACCTTCCAGCGCCTTGTCGAAGCTGC
>Ga0136558_1002014_pt1 | contig 10007 bp, 6 predicted proteins | sample AntRauTorckE6833_FD_101391 | JGI IMG/M metagenome (GOLD analysis project Ga0136558, IMG submission 101391) | Saline lake microbial communities from Rauer Islands, Antarctica - Metagenome Torckler E6 #833 | ecosystem: Environmental > Aquatic > Non-marine Saline and Alkaline > Saline | place...
TACAGGAACACAATACGTACTTCTCCAAAGAAAAATATGAGCACAGCTATCCGCATTGCTGGCGCTGTAAAACACCGCTGATTTATTATGCGCGTGATTCTTGGTACATCAATATGCAAAAGGTAAAACAGCAATTGATTGCAGAAAATCAAGAAATAAATTGGAAACCAGAACACGTTCGTGATGGACGTTTTGGTGATTGGTTAGCTGACCTCAAGGATTGGGCAATATCACGTGAGCGTTATTGGGGGACACCATTGCCTATGTGGCAGGCAGAAGACGGCGAGCAATTAATCGTTGGTGGATATGAAGATATATATAAACATACTGATGATGTACTTACCAAGGTAGTGCTATTACGTCACGGCGAAAGTGAGAAGAATGTATTAGGTGTATGTGATTCATCAGATGATAAATATCCATTAACAGAGACTGGGATACAAGACGCCAAAGACGCAGCACGAGAACTACGTAATGCAGGTATTGAGGTCATTTATAGTTCACCTGTGCGTCGCGCACGAGAAACGGCAGAAATTGTTGCAGCAGAGCTTGATATGGAGGTAGAAATAATTGAAGGATTGCGTGAGGCTCTCAGTGGTGAGTGGGAAGGATTGACGCATGAACAACGCCAGGAGCTCTCGAACGGAAAGGCGTATGCAGAAATGGACTATGATGAGTATTACACAGCGATACGTGGAGATATCGGAGAGAGTTGGAAAACACATGGCGACCGCATTGAAAAAACCTTGACTGATTTAATCCAGAAAAATTCTGGAAAGACTATATTGTGTGTTGGGCATCAGCCGCTGATTGCGTATGGGGAAAAAGTCTTCAAGGAATTGAGCCCTCAAGAAACCGGCACCGTCTTTGACGGACCTGTTGCGAGTCAGCATGCGCATCCTGTGACACGTTATGTATATGCAGAAACTATGCGTGAATTTGATCCGCATCGACCGTTCGTTGATGATATCGTGTTGAAAAAAGACGGTAAAGAATTCAGACGAGTTAAGGAGGTTATGGACGTATGGTTTGACTCAGGGTCAATGCCATTTGCACAAGACCACTATTTAGGAGAAGGCGACATACACTATCCCGCAGATTTTATTTCTGAAGGAATGGATCAGACACGTGGGTGGTTCTATACCATGCACGCCATTGGTAATTTAGTAGACAAGGGAAAAGCGTATAAAAATGTAATTAGTCTGGGTCTCATCAATGATGAGAATGGTCAAAAGATGAGCAAGTCTCGTGGCAACGCAGTCAGTCCATGGTATGCAACTGAGAAATTTGGTGTGGACACGATTCGGTTTTGGATGTATTCAGTAAGCGGTCCAGGAGATGCAAAAAGTTTTGATGAAAACACAGTTATTGAAACACAGCGTAAGGTGTTTGGGTTATTAGACAATGTGGTGAATTTTTACGAAATGTACGCATCACACCTGGATGCATCAGTAGGGCCATATAATTCACCTCATATTTTGGATCAATGGATTTTGGCTAAATTAAATACTTTAATTGCATTGTGTACAGAAAAATTAGATGAGTATGACCTGCTAGAGCCGACACGAGAAATTCGTGAATTTATCGCCGAGCTATCACAATGGTATATTCGTCGCAGTCGTGATCGATTCAAGGGGAGCGATACACAGGATAAGCAATTCGCATTAGCAACTACACAATTTGTTCTTGATCAATTGGCTGTATTGATGGCACCGTTTACACCATTTTTCGCCGAGGACATCTACAAGCGTGTAGGTGGTAATTTAGAATCTGTCCACCTAGAGAGTTGGCCCAAAGAAGTTTCCGGAAATGACTATTCTCGTATTCTCGAGAATATGAGAATAGTCCGTGAGGCTATTTCTGATGCTCTAGAGTTGAGAGCAAAAGCAGGCATCAAAGTCCGTCAGCCATTAGGGCAATTAACTATTACTCAAGAGATTCCTAGTGAATATATAGATCTCATTAAAGATGAAGTAAACGTAAAAGATATCATTGCTGGCGATGAAATGAAACTCGACACAGAGCTAACCGATGAATTAATCGTCGAAGGTAACGCACGAGAATTAATCCGTGAAATTCAAAAAATGCGCAAGACAGCTGGCTTGAATCCTGAAGATGAAATTACGCTTTCAATCGCAACAGATGAAGTGGGGCAGGGTGTAGTTGAGAAATATCGTGATGATATTACGAATACCGCTGGTGTAACAGTAATTAACTTCACTGATAATGATGCTGAACCTGTCGCAATCAACGATTTGAAATTTGGGATTGTGATAGAATAGATATATGAAAATAATCATCGTACATGGCTGGGATTTTAAACCAAGACATAATTGGTATCCGTGGCTTGGTGTTGAACTTGCAAAACAGGGGTATGAGGTATCGATCCCAGATATGCCAAATTCTAGCGCCCCAGTAATTAATGAATGGGCAGATACGCTTGCTCAAAACTCCATTCTACAAAAATTATTACTCATGATACTGCAGGTCATTTTACCTATGATGATGGAATTATTGAATTACCATCTGCTCTCAATGCAATCCTCCAAATTGCAAAACAAAAGCCTAGTACCTAGTGCCTAATAATCTAAACCATGTCCTACACTATCCACAAAACTTCAGGAATAATAATTGGCATCCTCAATCGAGGTGAAGCAAATCGCGTCTATACCATTATGACGCGTGATTTGGGCGTTATTCGTGCGACAGCACAAAGTTCCCGCAAGGAAACTTCGAAAATGCGCTATGGATTACAAGTCATGAGTTATTCGTATATAGACTGCGTGTACGGTAGGGAATTTTGGCGACTTACGGGTGTAGTTCCAGATATCTCAGGTATGTCATTCGTTAGCAACTCTGCACTGTGGTCTATGTGGAGTAGGTCAATGCGATTACTCGAACGGTTGATTCCTTATGATGAAGTGCACACCGAATTGTTTGATGTTGTGCATGATGTGTATATGTTCTGTCAAAACAATAGTGTTTCTGAAAATGATGTCTATGCATTAGAAAAAATCCTCGTCGTTCGTATTCTTCACCACCTTGGGTATTGGCATGATGATAAACATGAGACATATATTACGGAATCACTTTCAGTTGAATTGCTGGATAAAGATCACATGGCAGTACGTGATTTAGTACGCAGTATTAATAGGTCATTGCAAGCGTCACAATTGTGATATACTAATACTCATATATGGCAAAAGAAAATCAGGAAAGAAAAAGTAAATTAGAAAAAGCACAGGAATCATTGTACGACAAGCATGCTGACATAAGGCCAAAGAAAAGGGCTGCTCTTCACAAGCACGCTGGCACTGCTCCTGAAGATTGGGATGACGTAAAGAAAAAACCACGTGCAAAAGTAGATCCACATGCTCGAACAAAGCGTTTTCTTGGTTGGGTAAAGAAATTTTTTATCATAGCCCTGGTGTTTTTTATTATAGCCATTGGATATGTTGGCATACGTTTATGGCAGGGAAATGCAGGTGTCTCGTCAGACGCTGTTGATATTGCGGTATTTACACAGAATTTCGTCGATGGGGGTGAGTCGTTTGATGTAGTAGTGCGTGTGACTAATAATAATTCGGCGCCACTTGAATTAGCAGATTTGGTAATGGAATATCCGCGGACGAGTCTTGAGGGTGGAGATGTGATACGTGAGCGTATAGCTATAGATACTATTAAGGCAGGCGAATCTGTAGAGCGAGACTTCAAAGTTGCACTTTTTGGACAAGAAGGTGAACGACGCCCCATTACAGCTAAACTCGAATATCGCGTTGCAGGTTCTAATGCAATCTTTGTTACAGAAGCAACAGAAGACGTAGCTATTCAGTCAACCCCTATCACGCTCACTATTAATGGCCCTGAGACTAGTGTAGGAAATCAAGAGATAGAATTTACTATTGATATACATTCCAATAGCTCTGCGGTTTCTGAAAATGTTTTACTGCGAGCGGATTATCCTGTTGACTTTACATTTGGCGAAGCATCTCCACGACCTGCGTTCCAGGGGAATGCTTGGTTATTGGGTGATATAGCGCCAGGCGCAAAGAAGACAATTACACTGCGAGGTGTCTTGGCTGGAGAGACAGGTTCTGAAAAAGCTTTTAAATTTATGCTGGGCACTGAAAAAGGTAATCGAGAAGGAGAAATTGATACATTATTCAATTCAATTTCCCGTATAGTTCGTATAAACTCGTCATTTATTCAGGCGAGTATTGATGTAAATGGTTCATCAGATCCTGTTGTGGCAGTGCCACCTTCAGATGATTTTGATATAGAAATTATGTGGGCTAATACATTGCCTGTTTCATTACAGGATGTGAAAATTGTAGCTGCACTATCTGGATCTGCATATCAACCTGCAAGTGTACGTCCGGATGACGGAGGGTTCTTTGATTCTAATACAGATACCGTAGTTTGGGATGGTACAAACACAGGAGTGCTAGATTCCATAGAGCCTGGAGAGGAGGGAAGTTTTGGGATTGAAATAACGCCACGTCCTTTGGTTCAGGGTGGAACTACAGTGTTGCGCGAACCGTCAATTTCTGTAGATATTAGTATCGAAGGAACAAACATTGGTGGAAATATTGAAGAGATTCAACGTGTCGCTTCTTCTCAAATAAAAATTATCACACAAACACAACTCGAGCCACGTACCTTATATTATGGGGGGCCGTTCCAGAATGGTGGACCAATGCCACCAAAAGTGGGCGAAGAAACAGAGTATACTCTTGCATGGCGTCTATCAAACACCTCAAGTCGTATCGAAAATGGAAAAGTAATTACGCGATTGCCATCGTATGTAGAATGGAAAGAACAGACTTCTCCAGCATCAGAAAATCTCGAATACAATAGCGTGACACGAGAACTTGCATGGAATGTCGGAACGATAGATGCGGGTGCAGGATTTTCATCATCAGTCCGAGAAGTATTCTTCAAAGTAGGAATTACACCTTCAACGTCTCAGCAAAACAGTACGCCATCTTTGACGGAATCGCTTGTCTTTACAGGTCTTGATACGTATACTAACGAGACTGTTCGCGTAGTGCGCGATGCACATACAACACGATTGTTAAATGATATTAGCGTTGAATCAGGTAAAGTACAATAATAGTTATGAGCAATGAAGATATGACAACTATGGAAACATTAGTAAGTCTTGCAAAACGACGTGGGTTTATTTTTCCCGGATCAGAAATATATGGAGGACTTGCAGGAACGTATGATTATGGACCACTAGGATCATTACTAAAGGAAAATATTAAACAATCATGGTTGAAGAAATTTGTGCATAGTCGTACAGATATGTATTTAGTGGATGCGGCCATTCTAATGAACCCGAAGGTGTGGGAGGCAACAGGGCACGTTGATGAATTTAATGACCCACTAGTAGATGATCTAAAAACAAATAAAAGATACCGCGCTGATCACTTACTAGAAGAGCATGGTATTACTGACGCTGAATCATTAACACCTAAAGAAATGACTGCAAAGATACAGGAGCTAGGTATTAAAAGCCCCGATGGTAACGAACTAGGAGAGGTACGTCAATTTAATATGATGCTATCTACAAAAATTGGTGCAGCTGATGATTCAGCAAGTACGACATATCTTCGTCCTGAAACCGCACAAGGTATTTTTGTAAATTATAAAAATGTGGTTGATTCGATGAGTCCAAAAATGCCGTTCGGTATTGCACAAACTGGGAAAGCTTTCCGTAATGAGATTACGCCACGTGATTTCATCTTCCGCGTTCGTGAGATAGAACAAATGGAGATTGAATATTTCATACATCCTGAGAAATGGGAAGACTATTTTGTGTATTGGCATGATGAAATGTTGGAATGGATGGAGTCGATTGGATTAGACATGACAAAGGTCCATGATGTTGAAATAGACGAAGATGCACGCGCGCATTATTCAAAACGAACGACAGATTTTGAATTTGATTTTCCTTTTGGACAAAAAGAATTATACGGTTTGGCATATCGTACTGATTATGATTTGAAAAAGCATACAGAATTTTCTAAACAAAAACTTCAATATACCGATCAGTCAACAAATGAAACCTTTGTACCACATGTTATCGAGCCATCATTTGGTCTTGACCGCTCCGTATTGGCGGTATTGCTGTCTGCATATCGCGAAGATGAGATGAATGGAGAAAAGCGTATTTTCCTAAAACTAGCCCCACAAATTGCTCCCTATAAAATTGCCGTGTCGCCACTGTTAAAAAACAAAGAACAACTTGTTGAAAAAGCACGCGATGTATTTATTGCCCTAAAAGATACCTTTGGTAATGTAGTGTGGGATGATAATGGAAATATCGGGAAACGTTATCGTCGCCAAGATGAAATAGGTACACCGTTTTGTGTCGTTGTTGATTTTGAAACATTAGAAGACGATACTGGTGTTACCGTGCGTGACCGTGATACAGGAGAGCAGGAGAGGGTTATGGTAGAAGAAATGGAAGATTACTTTATGGATAAACTCTCACAATAGCATGAGTTACATTGCAGTCGTCATCTTACACCCTATAAAATATAATTACTAACCTCTAATATCTAACTTCTAAAGGCTAACCCATGAAATCCCGTTAGAAATTTTCTATGAGGGTATGAAACTATGTTACTATGTAGGCTTGATGTAAAGATATTATAAAAACTAAGTAACTTTCTAACGGGATGAAACACACAAAAAAGAAACTAAAAAATGGCCTACGATTAATTACCGTACCAATGAAAAGTAATCAGACCGCTACAGTTATGGTGCTGGTTGAGGCTGGGTCAAAATATGAGACACCAAAAAATAATGGCATCTCACATTTTCTCGAACACATGTGTTTCAAAGGAACAGAAAAACGCAGCGTTTTTGAAATAACTGAAGAATTGGATGGATTAGGCGCAGAAAGCAATGCGTTTACGAGTGAAGAATTTACCGGTTACTATGCAAAGGCACACTATAAAAATGTGGATGGCTTGGTAGATGTTGTTTCAGATATTTATCTTAATTCAACTTTACCCTTGGATGAACTAGAAAAAGAGCGTGGTGTAGTCATAGAAGAAATCAACATGTATGAAGATATGCCACATAGAAAGATTTGGGACATATTTGAAGAATTATTATATGGCGATCAGCCTGCTGGGGTGACGGTGCTTGGTCCTAAAAGCAATATCCGCTCTTTAACGCGTCGCGACTTTATTTCATATCGTAAGAAACACTACGTACCTAGCGCGACAACTGTTGTGATAGCAGGAAATATCGATGAGAAAAAGGTACACAAGCTTGTGAACAAAGCCTTTGGTGTGACACTAGATACGAAAAAATATACAAAGAAAAAAACCAAGGATATACAAAAATCTCCAGCAGTGCATGCTCATTACAAAAAAACAGATCAGGCGCATATGATATTAGGTGTGCGTGCATTTGACCGTTATGATGAGCGAGGGTATACGTTGCGCGTAATTGCAGCAATTTTAGGTCAAGGTATGAGCTCTCGATTGTTTAAAATTTTACGTGAAGAACGAGGCATGTGCTACTACGTACGCGCAGTGCCTATGTTACAAACTGATACAGGTTATTTTGCGATAGGAACGGGTGTTGGGAAAAAACGTGTAGAAGAGGCCGCAACAGTTATCATGGATGAATTTAGACGATTACGTGATGAGAAAGTTTTATCAAAAGAATTAGCAAAGGCTAAAGAATACATCATTGGCATCAAGGCATTATCTGTTGAATCTTCTGATGAGGTAGCTGAGTGGTTTGGATTTCAAGAGTTATATCATGATGATATTAAAGATCTACAGGCCTTTAATAAGAAAATTAAGGCAGTTACTGCAGATGACGTTCAAAAGCTCGCACAAGAGTTATTTGTTGACGAACGTTTAAATTTTGCTGTTATCGGTCCGTCGAAAGGCACAAAATCATTAGAAAAGATTGTACGAATGTAGTTGACATTTATTTTTTAGAGGAATATAATATTACAAAGGGTATAAAAATTTAAAGTTTTCAGCCTAGCCTTGCTTCCTTGGATACAAAATGAGAGGGCTTTTGAAGAGGACGTTTTGTAATGAAACCTCCGCACAGTAAAGGGCAATCTCTGTACTGACGAAGTAAGCAAATGGCTAAAAATAGGACATAGCTGCGCTTAGTAGTTGTGTCCTTTTTCTTTCTAATTATCATGCTATTTGGTATGATAGGTGTATGTCTAAAACTCCTGAGACACAACATATCAGTATCAGTCCACGCTCGATGATCATAGCGGTTGTTATTGGATTGGTCGTGTACGCGATGTGGCATATTCACGATACGATATTAGTTATACTTACAGCTGTTGTACTGGCTACATTTATTAGCAGTGGAGTAAGTGTATTCGAGCGTATAAAAATTCCACGTTCAGTATCTGTACCCATAATGTACCTACTCGGAATTGGTCTCATCGTTGGGGCTGTATCTGTCTTCATACCTATTTTTGTGGATGAGCTTGTTGGTTTGTTGGATTTATTACCTGCTGATTCGGGATTGGGTAATATCGTTGGTTTTCTCGGTGATGGGCAATTTAAACAAGTAGTGTCGAGCGGGTCAATCGCTGGCGACCCATTTGCATTATTAGGTCAATTACGAGAGCAATTCTCAACAGGCAATGCATTTCAATCAATTAGTCAAGTATTTGGCGGGGTAATTAACGCAGTACTTGTGGTGGTTATTTCATTCTATTTATCAATGCGCGAACGCGGCGTAGAACAATTTCTGCGTATAGTCACACCAATCCATTATGAGAATTATATTTTGGATGTATGGAAACGGTCGCGCGTAAAAATAGCCGGCTGGTTTCGTGGGCAAGTATTGCTGGCATTGATTAACTCTGTGATGACGTATGCTGCATTAATGGTTATAGGTGTACCCTATGCATTTATGTTATCACTTATTGCCTTCTTGTTATCACTGATTCCTTTTGGGATTGTTCTGGCGACCGTACCTGCAGTGGTATTAGCATTTTTGAGTGGAGGATTGCCTATGGCATTGGCGACACTAGTGCTCTATATCGTGTTGCAGCAGATTGAGAACTATATCTCGCAACCAATTATTATTCGACGCGTTACGGGAGTACCATCATTGATTGTGTTGCTAGCGGTAGTCATCGGTGCACAACTGGCTGGCTTATTAGGAGTGATTTTAGCCATCCCCGTAGCGGTAATCGTTTTGGAAGTAATTAATGATATGGAGCGTAGAAAAATTGGAGAACTTGAAAATCAAATTAAAAAAGCGTAATCTACCTACCTATGAGTATTGATAAATCATTTTATATTACAACTACATTACCATACGTTAATGCAAAGCCTCATCTGGGGCATGCTTTGGAATTTGTACGTGCTGATGCTGTAGCACGATACAAGAAACTTTGCGGGTATCGAGTATTTTTAAATACAGGAACTGATGAACATGGGCAGAAAGTGTGGCAAAAGGCACACGAAGCAGGAGAGGATGTTCAAGAGTATGCAGATCGACATGCAACACATTTCCAAGACGTATTGAGCATGTTGGGTATGATGGATGATGTGCACTTCATTCGCACAACTGACAAGCATCATGTTGAGGCAGCACAGGAATTTTGGCGTCGATGTGACCAAGCCGGCTATATTTATAAAAAACAGTATCAGGTTAAATATTGTGTAGGGTGTGAATTAGAAAAAACAGATTCTGATCTTGAAAAAGAACGCTGTCCCGTACATCCTGACAAAGAGCTTGAATTGATTGATGAAGAAAACTATTTCTTCAAATTTTCAGCATTTCAACAACAGCTCCTAGATTTTTATGATACGCATCCGAATTTCGTTGTGCCAGCATTCAGGCAAAAAGAAATTCGTGGATTCGTCGAAGATGGTCTACGTGATTTTTCTATTTCACGAGTACAAGAAAAAATGCCATGGGGTGTCGAAGTCCCAGGTGACGATACGCAGGTGATGTATGTATGGTTTGATGCGTTGGTAAATTATATCTCAACA
>Ga0136558_1002019_pt1 | contig 9980 bp, 18 predicted proteins | sample AntRauTorckE6833_FD_101391 | JGI IMG/M metagenome (GOLD analysis project Ga0136558, IMG submission 101391) | Saline lake microbial communities from Rauer Islands, Antarctica - Metagenome Torckler E6 #833 | ecosystem: Environmental > Aquatic > Non-marine Saline and Alkaline > Saline | place...
ATGGGCTCTGCTATACAGGATTTATATGTATTCAGAACAGAAAATAAAGACAATAAGTTCAATATTCATTTAAATAGACACCGATATCCTATTGGTAATTTATTTGGCTGTACCATTTATGTTGATAATTTCATGAGATATGACGATAATAGAATAATCATCGGCGATATTGATTATGAATTGATACACAATAATAAAATTATATTTAATGATGATTTATCTAAATTAGAGTTTGGATATGACCAAAAAATAAAACCCAACTCGAAAGTTGAGATTTTAAATATTATTGATACTGATATGTTCTTATTCTAATTATAAAGAACCAGGATTGTCACCAATCGGTTTTCTATTTGCTTGAAGTTCACCATGTTTATCCGGTTCTGGAGTAACTGATGATTCAACTATTTGAATATTATTAGCTTGTTCAAGAATTTCATCTGATAATTCAATTAAAGCTTGCTTAACTAAATATTGTGGACTATCCTCACCACCTTCTTCTAAACTATTATCATCTACCATTTTACTAAATGCTGATTGTAGAGATTCCCCTTCTAACTTACCATCTAAGTAATCTGAGATAACAACCTTTGCGTGTTCTTCTGCGAAATCATCATACTTATCATTTTCTATTTCGTATGCTTCTACGACTTTTGTGAACTTTTTCATAAACTTTTAAATATTTTTTGATGGAATTGCTCCTTTTTCATATGTACAACCATATTTAGCACTCAGCTTTTCTTCAATTATACCACACATTCTGTTATATACAGATTCCGGATACCAATTATTCACTGCATATTTATATAAACAAACACCATCAACTGGCACTGTGGTATATATAACATCCTCTACTGAAGAAGTATAACCACCTTCGGTTAAATCCTCACCTTCACCTTCTTTCTCATTGAAACGCCAAGCTACCATAGCCTCGAAAGTACCATCTGGGTACATATAACTCATATCACGAGTTTCTAAATTAAACTCCTCAACCTCGAATTCTGAATACGTTGATTCGATATCCTCATCAGATTTATACCTTTCTTCAGTTTCAATATTTTCTTTTACAAATTGTTTATACCTTTTCATATATTTATAACATTTTTTATGGTGTATTTATTCTTTTAACACATAATTATATATTAAATACCAAAACGCCTTTTATATATGGAAAATTCTAACTATATTTACATCGAATGTGCGTATGTAAATTAGATGATTATGATGAACAACCTGGATTATTGGTATAGTTGGGACTTCGGAGACCTAAAGGACTACGGATTCACAGAACATGAGTATTATATATTCAAAAATAAATTCAGTGAATTTCTATACAATAAGTTTGGTGATAAATTTTTCATAATAAAAAAAGAATTGAAAAGAGCACCCACTAGAGTGAATAGAGGAGATTATAGTATCATTATAGATGAAATGGGCTACATCGATGTTATATACAATAGTAAAGTTAAAACTAATATACCATATGAGATACTATTAAGCGGTAGAGCAAAAATAACACTTAATGATATGTTTGATGCTATAAAAAAACATAAAAGAAAAATTAACTTAAAATCATTAGAAAATGACTTGGTTTAATAAGTTTAGATTAAAATCTCATAAGACTACTATTGATGATTTGATGGATGATATTCTATCTGATGCATTAGTTAAACTAGAGATGAAGTTAATACCAATCGGATTTTCTAAAATAAACTCCATTACACGCACCAACTATAGATATAAATTAGACTTTAAGTGTAAATTAAAACCCTTACTCAGTCATATGACTGTTGCAGATAAGAATATATTTTGGAACACTCGCAGAAATTTACTTGGTAAATATTCTGAAAGAAATCCACCAACAATTTTGAAATATAAACATTTTTATGTATGTTTGTATCGATATAGACATAAATATCATGCATTTAGTTTAAGCGAAGAGCTTGGACTCTTTGAGATTAGTGAGATTATAGATATAGATACTGAAAATATACATAAGTTTTTAGGCAATTTAAATGACTCTAATCTTAAAGAGTTCAGAAGGAATAATTTAATTGATGATTTATTATTATGAACATAACAGGAATTCACAAAGATATAATATCACACACAGATAAAATTAGATTATTCTTTGATATACCAGAGCATGGTTGTGATACTATGAAGTGTTTACCCCACTCTGTACTATGGGAGTACCTTATAATGCATCTAAAGGATGAGATTATATATGATGATGTTTATAAACTAATCGAAATGGATTATAAAGAAACTTCTAATAATAGTAGTGGCTTATCTACGAATATATTTGAATATTTATCATTTTATATAGATGTGAAAAGGCTTAATAATCCTACACACGTTAGACACGTCCAGAGAGGTAGAGGTTATGACTTCACAACGATTGTTACAAAGTCCATGAAGGAAATATTTGATACAAGAGAAGGTAAAATATTTTTATTAGCAGGAGCAGAAAAAAGAGAAACAGTATGAGCGCAACACAAACACATGTAGCACAGTTTAAATTACACTTCTATAAAGGAGACAGTATTATTGAATCTAGACTAAATTTAAATCATCAACACTTGTATTGCACTGAGGATAATACAACACATAGACATTCTTTTTTGTCTGAAAAGGAACCCTTCTTAAAAGAAATGGGTAACTATGATAAAGAAACTGGTGACCTAGATAGCTCGGATAGTTTTTATTTTTACACACCAAAAGATGTATTCTTTATAGAGTATTTACACGAGATAGGAGATTTCGACTATAATGACTCTAATGAGATAGTAAAATGGCTTGATGACTCTTTTGATGAAGTAGAGGATGATTTCTATCTCGCAATAGCTAACATTTACAGTGATGTAAAAATTGATATTGATAAACATTTAGAAAAGAGACCTAACTTATGCAAGTTTATATTTGAAAGGTCAGTTATTATACATACACACGCACACACTACTGGTTATGAATATACAGAATATGAATGTAATTACTACTATGGTGGCATTTATAAACTAATACAACCAAAAGCATTAACCGAAGATGAGGAATTTAAAATTATGACCGGGATGACTAAAGAGAATCACGAAAAAATGATGAGTGAACAATATGACGATATGAATAAGTTCTTCGAAGAAAATAAATAAATAATTTAAACTAAAAACAGATGAAAATGAAAACTAAAATTTTACTACTGAGTATGATGTTACTATCCATCAACGCATTCACACAAACAAGCTATGTAGAAGCACTCAAATCACACAATTATAAAACTACACTAAACGACATTGAGAAATCAAATGATAAGACTACCATCAGTAAGAAATCAAAAGATGTTATTATAGCTGAAGTTGATGGCTCTAGTTTTGATGAAGATTATGATAAAATATATTGGATATTCATCACAGAAAGAATAATGAATTGTGTTATTAAATTTAAAAAAGACCAAACAGTTGAGTCACTCAATACAAAATACGGAGTTGGTGAAAGTACGCCCGGTGGTTATGAATGGTTACTTGATGATAGGATTCAAATTCTGTTCAATAATTCAAGACCAGATGAGGTTATAATTTTATTCGGAACTATGCGATTCAATTACAATCCTGATGTTAAAAGTTCAGAGGATAAATAGATTTTTATTATTTTAATATGATTTATAACATTTAATCAAACCATTATCCTTATATTTGCTTTATATATTTGGTCTCTTAGCTCAGTTGGTAGAGCAATGCGCTCATAACGCAGAGGTCGCTGGTTCGAATCCAGCAGGGACCACAATAAAATTATATGAATATAGAAGACAACACATTAGAGGATAAACATATAGGTCAAGAAGTAACTTTCTATGATTATAATACTGGCACAACCGATTCAGGTGAAATATCCTCATGGAATAAGAACTTCGTTTTTGTTAAATATCGAACTTCTAATACAAGACAAGCTACTAAACCAGAAGATTTATATTGGAAAAATAGAGAAGGAGAGTTTAGAATAAAACATGCTATAATAAGAGATTTAAAACTTAAAGGCATATTAGATATAAATAACTTCACAATTTATGTAAATGGCATTTCAGATAATAGGTTAGAAGTCTCGATACACTGTGATAATGAATCAATCACTCAAGTAAAATGCATAAAGTCATACGATGGTAATTTACATAACAATTTACATAACAATATCTATAGAATTATAGACATAGACGATATACATCTAAAAGACATAAAAAGGAAAATTCAACTTCATAAACTAATACCACTCACTGATGAAGAATAAAATAGAGATACACCAAAAGATTCACATATTAAAGTTAATATGAATCACCGAAATAAAAACATTAATAAAGTAAATAGAAAGTGACTAAATTGTTTAACATAGAAAATGGCAAGATTCAGCTCATAGAAACAACCGAAATTGATTTGAAATTATTCACAGATATATTAAACTATCTAAATGATAATACAATCATAGAATTCAGAGGTGGTGTAAACACAACACCTGGTGGCTTTACCTATGAACAATTATGTCGTTTAGAAAAGTTCGGAATTGTTAATAACATAGAGGATTCATGGCATATAACATATGGATTAGATGATGATTGTGAAGTTATAATTAACACGTTAAAAAGAGAATTGAAATTATCAAATTTAATCAATGAATGAATGATGAAGACTATCACTAAAATAAAAAACAGTAGGGTGTTCCATAAAATAGAATATGAAATTGATTTATCTGATATAGAGAATATCACTAGTTATATGATAGAAAATGAATCATGTATTACATTCAATAATGGAAAGAACGACGAGTATTATAATAATCTATTAGATAAGACTGGTAATTTCAAATTTACTGATTGTGATATTTTATTCAATCTAAGCATCTTAGATTCAACGAGCATTGATGAACTTATAGAATTTCATTTCTCAGAAGGTTATGAAGAACGGTTGAAGTTTCTCAACAGACTAAATAATATTAATGAAATTTTGACATGATTATAGTCGATATATTTATGTTTTTCCTAATTATAGCATTTATCATAGTTTTCATCTTAAATACAAAGGCTGTTATATCATTAGGTGGATATGGCTCATATTTACAGACTATTAGACTATTAGACTATTAAGAAGCTTCAAAAAAGTAGACCTTAAAGTTGGTCTCAGTCAAAAAATAAGTGGCGTTAATCATCATGAATATTATATGTATTCATTCTACTATATAGATTCTATGAATTTCATACAAATATGTACTCGTAAATATGGGAATGGTGACGGAATTGATATAGAAAAATGTCTTTATACCAATGGCATGTATAGAAGAAAGAAATATTATATAAGAAATTATTCAGATTTAATACTAATGTTTTTTTATTACAAAGTTCTTAATAAAATAAATAAGTTCAAAACCATTAATACTAATAGCGTAACAGAGTTGACAAGCCTTTTACAAGAAACTCAAAAGAAGATATTAAGAGAATTTCAGTTGGAATCAATTTTAGATTGAAAATAATCTATAAAACATTTGGTCACTCGGATTATAGTGCGTAGATTTGTAACATGATTAACAAAAGGCAAACGAGCCTTGTTATTGATTAATTACATATGCACTGCGTGTTGAGTATTTGTTTAACATTTACAATAATATACTTTGGTAATATTTGGTCCTAGCGGATAATAAGCTTTGAATCATACTAGTTGATTTAAGAATTATAAGAAATTGAATAAAATGGATTTAGCGATTCATAATATTACAATATCAGCCATTTAGATATGGGGTTCGAGTCCCGTGTGGTACACAAATATTAAAAAAGTTTACTTTTTTCTAAAAGAGAGACAACCTTTTTAATATATAAACGTATAACAATAAGAAACAAAATAAAAACGAAATAACTTTCAAAGATGTTAAATTTAGAATATATAATAATAGATGCAACTGCCAACAGATATGAGGCGGACGGCGGAGATATGTTCCCAAATTCAAACTGGATTATGAGTTAAGAAATTAACTACTAATATACGAAACCGGTTTGATTCACTTCAAATCGGTTTTTTTGTTTGTAGCAAATTTGAAAGAAAATAAAATATATTGCGAGGTAGAGCAGTTGGTCAGCTCGTCAGGCTCATAATCTGAAGGTCGTGTGGTTCGAATCCCACCCTCGCTACTAAAGTAAAAAGATTATTATGAATGAAATTATAAACATAGAAGACATAAGAAACATCGAAGCTGGAAACGGCATCGAAAGGATAGATTATGCCTATGATGGATATGATTATGAAGCGGAGAAAGATAAACTGGTAAAGTTATGATTATGTATATAATCAATAATAGATATAAGCCAGTTTGAATTTTCAAATTGGCTTTTTTTGTTTATAATGGTCTCTGGGTCTGCTAGGTGTGGATACTCCCCTGTCACGGGAGAAGAACAGATGGATTCGAATTCCATAGGGACCACCAATAGAATATGTCCTCTACACAATTTGGTGTAGAGGGTGTTTATAAGAATTAAAATGTCGTGTTATGTAACTCACTCAGTAGTTTGTTTATATACCAGTTCATAAATGGGGCTATAGTGACAACTGGCTAACACGCTACCTTTGCACGGTAGCGATTCCGATTCAAACTCGGATAGCTCCACAAAATAATATGTTCCGTTCGTCTAGTGGTAAGGACCCATAGTTTTCATCTATGTAACGATTTCGATTATCGCACGGAATACAAAATAATGCGCAAGATGGTAAGTGTGGTGAAATCAGTGCTCTGTAAAAGCATCGTCATAGACTATGGAGGTTCGATTCCTTCCTTGCGCACAAAAATGGAGGTTCGAGTTTTTAATATATAAAGAAAATAAAAACTCGAACTATGATAAGATGGGAAGATATAGATATATTAAAAGTAATAATAATTAATAGTAGAAATAAAACAGATGTTTTAAATAAAATCGGATTAAAAAATAATGGGGGTAATTATAATACACTATCTAAATTTATAAAAGATAATGACGTTGATATAAAACATTTTAAGATTAATATACCAAATGTAGACGAAGAATTCATTACTAGAAAAAGGTATGATGGTATTAATGAAATTTTGGTTGAGAACTCACCATATAAAAGTACGACTCACCTTAAAGAAAGATTATACAAAGAGGGATTAAAGGAAAGAATATGTGAAATGTGTGGACAGGATGAAGAGTGGAATGGTGTGTATATTAGTTTAATTTTAGACCATTTTAATGGTATAAATGATGATAATAGAATTGGAAATCTAAGAATTGTGTGCCCGAATTGCAATGCTGGGTTATTGACGCATTGTCGTGGTGAGAATTATCTTAAACCAAAGGCAACCAGAAAAGAGTATGAAAGAGTAAATAAAAAGAAATGTGGTAATAAATTATGTGACAATAAAATAAGAAATAGAAGTAATTATTGCCGAAGTTGTTATAATCAAATGCGCACTGAAAAATCACAGGTAGTTATTGAAATAGAAGATGTGAATAATAATGGAATAAATTCATGTAATGTGTGTGATAAAGAAATAGATAATGAATTCAAGCATTGTATAGATTGTTGGTCGGTAATATTAAAGAAAAAACAGAAAAATAAATGTAAGGGTTGTAGTAAAAAAATTAATCGAGATTCAACTTATTGTAAAATATGTTTCGGTGAAACTCGAAGAAAGATTGATAGACCAACATATGAACAATTATTAAAAGAAATAGAAGAAACTAATTATTGCGCTGTTGGCAGGAAATATGGAGTTAGTGATAATGCAATAAGAAAATGGATTAAACAATATTAAAAATAATTTTTAATATAAGCAGTAATAGCTCAGTTGATAGAGCATCTGACTTCCAATCAGAAGGTCGTGGGTTTGAGTCCCACTTACTGCTCAAAAATACTACTATAGCTCAACTGAACAGAGCAACAGTTTTCTACACTGTCGGTTACAGGTTTGAATCCTGTTAGTAGTACAAAATTAAATAGAATAAATAAAAAATATGGAATATTATATACAAAGCTATATGAACCTAAACAGTCATATAGCTCAGATGGTTAGAGCACCAATCTTATAAGTTGGGGGTCATCGGTTCAAGTCCGATTATGACTACAAATAAATAAAATAACACTTGGTAGTTTGGTAAAACTTAACTACCTTTACTAATTATAAATAAACGAAATGAAACATTTAGAAATATTTCCGAAGAATAGCGATTTAGATAAACTTAATCGTGTGAAATTCGGCATAGACCCGACATTTCCAAAGTTACACCTTGGTCACTTGGTGCCTTTGCGTATAGTGAAAGAGATGCAAGACCAAGGTAAAGACATTACAATCGTTCTGGGGACTTTTACTGCACAAATTGGTGACCCATCGGGAAAAGACCAGACTCGACCTATATTATCGAAGGATGATGTAGAGGATAATGCTGAACACATTTTAAACCAGGTTAAGTCCATACTTAAACCTGGTTTTTCTGTATTTAAGAATGGCGACTTGTTTAATATAATGACAGTACCTACTCTATTAGAAACAGTATCAAAGTTTACTACTCAGAATTTGTTGAGTAGAGACGCATTCCAGAAACGAATGCAGAATGAACAAAGTATAGGATTACATGAGCTTATTGTTCCCATCTTACAAGGAACTGATTCAGTGCACCTAAGGAGTCAAATAGAAATTGGTGGCTCAGACCAGCTATTTAACTTTCAAATCGCTAGGAGACTACAAGAACTAGACTCACAGGTTCCTGAAGTATGTATAATGTCTCCTATAATTAATGGAACCGATGGTCATAAAATGTCTAAGAGTTTAAATAATTGTATCTTCTTAGATGAAGAAGCAAGTGAAATATTTGGTAAGTGTATGTCAATATCTGATGATGTTATGAGTGAATGGATTCCATTACTTACCGATTTGACAGACTTAGATGTGAATCCCATGAGTCGCAAAAAACAAATGTCACATGATATTGTTAGGCAAATCAAAGGTGATGTCCTAGCCGATATTGCTATGCTTGACTTCACCCAAACAATTCAACAAAGAAATTTACCGACTGATATAAAAGAGATTACTAAATGTGATTTAGTGAAATTCATCGCTATGGTTAGAGAATGTAGTAATAGTGAAGCTAGAAGACTATTAAAAGCCGGTAGCGTAAAGGTAGATGACTCTAAGGTAGAGGATGGATTTGAATTGAAACACGGACAGATAGTTAAAATAGGTAAAAGAAATTTTGCTAAAGTAATATAAAATAAGTACTTTTATGCTATGGAAGAAGTCAGTAACAATTTAATATCAGAATTAAAGAAAGTCAATATCAATGTGAATAAGATTGATAATGGCGTTATTGAATTAGAGAAAGACGGCAAGATTATTAATTTAGAAGTCTCTAAAATAAGAAAAATTTTCCTGAATTCTTTAGTAACACATATAGATAATATAAGTTAATTTAAAAGAAAAATACACAAACAAGCTATACTCAAATCAAATAGAGAAGAAGTCATAGATAAGCTACTAGAATAATTCACTCACTTACTTTAATATATAGGGTATGCTTTTAAAAACATATAACCAATACATTAAAGAGAATCGAGAAGGTGGTGAGATATACCAGTTTAGAGGAATCGATTATGTTATTCAACACGAAAACCCAAATGGACTAAGTGCTTATAAAATAATAGAAACTGAAGATGTTGAGTTAGATGAGTTAACACCAGAAGAAGTAAAGCTGATACATAACCCATTTAATATAAAAGATAAAAAATTAGTCGATAATGCAGATACTTCAAATCCTATAATCTTGGCTGAAATTGATGGCATGATGATTTTGATTGATGGCACACACCGCAACGCCAAGGCACTGAGTGATAATAAAGGCATAAAAGCATATATACTATCTAAATCACAGACCAAAAGAATAGAAACAGATTCTATTGACCCTATGGCTGAGATGTTGAAACGAAAATAATGGTTTATTTACA
>Ga0136558_1002021_pt1 | contig 9975 bp, 10 predicted proteins | sample AntRauTorckE6833_FD_101391 | JGI IMG/M metagenome (GOLD analysis project Ga0136558, IMG submission 101391) | Saline lake microbial communities from Rauer Islands, Antarctica - Metagenome Torckler E6 #833 | ecosystem: Environmental > Aquatic > Non-marine Saline and Alkaline > Saline | place...
AATCTCACGAATGAGCTGATTATGCTCAACTCCTGTGAATCGGGCTCGGGCTCATACATACAGGGTACGGGCGTGGTGGGGATAAGCAGGGCGCTGCGCTATGCCGGCGCACGGGCATTGGTACTCAATTTGTGGTCGGTTAACGATATGTTGGCCTCAGACTTTGCCGTAAAATTCTATGAGGGCATCAACGAGGGACAATCAAAATCGGAGGCCTTGCGAAAGGCTAAAATTCATTTTTTAAAAACCAAGAATGCCAATCCCCACTATTGGGGGTCTTACATGCTGCTGGGGAATGAAGATCCTATTGTCAGGCAAACCCCTTATGGCAAAAATATTTTTGCCGCTTCATTTATGATCTTTTTCCTTTCGCTGGCAATAGCTTCTTCCGTCATAGAAATGCGGCGGAAATGAACAACCCCAAGGCAGAGCCGTCGGGGTATCACCAAGAAACGAGAGATACGCCAAAACAATTTTCTTTCAATATGACCCACCCCCGCCCCCTCCAGAGGGGATTTCCCCAAAGGGATGCCTTCGGCAAAGGATATTTTGGCGTATCTTACTTCTATAAACTACTCCGACCCAAAGGGTCGGGGAATTTAACCACTAAACTATTAAACCATTTATAAAATAAATTGTAGAGACATAAAATTGGTGTCTATAAGCCTATAATCTATTGTTTTTTACATTGGCCATGGCATCCAAGTAGCTTTTAGCTACCCGGCTGTAGGCTCCATTCAGTTTATAGGCTTTTATCATGGCCTCTTCAGCTTCTTCCAGCATATCCATTTGAAAATATGAATTACCTAAATACCAATAGGCCTTTTCGAGGGTTAAAAGTTCAATGTTATCCTCGTAGTTAATCACATCAGCAAAATAAAAAGCAGCGTTGTTAAATTTATCATGATTATAAAAGAGCGTTCCAATCGTAATATCCAATTCGGCAATCCAGCTTACATCGGTGGTCCTCTCGCGCTCGGTGTTGAGCACGGCTACTGCCTCATCAAACTGGTTATTGTTGTATAGCTCAACAGCTTTACGGATAATTTTCTCCCGATCGTCGGCCGTATAATTTGTATCCGTTGAACGGTAATAATCGGGCTCTATTTGAGAAATGGGCTCAATATCACCGAGGGCGGTGTTATTCTGGTACTGCATCACTCCTATCACAGCTAAGAGCAGCAATACCACGGCCGCTGCTGCATACATCCAGGCCGGCCGGCCTTTGGCAGATTTTTCTTGCTTATCTCGGGTTATCTCTTTGAGGTTTGCAGACGTTTCAAGATAGGCCATATACTCATCGTGCTGAACAAGCTCAACCCATAATTCATCAATTTCTTCCTGCGAGAGTTGCCCGGCAACATAGCGGTCTATCTGCTTCTCTACTTCCAGTTTTTCGTTATTTTTGCTCATAATTTTACCTTTTCCCTAATTATTTGGTGCATTATACGAAAATCTATGAATAAAAATTAAGCATCTCATACAAGGATTCCCGTTTTTGGAGCTTTAAAATTATTGCTCTACTTGTTAAGAACAAGAAATAGAAGATTGTTACAAAAAAGATTAAATTTTTTTGTTCCGCCCATCTATAGCTGTTTACCGCTTTAAATTAGTGTACTAAGGTTGTTCGAGAATGGCACTTGGGGGATGACTGAAAGAGATAATCATGGATAGACCGGAAATAATAGAAATTGTATAGATAGTACGGGCGTTGATGGAGTTTGAAACACAAATAACGCGTTGAACGGTTAGGTTTAAACAATTGTGAGTTGGTTTGTAACCATATTTTGACCCACCGCTACGTCGCTAAAGCTATGAAGCGTTGGCGACCCTCACCGAGGAGGGGACTTTTCGATTCTCCCTTAACAAAGGGAGTCCCGACCTTGGTCGGGGAAGGTTGTGCTTATCTACTGAATAAATACAACCCCTTAGTCCCCCTTTTTTAAGGCTGTGATAAAATTCATTATCAAATTTTTCAAATTTAAATTTATCAGGACAAAATGCTCATTTTTCATCTTTTGCTATTCGGACCCACCCCCGGCCCCTCCCTATCCGCCAGCCGGCGGACAAGGAGGGGAGTGCTTAAAATTTACCAGAAGGTCTATCCAGCCACTCAGCGGGTTATAAATGTTAACATTAATAGCACAGGCGTTAACGCCTGTGCTATTAATTGATTTCAATCCCGTTCCGGATACTCATCATACGGAAATAAAAACAGCCCATAAGGTTCCTGTCCGGGCTTATCTACCGATTGATGATGACGCTGATGCGCACGCCGTACCAGGCGCATAAATGCATTATCGCTCTTGAAAGGCACAAACCGTTTATGGGCAAATAAATCATGAATAATAAAATACAGCCCCCCATAAAGCGCTATCCCCAGCCCAACGGCAAACAAGACTGATTGAAGCGGCTGTTCCATACCGGCGTACATCATGCCGATGGATACCGCGGCGAAAAAAATCGAAAAAAAATCGTTGGCTTCAAACGCGCCATGGGTAGCTTCATGGTGCGATTTATGAATATCCCACAACACGCTGTGAAATATAAAACGGTGCACGAGATACGATATAATCTCCATGCCGGCAAAGCCGATTAGCGTCCAAAAAATGAATGCCAGTATATCTGTTATCATAGCAAGTTTGCTTTGGTGATTTTACAAAATGAGCTGCCTAAAGGTTCCGTACATCTGAGAAAAACGGAATTTAATGGATGCCGAAACCTGTTACAAATAGTGTGATTGAATAATTGACCAAAAATGGAAGAAGTAGAAATAACCGAGGTGTATTCAGGCGATATTGATCGCCACAAGCGACGCAATGATACCGAATTTGCCCGCGAAACCGGGTTCCCGTCGCCGGCACGCGACCATTACGAACGTCCGCTCTCGCTGGATGAACATCTCATTCATCGCCCCAGCGCCACGTTTTTTATGCGTATCAAAGGCGATAATATGCGCAAAGATGGTATTCACTCCGATGATATTTTGGTTGTCGATCGATCTATTGAGCCGGCGAACGGTCACCTTGTGGTTGTATTTTTGAACGGCGAACAAAAGATCCGGAGGCTGGAACGTTTAAATGGAAATTTATATTTCTGTTGCAGTGATGAGTCAGAGAAAAATATTGCCGTATCAAACGACCTGGATCACAGTATTTGGGGCGTTGTAAGCTATACGATACATAAACGCATTTGAAAAGAACTTTGAAATACCTATCCATCCGAACGCGAGAATTGTGGTCAGATGGGTTAACGAGGTCTAAAGCGATCCGCCGTCCCGACTGCTGTCGGGAAGCCGCCCGACGGGTTCTGAAAAGAAAGAAATTGAATTCACAGCCGTTGTATTAGCTCAGACAGGGTGTGGAGTGCTGAAATAAAGAATTTCTTGGAACCAACAATCTCCGAGACAAGCCTGCGGAGTATTTTGCTGGTTCCATTTTGACCTGAAGGTCAAAACCCGAAATTCTGTTATTTAGATTCCGAAACAAGTTCGGAATGACAATTTTTTTCGGACCCCGACGCTCTGCGTCGGGGAATTCTATTGATTAAATAATTATATGCCATGGAAAATATAAATGTTGAAGAATTACAGATTAAATTAACCATTACCGACGCCGCCACACAGGTGTATAGTCAAAAGGGCGACGATTTTACGATGCACGATGTGTCCAAAGAAGCGGGCACAACGGTTGCTGAAATATTCAATTATTTCCCTGACGAGCACGCCATTGTTTATTTTTTCTATGAATCACTCCTCATCCGCTATCATTTGATGATTGTAGAAATTGAAGATTTTGAATCATTCACACTCAGTGAAAAGCTGTCTAATTTTGCCTATGCCTCGTTTGACCTGATGGAGGAACGCCAGGAATTTGTGGAGCATACGTTTCGGCGATATATCTTACGGAGCTGCAAGCCATCGGAATACAAACAAAATATTGAAGATCTACTGGCTGAATTTATTAAAAATGACGCCGGTAAAGCGGCCAGCAGTGATGTCTTTATCAATGATTGCTCGTATCGGCTGATCCGAAAAAAATACCTGCATCTGGTTGATTTCTGGATCAACGACACCAGCGAAGGCAAGGAAAAAACCATGGAGCTGACCGATAAAGTAACCGGCCTTATTCAAGAAGCGCTTTATACGTCCATTATTGATCGCAGCTTCGATTTGGCCAAATTCCTGTTTTCCAACGATATCATCACCCAGCAAAGTAAAATGTGGAATAAACTAACTTCTACTTTTGAGATTAAATAGATTATGAGTGACGATTTTCCATCATCAAAATATGACCGTGGCAAAATATTTGCCAAAACCGGCCTCAAATTGGGCACAAACTACGCCAAGCGTTATGTAAAAAATAAGGTGGGCAAAAAAGAAAACGCGGATGAGGCCAGTAAATTTCATTCCGATAATGCCCGGCAGGTATTTAATGAATTCAGCAAGCTGCGCGGTACGGCATTAAAAATTGCCCAACAGCTGAGCCTGGATCAGGGGGTGCTGCCCGATGAATTTGCTGATGTGATGAGCGAGGCGCAGTACAGCGTGCCGCCCATCAATAAAGCGCTGGCGCGGTCTATCATTAAAAAAGAGCTGGGTGAATATCCCGAAAAACTGTTTGCTGAATTCAACCCGGACGCGTTTGCAGCAGCCTCTATCGGTCAGGTACACGAGGCGCGGCTGGAAAGCGGCGAAAAGGTGGCGATCAAAATTCAGTATCCCAATGTGCGCAATACCATTGACTCGGATTTAAGCCTGGCAAAAACGTTGCTCCGGCGATTTGTAAAAAAAGGCGCCAATCTGGAAGAGTATTTTGATGAAATTAAGAAAACGCTCTTAGAAGAAACTGATTACGAGCAGGAAGCGGAATATCTGGATTATTTTTACGGCCGATTTGAGCAAGATTACATCATCACCCCAAAGCTGTACGAAAAATATTCATCCAAAAAGGTGCTGACTATGAGCTTCATTGAAGGGCAGCATTTGCAGGAATTTTTGAAGACCGAACCTACCCAAGAGGAACGCAACCACTACGGACAGATGCTGTGGAATTTTTTCCACGACCAGGTGGACCAGCGTGATTTCATCCACGCCGATACGCACCCGGGCAATTTTATGATCACCCCGGAAGGCGATTTAGGCGTGATTGATTTTGGTTGCGTAAAGAAATTTCCGGTGAAGTTTACCCGCAACTACATGAGCCTGTTGCCGCATCACCTCGAAAAAAGCGTGGAAGAAATTAAAGAGCTTTACATTAAGCTCGACATTGTGCGAGAAAACCCGGATGATCCTGAAAAGGAAGAATATTTCTTCAAATACTGCAAGAAATACGGCGATATTTTTGCTCAACCCTACCAGGATGATTCTTTTGATTTTGGCAGTACCAATTTCAATAAAAAAATTAAGCGCTTTGCTAAAAATGCGCCGTTAATGAACGAACCGCGGGGCGACAAAAATTTCTTATTCAGTACGCGCATGCACACCGGCCTCTACAATTTACTGGTAAAGCTGGAAGCGGTGGTCGATACTACCCGCAGTAAAACGCTGACCAACAAAATGATTGACGACATGGATGAAGTGGCCGCCGAGTAGTTCTCAAAGATTAACTGTACTGTCATTACGAGGAGCAAACGCAGTGCGCGAGAAAGTAATCTCCCTAACGTAAATCAAGCTTAAGTTACTCATGAGAAGATCGCTTCAGTCGGGAAACCACTCCCTCGCGAAGACAGATTTTTTTATTCGTTGCCCTCTTTCTTTCCCAAAATAATTGGATATAAATCACGCCATTCAGGATTCATAGAATCAACCAGTACATCCTTTTTAGCTCTTGATCCCGCCTTAATCTGCTTTTCTCTTTTAATTGCACGCTCTACTTGTCCGAAATGTTCATAATAGACCAGTTTTGTAATTCTATAACGACTGGTAAAACCGGGCTTCTTTAGTGACTTATGTTGTTCTACTCTTTTTTTTAAATCATTACTCATTCCCGTATAAAGGACGGTATTATACTTATTCGTCATCAAATAGACGTAATAGTTATGATCCCAGTTTCCCATTTTTTATTAGTAAGACAGTTTAAAAAGCTCTTCCTTACAAACAATCTATAATACTGTCATTACGAGGAGCAAACGCAGTGCGCGAGGAAGTAATCTCCTAACTTGATGTTGTGAGAGAGTTACAGGCCCAACCTGGGGTTTTAATTGTCAATCGATTTTAAGTACTTATAAAGCTCACTGTGGTTGAATGCAGCACTGATCGGGTAGGCAAGCCGATCTACAATCTCCTAAATAAAATATGTAGGCCGGATTGCCTATCCGGCCATGAGAATACCGACCGTCCATCAGTTATAAAGCTATGAGGGAGTTATACTCCCGAGCTCCAGTTTTTTAGCCATCAATCGAGTTTAAGTACTTATACACCTCGCTGTCGGTAGATAGAATGATGGATGTCTGATCATCAAAAATATTCTGATAGGCTTCCATTGAGCGTGTAAAACTGTACAATTCGCGCGATGAGCTGTTTTTATCATACGCCCTAGCATAAATATTTGCCGCCTGGGCATCGGCGCGGCCTTTTATTTCCTGTGCTTCCCGAAAGGCCTCAGACTCTATGGATTTAAGTTTACGGTCTTTCTCACCGTTTATGCGCGCCGCCTCACCCTGCCCTTCCGAACGGAATTTATCGGCAATCCGGTTTCGCTCACTAACCATGCGATCGTATACGGTTTGGCGCACCTCCTCAACATAATTGATACGCTTGAAACGAAAATCGTGAATAGTAAGCCCTAAATCAGTGGCCAGCTGGTTAGCCAGTTGTTGAATTTGGACCTGTATTGAATCACGCCCCACGGCAATATTTTCCAGGGAATCTTCAATCACATCGGTAATGGTAGCACCTGAGATGGGATCACGATTGCTTGACCGAACAACTTCAACCAAATCATGCGAGGCAATGGCGTTGCGGGTTTCGCCATCCAGAATATCATCAAGACGAGACTGAGCGCCACGTTCATCACGCAAGCGCTTAAAAAATTGCAGCGGATCGGTAATTTGCCAACGCGCATAGGTATCCACAAAAATAAACTTCTTATCTTTGGTAGGCACCTGGTTGCGGTCGCCATCCCACTCCAAATAACGCTTATCGAAAAAATGCGCACGCTGTATAAACGGTGTCTTGAACTTCATGCCCGGGGTGGTTACCGCCTGGCCCACCGGGTCACCGAACTGGGTGATGATGACCTGCTCGGTTTCATCCACTACGTAGAATCCATCCAACAGAATAAAAAGAGCTATGACTAAACCAACAACTATTGCAATGCTTTTAAAATTTTTCATGATGATGCTCGCTTAATTATTGGAATTATTATTGGGGTTTGCCACCTTGGCACCGTCCATCTGCATTTGTAATAGCGGCAGTACGCCATTGCCCTGCTGATCGGTCACGATTTTGTTACCTATTTTCGGTAAAATATCTTCAATCGTTTCCAGATAAATTCGACGCTTGGTCACCTCCGGTGCCTTAATGTATTCGCTGTATAAATCATTGAATCGTGAAGCATTTCCCTCCGCACGATTTACACGATCAAGCGAATATCCCTCCGCCTTTTGGATGGTTTCCAGTGCCCGTCCGCGCGCCCGTGGAATAACCTTGTTATAAGCCGATTTAGCTTCGTTGATCAGGGTTTCGCGTTGCTGCTGGGCTTCATTCACGGCATTAAACGATGATTTCACCGGATCCGGCGGGTTGATATCCTGCAGTACCACCTGCTCAATTTTAATGCCCGATTCATACTCATCAGCCAGCGATTGGATAAGCTGCTCCGCCTCGATGGATACTTCAGCACGGCCTACGGTCAGCACTTCGTTAACCGTTCGATCGCCCACAATTTGCCGCATCGCCGCCTCCGACACATCACGCAGTGTTTGCTCCGGATTGCGAATTTTAAATAAGAAATTGAAGGGATCATCAACCCGATATTGAACCACCCATTCCACATCGGCCAGATTCAAATCACCCGTTAGCATTAATGATTCGCCCCGGTATCCGTCTTTGGCGTAGGAGGTATTTACGTCGGCTGCGGTGCTACGGTAACCAAACTCTGTTTTAAGCTGCCGCTGCACGGGCACGTAGCGCACATTTTCTACAAAAGGCATTTTAAAATTCAGGCCGGGATTAGCCGTTCGGGTATATTCACCAAAACGCGTGATGATGCCCACTTCTTCGGGCTGAACCGTGAAGAATGATGAGAAAATAACTACAAGAGCAATTACGCCCAATAATATATAGCGAAAACTGCCGCTCAAATTTCGAATCTGAGGCGGTATGTCCACTGAAAAATTGTTGTTTGCCATGAGGGGATGTATTTAAATTTGAATTATAAAACCGTAAAAAGCCATGTGAGTGCAAAGATAATAGCTTGCCTTCAGTTTAAAAAATGGTAGTTTGAGAATGTCATTTTGGGGTAATATCTTTTCGAGCAACCACTTATTTAATTAACAATGATTACTATCACCACTTTACGTATTTCAAAGCTGATTGTTATACTTTTTTTGATGTGCCATTCGGGGTTTGCGCAGCAAGGAAACGCGCCGGCGGACACAACCACGCAATTGCTTAGTAACCCGCGCAAAACAATACACACCTTTCTGTATTACCAGCAGGATGCAAGCGAAGACCTTTCGCTGGCAGCTGAAACGATGAGTAGGGCCGAGAGTTTATCGCAGGACCAAAAGATTGACCTTGCCCAAAAATTAAAGCGCATCCTCGATTCGCGCGGACTGTTGGTTGAATATGAATCCGTTCCCAATAATCCCAATTATACCGATTCACTGTCCGGCCAACAGCAATACACGCTGTTTAACGCACTGCCCAATGTATATTTGGCCAAGCAGGGCAACCAATGGCTGTTTTCGCAAAGCACCGTTGAGGCTATTCCCGATATTTACAGCAACACCTTTTCTATTTTTGTTGATGTAGTGGTTGATGAGCTGCCGGAATCACTGCATGAATCCTGGCTGGGGTTCCAGATATGGCAGTACATCGCCATTTTCCTGTGGCTGCTTATTGGCTTGGTGCTGCGCAAAGTCTTTGAATTCTTTTTTGAAAACTATGCCCGTAAACTGGTTGGCAGAACGCAAACCCAGTGGGATGATCTGCTGGTGCAAGAATCAGAAAAACCCATCAGCTTTATATTTATGATCGGTTTTTTCTGGGCCACCTACACCAACCTGCTGCTCCCGGTTACCACCAATTACTATCTCTCAACCCTTCTTGATATTGCCTTTTTAGGCAGCATTATATGGCTGATATATAATCTGATCAATGTTCTAACCCGCTATCTTGATGATGTTACCGCCAAGACCCAGAGCAAGCTTGATGACCAGCTGGTGCCGCTGGTTCGCAAAACGCTGAAAGTTTTTGTAGTGGTGATTGGTATCATGTTTATACTGCAAAACAACGGAATCAAAGTTACTTCGCTGCTGGCCGGTTTAGGCTTGGGTGGCCTGGCTATTGCGCTGGCAGCCAAAGATACGCTGGCAAACTTTTTTGGTTCTATTACCATCTTTACCGATCAACCCTTTCAAGTGGGTGATTTAATTAAAACCTCTAATGCCGAAGGCGTGGTTGAAGAAGTGGGTTTCCGTTCCACACGGCTGCGAACGCTTTATGATTCAGGCGTAAGCGTTCCCAATTCCATTCTGGCCAACACTGAAATTGATAACCTCGGATTACGCCGACGCAGACGGTTAAATATTACTCTCAACCTTACCTATGATACCGAACCCCGGCAAATGGAAGCCTTTGTGGAAGGCATAAAATCTATCATCAATTCTAACGACCAAATCAATCAAACCAATTACGAAGTTCATTTTAATGGCTACGGTGCCCATTCGCTGGATGTGCTTGTGTATCTTTTCTTTGAAGTGACGGGCTGGAGCAAGCAGCTGCAACTACAACATGATTTTCTGTTGCAA
>Ga0136558_1002025_pt1 | contig 9960 bp, 10 predicted proteins | sample AntRauTorckE6833_FD_101391 | JGI IMG/M metagenome (GOLD analysis project Ga0136558, IMG submission 101391) | Saline lake microbial communities from Rauer Islands, Antarctica - Metagenome Torckler E6 #833 | ecosystem: Environmental > Aquatic > Non-marine Saline and Alkaline > Saline | place...
CAGCAGCACCGTCAGCCATTGGGCCCCATCACGGTAGTTCTGATAATCCAGGGTAAGCAAAACCAGGAAGGCACTGAGCAGACAGGCCGCAATCAGCACCGGTGGCAGCCAAACCGGCGACCTCATGGCCCTGAACAGGCGGTTAGCAGCCAGGAAAGCGCCCAGAGTGAGCGTAATGGCCAGCACCGAATTGGTGGATGGGGAATCAACCAGCGTATTGCTCAGGGTATGGATAAGCGCCGCGAGTCCGTCCATCAGATCAGTCATGGCTGGCACCCTTTTGCGAGTCTGTCACAAAGTGCCGAAGCAGCCAGAGCGTCGTCAGCACGCTGAGCAAGGTCCCTACCACCAGCGCCGAGCCGATGGCCAACCACTGGCCGGAGAACTCACCGGCCTGAAAGAAAATGCCCACTACACCCGGCATAATCAGCAGCACCAGCACCGATATCAGCGCCTGGCTGGCCTGGGCCAGACTGTCGCTGATATTCCCCCGCACCATCAACGTGAAGGTCAGCAGAATCATACCGATGACCCCGCCGCTTACCGGCAAGGCAAACACAATTCTCGACGCCTCCCCAAGCAGAAAGAACACTGACAGAACCAGAAAACCTCGCAACATAACCATGGCGTTTTACTCTGCTGACCTCAATTTGCTTTACACTAGCGCGCTGAACCAACCACGACGCAGGACACCCCATGGCCCTCAAGGCAACCATCTTTAAAGCCACGCTGAACATTGCGGACATGGACCGGCACTACTACGGCGATCATCAAATGACTGTCGCCAGACATCCCTCCGAAACCGATGACCGCATGATGATACGCCTGCTCGCGTTCGTCCAGAATGCCGATGAGCATCTGGCCTTCACCAAAGGCATCAGCACCGACGACGAGCCGGACCTGTGGCAGAAAAGCCTGAGTGACGAGATCGAGCTTTGGATTGAACTGGGCCTGCCCGACGAAAGCAGGCTGCGCAAAGCTTGTAACCGGGCCCAGCGAGTAATTCTGTATACCTATGGCGGTCGTGCCGTGCCGCTCTGGTGGGAAAAGATTCAGAGCAAAATCAGCCGTTTCAACAACCTGACCATCATCGACCTGCCCCCGGAATCCACCGAGGCCCTGGCCGGCCTGGCCGACCGCAATATGAGCCTGCAGTGTACGATTCAGGATGGCGAAATCAGTGTGGGCAATGAAACTGCGCTGGTAACCATTAGCCCACAACAACTCTACCCTGCCTGACTGTACCCAGCTATTCATCGATTTTTCCGATGCATAAATTACGAATAAGTCCATTCTTTTGAAGCACAAATCCCACTAAAGTCGACGACCGCGCCCAAGTGGATTGTGAAAGGAGGACACCGAAATGACGACAATGACGCACCTCGATTCGCTCGAGGCAGAAAGTATTCACATCATGCGGGAAGTGGCGGCCTGCTTTGAAAAACCGTGCATGTTCTACTCCATCGGCAAGGACTCCACGGTGATGCTGCACCTGGCCAGAAAAGCCTTCTGGCCAGCCCCGGTGCCTTTCACCCTGCTGCACATCGACACCACCTGGGAATTCGCCGAGATGGGCCGGTTCCGGGACCAGCTGGCCCACAAGCATGAGCTGGACCTGGAGGTCTGGATCAATCGGGAGGCACTGAGCCGGGGCGTCCACCCCATCGAATCGGGATCGGTGATCTACAACGATCAGATGAAAACCCAGGCGCTAAAGCAGGCGCTTGCCCATCATGGGTTCGACGCGGCACTGGGCGGCGCCCGACGCGACGAAGAGCAATCCCGCGCCAAAGAAAGGATTTTCTCTGTGAGAAATTCCGAGCAGCAGTGGGATCCCAAAAACCAGCGCGCCGAGCCCTGGAATATCTACAACACCCGCATCAATAAAGGCGAGTCGGTGCGGGTGTTCCCCCTGTCAAACTGGACCGAGCTGGACATCTGGCTGTACATCCTGATGGAACAGATTGAGATAGTACCGCTTTATTACTCCGCTCAGCGGCTCAGCTGGCTGGATGACGATACCGGCACGCTGCTCGCCCTCGATGATGACCGCATGCTCCCCTACCTGTCCGAACGGGAAAGAACCTCTCTGGCCATGCGGCAAATACGTTTCCGAACCCTGGGCTGTTACCCGCAGACCGGCGCCGTCGAAAGCCCGGCGGTAAACGCTGGGGAGATTGTTCTGGAAATAATGACGACCCGCACCAGCGAACGCGAAGGGCGGATGCTGGACAAGGACCAGTCCGCATCAATGGAACGCAAAAAGCGCGAGGGGTACTTCTGACGACGACGGTATCGGCCTGGGCTGGACAGGCCACCCCTTCGCACGTAAGATTGCGCACTCGAAATTGACGCCCCAAGCGCGATTTCATGCGCCCGTAGCTCAGCTGGATAGAGTACTGCCCTCCGAAGGCAGTGGTCACAGGTTCGAATCCTGTCGGGCGCGCCATATTTTTCAAAGGCCTTACGTGAAAGCGTGGGGCCTTTTTTATTGGCTGTGCCCAAATGGCGCCCGTGGTGTGCCCAAGATTCTAAACTGCTTTTTCTTACCCTTGAAGTTACGACCCCTGCCCTGAATTCGGAAACTCCCCTATCGGGCACGGTAATCACCACCTCCCCCCGGTAAACAGCGGTGGTTCAGTCGTTGATGCATGCTCGCATCTGACATAAACGCAGCCCTATATCAGAAATTCATGATATTTTGACATAAAGCTATACCTATGCTGCAAACTGACATAGAATTTTTCTTATATCGTAAATAAGGGCGTTTCTGACATATGAATCTTACAGATTATAAAGCTGGGCGCTACGAACAGCGCTATGAGTACAAAGCCTTCCTGCCCGAGCCTATCTGCCATGAGTGGATCATCGCTGATCCTGAACTAATGGATTTACTCGGGCGTGCGGATCGCGCCATGGGTGAACTGAACGCCTTCGGTCAATTGATCCCTGACATCGATTTTTTCATTCGTATGTACGTTGCAAAAGAGGCTTCTCAGTCCAGCCGTATAGAGGGCACACAGACCAATATTGAGGATATCTTCAAGGGCGTCGACGACCTGAAGCCAGAAGAGAAAGACGATTGGTCTGAGGTGCAGAACTATATAAGCGCGATCAACTTTGCCATCGATTCTCTGGATACGCTGCCGCTGTCAACGCGCCTGCTGCGGCAAACCCATGCCAAGCTGTTGCAAGGCGTTCGCGGTGAACATAAGCAACCGGGTGAATTTCGCAGCAGCCAGAACTGGATCGGCGTCAGCCTGAAGCACGCGGTCTTTGTTCCACCACACCACGAGCATGTACCCGAGTTGATGGGTGATTTGGAAAAATTTCTTCATGCTGAGCAATTTTTCGTCCATCCACTAGTCCGCATCGCCATTGCCCATTACCAGTTCGAGACTATTCATCCGTTCCTGGATGGCAACGGCCGCCTTGGACGTCTGATGATTTCACTTTATCTTGCGTCCGAAGGACTGCTGCACAAGCCAGCGTTATACCTTTCAGACTATTTTGAGCGCAACAAAACAGCGTATGTGGACCACTTGATGGCCGTTCGCCAAGGCAATCACTTGCGCGAGTGGCTGATTTTCTTCCTGTTTGGCGTAGTGGAAACCGCACGTGCCTCAGCATCGGTTTTTCGTGCCATCATTGATTTGAAACAACGTATTGAAAGAGACGTATTGCCGCGTTTCAGTACGCGCCGTCAAGACAATGCCCACAAACTGATGCGTCATCTTTATGCACAACCGGTGATCGACGTAAAGTGGGCAACCGATACGCTTGGCGCATCAACCAACACTGCCTCAGCATTAATTACCGATCTGGTCTCTTTCGGGGTGTTAGTGGAGATCACTGGGCAACACCGCAATCGTTTGTTCACCTTCAGCGATTATTTGAATCTTTTCCGAGCATAACCATGCCAACAGGCTCCGCCTCACCCATCTGCCAGAACTGTTGATAAAAATCCGACACTTGAAGCCACATTTTGAGAATTTCCCTATCCGTTTTGGTGAGTCGCAAGCATTGCTGTTGGGCCAGCTCGACATGAATGAGCGTGGCCTTTTCCCAGAATATCCTCTCTGAAGAAAGGCCATCGGGTGCGCATCTGGCATGGAAAACAGGCAGGCGTTCTTGAGGACCGAAGTGTTTCGAACTCTTCCTCACTCAGCACTACGTCACAAAGCTGAGCCCTGGATACGGGTGCTTATTTATTGACTTACAGCTCTGAACCGCAGTCGCTGGGTTACTGACGAGACAATTCGTTACTTGCTTTGATGATCGTGAGACTAAATCTGATAGGATCGACCAAGCAACGGCAGAGTTAGACATCGCCTCAGAACAGTCTATCACTGCGTTTGACGGATCCACTGAGTGGGGGGTATGTATCCAACTAGATGAAGAGCTCGCAGCCATTGAACTGAGGTTATCTGAGCTTGAGAAGGAAAAGGCCGCCCTCCTTTCCCGAAAGAAAGAGCTTCATCAAGCTGCGAGCCGATCCACGTTATCGCATCTAACCCCCAGTCAAAAAATAGAATTATTCCGGAAGCTCTTTCGCGGCAGACTGGATATATATGCGATTCGCTGGCAGGGTGCCGGCGGCCGTTCCGGCTATGCCGTCGCCTGCGAGAACGAGTGGGTCCCGAATATTTGTCAGAAACCCAGGATCAAGTGCGGAGAATGTTCGCACAGAAAATTCAAACCTCTGGACTTCAACGCGATTTACGACCACCTGTCTGGCAAGCATGTCGCTGGGCTATATCCTTTACTACCGGACAGCTCCTGTTACCTCCTGGCGGTGGATTTTGATAAGGACGACTGGAGAGCAGACGTTCGTGCGCTGGCCCAGGCCTGTCGTGGTGAAGGTATTCCTTATCTCGTTGAGGTGTCTCGATCCGGTGCTGGCGCCCATCTATGGATCTTCTTTTCGGAAGCCGTCTCGGCCGGGTCCGCAAGGGCTCTGGGATTCACGTTGCTGAATAAAGCTATGGAACTCCATCCAAGCTTGTCCTTCGATTCCTATGACCGATTGTTCCCAAATCAGGACTCGATGCCCGACGGCGGGTTTGGCAATCTGATTGCCCTTCCGCTTCAACACGAGGCGCGAAATCGCGGATGCACTGTGTTCGTCGACGATGAATTAACACCGCATGCGGATCAATGGGCGCTGCTCAGTCAGCAAAAGACCCTTTCACTGGCCCGGCTTCGAGAGTTGTCGGTAGGGAGCCTGATTCCGATCTTACAGCAGAGGTTTCGATGCCTTGGGAGCAATCGTTACCGGTCGAAACAGGGATAATTGAAGGATGCCCTGAAAGCATCACACTCATCCTGGCCAATCACATTTATATGAAGTTGTCAGGCATACCGGGGCCATTGGCTGCTCGAATAAAGCGCATGGCCAGCTTTGCCAATCCAGTCTTTTTCAAAACACAGGCACTGCGCTTCTCTACTCATGGTATTCCTCGTTACATATCCTGTGCCCGGATTGAGCAAGGTTATCTATCTGTACCGAGAGGCTGTTTTGATGAGCTACAAGCATTGCTGCTGGATCAGCGGATAACGATAGAGATCGATGACCGCAGGATTCCAGGTCAGCTGCTGAGCGGCACCAGTCTGAAAGCAACCCTGCGTGATGATCAAAAAAAGGCTGTGAAGGCGCTGGCCGATCACGATACCGGAATACTCCACGCCCCGACCGCCTTCGGTAAAACCGTAACGGCAATTGCCATTGTAACCAAGCGGGGGGTCAACACATTGATCCTGACTCACAGTCGTCAGTTACTTGATCAATGGAAGGAGCGCCTGGAAACCTTCATTGAAGGTGCAGCCGTGGGTGTGATTGGCGGTGGGAAAAAGAAACCTACCGGTCAGATCGATGTTGCCACCTACCAGAGCCTGATCAACAAAAAAGACAACACTGTCTCAAGCCTGGTCAGAGAATATGGACAGGTCATCATAGACGAATGCCACCACATCTCCGCTCCCCGTTACGAGATGCTTCTTAATGAAGTCAGCGCCCGTTACGTAGTTGGCCTGACGGCAACACCTGACCGTCAGGATGGGCACCAAAAAATCATGTTCATGGTCGCGGGACCCGTTCGTCACAAAGTTCGGGCGGAACACAGTTCCAAGTTTGTCCAACGCGTCATTGTTCGGGAACGCGACGAAATTCCACCCCGCGATATTTATCAGTCTGGTGAACGGCCCCATATAGCATCGGTTTACCGTTGGCTCTCCCACAGCCCCGCCCGGAATCAGGATATTGTTCAGGATGTCGCAAATTGTGTGCGCAATCAGGCAAACTGTCTTCTGCTGACGGAGCGACGAGAGCACGCGGAGACGTTGGCGATAATGCTGGACGCTGAATCCATATCGTCGGTTGTGCTGCGTGGGGGAATGCGCATCAAAGAGCGCCGGGCTGCGGAGGCGCGGTTACCCGAAGCTCAGGTTATCGTTGCAACAGGAAAATACATCGGAGAAGGTTTTGACTTGCCTCGGCTAGACACCCTGTTTTTGGCCCTGCCAATCGCCTGGAAAGGAACGCTGGCGCAATATGCCGGCAGGATACACCGCGAAGCCGATGGCAAGCAGGAGGTCACCGTGTATGACTACCTGGATGCTGGCCTGCCAATGCTAGAGCGAATGTTCCGAAAACGCGAGAAAGGCTACAAGGCAATGGGGTATCAGTTTGGCTCTTCCGGGCAAACCAGATTACTGTAGAGCGGAGCAAATCTTGTTCGGTAGCCAGCACTCAGCTCCAAAATATATCGCTCCGCCAACTAGCTGGAAACCCCATAGCCTCTTCTGACACGGAAGGAAACTCATCAAACACCCCTTTCACTCGTTGATGCCAGCTCGTATCTGGACTGACCTTGCGCATCAAGTGATTGAGCATACACATCACGACATAAACCCGAACATTATCGCTAGGGCGAGTCAGAGATTCAGGCCATAGTGGCGAGCATAGCTTTCCTTCGAACGCTTCACCTTGAGTTCTGTTTTTCGTTCAGCGGAGGTCTGGGCCAACCTCTCTATTCGAGCACACTCCCGCTCATAATCTCTTCGCTCGCCCTGCTGCTTGCCTCGTACTGTTTGACCTTCTCGATTGCATCCATTACGAGTAAACGCAGCCGCCTATCGAAGCTATAAAGCTGGCTCAAGTCACGAAAACCAGCACCTTCAGCGAATCGATGGTCGTCACCGGGGATTTGGAATGGTCGCATGTAGGGGGTGAGACGGAAAAAACTGACAACCTCAAGGAAACGGGCGGCGCGCTCCTCATCGTTGATCCGCAACTCTCGGTGCTTCAGCAGATGAATCTGTTGCGAGACATCTATGGCGGGCTTGCTGAACTGCGTCATGCCTGTTTCCTCCAGGCATAAAAAAACCCGCTCGATTTGTGCGTGACTGCCGAGGCAGACATAGGCATGGCGGGTATGTTCCGACTCAGTTTTTAAGACGAACAGACCGCTGCCATTGTCCGGTTTCCGGACGCACTTTACCTAACAGTTGCGAACTGGGGCCTGAGGCGTAAAATCAAGTCTATCAAGGCCAACATGCGTTTGGGGTACCGGTCAAACGTCCGACTTCCGGACACTCAATTCCTATCAGCCTTGTGCCCAAAATCGATGTTAATCGGTCAAAATACTGATATATCGGCGTTTTTTATATTATGAGTTATTGAAGTAAATATTTGATATTCCAGATTTTGGTCGATTAAGCCCTCTTATCACCGCACTGTAGCGGTGCCCTCCGAAGGCAGTGGTCACAGGTTCGAATCCTGTCGGGCGCGCCATATTTTTCAAGGCCTTACGTGAAAGCGTGGGGCCTTTTTTCTTTTCAGGCAAAGAGAAATAACCACGCCAGTAACCACAAGCGACAATTCCAAATCCATGTCCTCTCGTTAGCCGAAAATTACAAGTCGCGAGCCTGTCCGAAGTTCCGATCTCAGTCGACCAGGGTGGCCCAGCTCAGGCGGGTGGTGGATCAACATCGCGCATTTGCAAGATCAGCAGGGGCAGACGTGCGATCCTGCTTGGTCCAGTTGTGGATAAGGTTAGGTTTGACAAAATAAACAGGTAGATATCGAAGGGTTCAATCCCTGCGCTATTACTCATTTCTGGCTACCGGACCAAATCGGTCCTGTCGGTCCAGTCGGTCCGGCGATTGATAACTCGATTCATTCGAATAAGAATTGGTCTATCTGGGAACCCACCAACATCCTAGACCCTTGGTAGCTCTACGAAATACCGCGCTCCAGAGGGATTAACCTGTAGCAGAGACTGGCCATGGTGGCCGGATGTCTACTTTTAAAATCAGCTAATAATAGAGGATGACTTTTGGATGCACTGGTATAAGAGAAGTTATCTCCACCTACTTGAATAGGAGCCCCCATGTGCGGTCGATACAACGTTACCGACTCCCCGGAGATCAGGGTTTTGATGGAACAATTGGGGCTGCCAGGCGTAGCGCCTGCCTGGCAACATAACGTGCCGCCTGGAGGCACTGGTGAGTTCGTGGTGGAAGCCGCAGGCGATCGTCACCTGCTTTCTGGTATCTGGTCGTTACTCATTGAGCCTCGGCCCGAGGGCAACGGATATCGGCCAAACCCAAAATTCCAAACCTTCAATGCCCGCAGTGACCGACTGACCAGCAGCCCGCTCTGGAAAAAGGCTTACCCTTCCAAACGCTGCATCGTGCCGGTGAGTGCGTTCCATGAATGGAAAGGAAAGCAGGTCTACAACATTCATCCAGAGAATGAAGCGACGGCATTGGCCGGGTTATGGCAGTCCTGGCATTTCAATCACGAGGCCGTAAACTCTTTCACCGTCATCACGCTCCCGCCACACCCTAGATTCAGCCATATTCATGGGAAGAGCATTCCTCTCATGCTGCGGCCTGAAGAATTTGATCTCTGGCTGGATTCAGGCTTTCATCAAGTCGAGGCGTTTCAGAAACTCATGAAGACACACCTTCCGGCGCCGCTGGTGTGCGAACCAGTGCGTAGCCCAAAAGATCTGGAACTTGTCGGGGAGTCAGAGCTTCTGCCTGCAGACTAAGACCCGCGTATGCGTTGGTTTAAATGACCTGATGGTATGTCATAAAGGCGTTTTTCTCATCAGTTGGCCCAAAAGCCGAGGGCTTCTACTCCGTTTCCACGGAAGGTTTAAAATTTGTGCGAAATTAGTTGACCACTACATACCCTCCCCCTCCCCTTCTAACTCCCCTAAAGCCAATCGTTACTCGTCATATAACGACTCGAATCCACCTAGACCAACGTCAACAGTGCAGAAGTGAAGCGAGATTCGCATTGCCGTCAATAAAATGCGTAATGCACCCTGATTAGATCAAGAGTGTGTATAAATTGCATTAAACGACCTAGAAGTTCAGTATATTGACATGAAGCACAGGAAAAATGCCAATTAGTCAACAGATTGAGGCGCAAAGAGGCGATGAAAACGAAGCAGGGGCTGCTGAAGGCCGTGAATCAAGAGATCCAGCAATTAAGGGTGCTGGCGGCCAGCATTGAGGCCTCCGATGAGCCAGATCTTCACCCGATCACAGAGCTGGCGTCCGTACTTGAGAAACGCCGGCAGAATCTGGGACTAAAGCCTCATGAGGTTGCAGAACTGTGCGGCCTGTCCGCAAACACCTATCGGGCGATGGAGCTCGACAAAGGCAACCCCACGATCAACACCCTCAAAAGCGTTGGCCAAGTGCTCAACTACAAGATCTGGATCGAATTGATATGAAAGCACTGGTCAAAATGAGCGGGCATGTTGCGGGTATCCTGGAGCGGTAACCATTGAACTGCTTGATTTGCCTTAAAACTCTGCCAAAGAGCGCAACATCGGATTACCACCCCAACTGTCTTGAGCGAATGTTCGGCACCCGGAAGGTTGATCTGCGCCTGCCTGAGACTCGAAAAGACCTGGTGACGGCCATGCCCAAACAGACTCACGG
>Ga0136558_1002029_pt1 | contig 9954 bp, 9 predicted proteins | sample AntRauTorckE6833_FD_101391 | JGI IMG/M metagenome (GOLD analysis project Ga0136558, IMG submission 101391) | Saline lake microbial communities from Rauer Islands, Antarctica - Metagenome Torckler E6 #833 | ecosystem: Environmental > Aquatic > Non-marine Saline and Alkaline > Saline | place...
AAAATGTTAGAATGGATACTATGGTACAATACAAAGAGATTTCACTGGAGTTTAGATTTAATGACTCCTGTGGATTATTTGATAAAAAATAATATGGTTTCCAATATGAGGTGGACTAGCACAGTTTATTGATAAAATAATATAACTGCGCTAAACTAATTACATATGAATAATGATATAAGTAATAATCCACCCAAGGGAACCAGTGATTGGTTACCAAAAGAGTTTGCTATTCGGCAATATATTTTTGATACCTGGAAAAATGTTTGTCAGTCATATGGCTTTGAAGCATATTTAACACCCCTATTAGAAAATGCTCAAATATATAAAGCTAAATCAGGTGAAGATGTGGGCAATAAAGAATTGATGAGTATAACTGATAGGGCTGGCAGAGAACTGGCTATTAGACCAGAGATGACCCCTAGCGTTACTCGTTTAGTTTCAAAAATATACAATCAAGAGGCTAAACCTATTAAATTATTTTCTGTAGCTAATTTTTTTAGAAATGAAAAACCTCAACGTGGTAGAAATCGAGAGTTTTGGCAACTAAATTGCGATATTTTTGGTAGTGATTCTTTAGAGGCAGACAGAGAGATTATGCAAATGGCTATTGATATTATGTTAGCTTTTAAAGCACCGAAAAATTCTTTTAAATTATATATTAATAGTAGAGATCTAATTGAATCAGTGCTTGATTTAGCTAAGATTAAAAATAGTGATAAGATAGTGGTGATTAGGTTAATGGACAAGTGGAATAAGATAAAAAAAGATGATATAGAAAAAACTTTTAATGATATTGATGTTAAAGACAGTGCTTTTGATATTATTTCTAAATTTATGAACTCTCAAGACGAAAATCAGTTACTTAAAGAGTTACCAAAATTAAAAGATAGCCAAGGTTTCAGTGATATTAATTATGTTATGCAAAAGTTATCAGATTTAGGTTATAGTGATTATATTAGTTTTAATCCAGGAGTAATTAGAGGTTTAGATTATTATGATGGTCTAGTATTTGAACTATTTGATTTAAATGAAGATAATAACAGAGCTATGTTTGGTGGTGGAAGATATAATTCATTAGCAGATATATTTGGACAAAAATCATTTCCAGCAGTTGGTTTTGCTCCGGGAGATGAAACTACTAAACTGTTCTTAGAAAGTTGGGGCTTGTTAGGAGAGATTAAAAAAGAAGATAAATATTATCTACCATTACTTGATGAGAGCCTAAGAAAAGAAACATCTTCATTGGCACAAAAATTAAGACAAGAAAGTTATAATATAGAGGAAGGTCTAGAACTTATTAAGATTGGTAAGGCACTAGAGTATGCTAATAAAAAAGAGCTTATTAAAGTTATTATTTTGGCAGATAAAGAATATAAGGAAGGGAAGTATAAGATAAAGGATATGTTAAGTGGAGAAGAGCTAGAAAAAGACTTGAAATAGTTTGTTATTGATAAAAGGATAAAAAGAAATTATAGTAAAAAAATAAAAGTTCTTTATTAGTAAGGAGCTTTTTTTCTTGCTCTACCACTTCTTATCATGCTAATATTTATATATGATAAATATATTAGGAAAAATAGATTTAGAAAGCTTACCTCAAGAAAGAAGGAGGTTTAGAGCTGAAAAATATAAGCCTATCTTAGATGAGAAGATAGCTAATCTGTCTTCGCACTTAAATAAAGAGTATGGTGAAGTTTTTGAAGATGATTTAAGTATTTCTTTAAACAATGAAGAGGACAAGTCTTTTATAGATGAAAGAGAAGATACTTGGTCTAGAGAAATGGGAAAGAGTAAAGAAAAATGGTTAGAGGATAAAGAATTAAATAAGTCTTCTTTAGCAGAGACGGGTATTAGTTTAGTTTTAGATAAAGTTATAGGTGAAGACTTTGTGGTTTGTAGATCATCAAAATATGATGATTATAAACATGGGGTAGATAATATTATCTTAGATAAGGAAACAGGTAATATTGTTTGTGGCTTTGATGATGTCTTAGGACACAGAGGAGATGACGGCGGTGAGTATAAGAAAAATAAGATTAAGAAAATAATGGAAAAAGGTGGTGTTAATTTAAAACAAGGCCTAGGATTTAAAGATGATGGTAGTTTAGAGATTAAAAGATTATATAACTTACCAGCTTTCTACTTATCTATTAGTAAAGAAGATCTAGAGACTTTATTAGAGGGTTTAGGCGAGGAAGATAAGGACAAAGTTAGTGATTTTGAAAAAAGTATTATTTTTAAGTTTGTAAATTCATTGGAGTTTCAACTTAAAGATTTAAATACTAATAATTTTAATGATAAATTAGGAGCTAATATTTTAAAATTTAAAGATTCTTTAGAAAAAATTAAAAAGCTATTATGAACACCATTTATTTATATAATACATTAAGTAGAAAAAAAGAAGAATTTAAGCCAATTAAGAAAGGTGAGCTGGGATTATATACTTGTGGGCCTACGGTATATAACTATGCTCATATTGGTAATCTCCGTACTTATCTTTTTGAAGATTTTTTAAAGAGAATGTTTTTATACAATAACTATAAAGTAAAGCATGTAATGAACATTACTGATGTTGGGCATTTAGTGGGTGATGGTGATATGGGAGAGGATAAATTAGAGTTGGGCGCTAAAAGAGAACAAAAAACTGCCTGGGAGATAGCGGATTATTATTTTAAAGCTTTTGTAGAAGATCTAAAATATTTAAATATTATTGAGCCTAGTAAATGGTATAAAGCTACAGGCACTATTAAAGAACAGATTAATTTGATTAAAACTTTAGAAGATAAAGACTATACATATAGAACTTCAGATGGTGTTTATTTTGATACTTCTAAAATAGATGATTATAACAAATTAAGTAAACAAAGATTAGAAGACTTAAAAGATGGTGCTAGAGTACAAAAAAATAAGGAAAAATTAAATATTACAGACTTTGCTTTATGGAAATTTTCACCTAAGGATTCAAAAAGACAAATGGAATGGGAGTCACCATGGGGAATAGGTTTTCCAGGTTGGTCTATTGAATGTAGCGCTATGAGCTTAAAGGGCTTGGAAAAACAATTAGATATTCATTGTGGGGGAGTGGACCATATAGATGTGCATCATACAAATGAGATTGCTCAATCAGAATCTGCTACTGGAGATAAATTTTTTAATTATTGGATCCATGGTGCTTTCATGAATATAGCAGGAGGAAAGAAAATGGCTAAAAGTTCAGATAATTTTTTAACTTTACAAAAAGCTTTACTTGATAAAAATATTAATCCTTTAGCTTTTCGTTTTGCAGCTTTGCAAGTTCATTATAGAAAACCCATGGAATATAATTTAGATATTATGGAAAATGCTCAGTCAGCTTTAAAAGCATTATATCAGAGAGTTCAAGGCTTAGAATTTAAACCAGGGAAACTTAGTAAGATATATAAGGATAAATTTATTCAGCACATTAATAATGATTTAAACACAGCTCAAGCTTTAGCTTTAACACAGACTATGTTAAGAGATAAAAGTTTAAGTGATGCAGATAAGTTGGCAAGCATTTTAGATTTTGATAAGTTTTTAGGCTTAGATTTAAAAGAACAAATAGACAATAATATTCCTAGAATAATAGAAGTGTTAGCAAAGAGAAGGCAGAAAGCTAGAGAAGAAAAAGATTTTGCTGAATCTGATAATTTACGTAGAAAAATTACAAAACTCGGTTATGACATTAAAGACAGTGGAGATAGTTATAAATTGAAGAAACAATAAATATAAGAAATAAATTTAGAGCTTTTTTTAAATATGACACTATATATAGACAGCAGAGATAATAAAAAGATAATTCTTAAATTAATTGAAAAATCTAAGGAGCTTTATAGTCTAAAAAAAGATATTACTTCTAAGAGACAAGCCAATGAGTTATTGTTAAATATTGATAAGATGATAAAAGACAATAATATAGAATGGTCTCAGATTAAAGAGATTTTTGTTAATAATGATGGAGGAAGTTTTACAGGACTGCGACTAGGTGTTATTGTCGCCAACACTTTAGCCTATGCTAAGAATATTAAATTAAGTTCTACTACAAATAAAAGTCTTGTAGTTGATAATATTAAAATAGTAAAACCTGATTATGACAGAGATCCAGACATAGGTATTTCTAAGAAAACAATTTAGTTTTTTGGTTTAAATTTTTAAATATATCTAAAAATACTGAAGTACTTAAGGCTGTGGATAAGTTTCCACAGTTTTTTATTGTTTTTATAAGTTTTAATTAATAAGTACCGAAAAAATCATTTTATACCTATAATTACAAGTCTTTATTATGGTTGACGAGTGTGTATTAGTGGTGTATACTAAAGTCAAGGTGGTGAAAGGTGGTGAATTGAGGTGAATTATTAAATCATAAATATATGTTTATTGGAGAATACAATCACAATTTAGATTCCAAAGGCAGATTAGCTGTGCCCGCTAAGTTTCGTGTTTCTTTGAAGAAAGGAGCAATAGTAACTAAGGGTCTAGATAACTGTCTTTTTTTGTATTCTAAAGAGCAATGGCAGAAAATGGCAGAGAAGTTAGGTAGTTTACCAACTGGTCAAGCTAAAGCTAGAGCCTTTGCTAGGCATATGATTGCTGGAGCTATGGATGTAGAATTTGATAGTCAGGGTAGAATAACTTTGCCAGAGTATCTAAGAAATTTTGCCAGTTTGAACAAGAAAACAATTATTGCTGGTTTATATAATCATTTAGAAATTTGGGATGAAGAGGCTTGGAATAAATATAAAAAACAGGCTGAGAAAAATAGTAATGAAATAGCGGAAAGCTTGAGTGATCTAGGAGTTTAATATGTCAGCCATTCATATACCAGTAATGCTTGAAGAGGTGATAAGTAGTTTACAATTAAAAAAAGGAGATTTCTGTATAGATGGAACATTGGGAGCTATGGGCTACACTAAACAACTACTTAAAAAAGTTGGAAAAGAAGGAAAAGTTTTAAGTTTAGATCTTGATGAAAAAGCTATAGCTGAAGCTAATGAATTTAAAACAAAAAATAGTTTAGATAATCTGCTTATTGAGCGCAGTAATTTTAAAAACATTAAAGAAGTAGTAAGTAAACATTTTTCTTTACAAAAAAAATTCAATTGTATAGTAGTTGACCTTGGCTTATCTTCAGATCAATTGTACGACAAAGATAGAAGCTTTTCTTTTCAAAGCGATGCACCCTTAGACATGGCCTTTAGTGAAACAGATTTAAATGATACTAAAAGAATTGTTAATAATTATTCGCAAAGAGAATTAGAAAAAATTATTAGAGATTATGGAGAGGAGAGATTTTCTAAGTCTATTTCTACAAACATAGTTAAAGAGAGAAAGCAGAAAGTAATACAGAGCGGGAAAGACTTGCAAAGAGTGATTGCTAAATCAGTGCCAAAAAGATTTTGGCCTAAGAATGTAAATGTAGCCACTAAAACCTTTCAGGCTCTGAGAATAGCTACAAATGAAGAACTGCAGAATTTAGAAGAGTTTTTACCCCAAGCAATTGAATTACTTAAACCACAAGGACGTTTAGCAGTAGTGAGTTTTCATTCCTTGGAGGACAGAATTGTAAAGCATTATTTAAAACAAGAAGCTAAGGACTGTATTTGTCCAGCTCAAGCACCAATATGTGTTTGTGGTCATAAAGCAAAAATAAAAATAATAGAAGCTAAGGGTATAACTCCAAGTGAAGAAGAGGTAAAAATTAATCCAAGATCTAGAAGTGCCAGATTAAGAATAGCGCAAAAAATATAAAATATATATATTCCCATGCAAAAGAATTATATACAACAAAAAAGTCGTGTGTCGTGTAAAAGCAAACTATTAACTTGGATAAATGCTACCATTGTCGTGTGCCTAGCATTTAATCTAGTTTATTATGTTGCCGGGATAAATGATTTAACTGTTAAGGGTTTTGACCTACAAGAAAAAAAGGTTGAGGTCAGAGCCCTGGCAGTTGAAAATGATAATTATCAGGATATTGCTATGACTAAGGAATCATTATCAAATATGGAGTCTCGTATTGGTAGTTTAGATTTGGTGGCTGTAGAGAATATTACCTACATTACTGTTAGTAGCAAAGCAGTTGCTAAGAAATAATTATGAGTATATTATCTCAATTTTTACCACAAGTTAATGCTATTATGGATATTCTCAAATATTTTATGATTTCAGTTGATTAATTTATATGTGGAAACAAAGAAATAGTAAGCAAAAAAACGAATATCAAAAAAATAATAATCGCTTGTACATTGTTGTTGCGGTTATTTTTTTATTAGCAGTATCTCTTATTTATCAACTATATATTTTACAAATAAAAAACCATGATTACTTTAGCGCCATGGCTTCAGGCCAACATAATATAAGTGCAGAGCTTACACCCAAAAGAGGTGATATATATATGCTAGATTCTAGTAGTGATAAAAAGTTTAGTATAGCTACAAATAGAGACTTTGCCTTATTATTTTTTATACCTAAAGATGTAGATCATAAGGAAAAGCTTGCAGAAAAAGTATATTATGGTCTCTATCATCAGAAAGTAACAGAGGAAGCAGAGAAGCAGATTAAAATCAACGAGCAAGAAGAGTTGAACTCTGAAATATCTTACATAAATAGTTTAGACATTTCAGCTGAAGAAAAGGAGGTTAAAATAAATAGTACTAAAATACATTTTCAAAATCGTATTAATGATAGTAATTTTAAAGAAAAAAGAGACATAGCTTTAAATTTAGAGATAGATAGGAAAAAACAAGAAATATTGGATTTATTTTTAAAAAAATTAAAAAAATCTAATGACCCCTACGAACCAGTGGATAATAAATTAACAGAAGATGATATATTAAATGTATATAGCTATTTAGCTAGCGCTCAGGAGGATCCGATAGATAAAAGTTTTTTAGAAATAAGGAATTTTAAAGTTTACTTAAAAGACTTGAACTATGATAATCTTGATCCGGATATTATAATCGATGATGATGCTAGAATTACTTATCCAGGTCTTTCTCATCAAATAGAAAAATATCGCTATTATCCAGAAAATAGTTCAACATCTCAAATAACTGGCTTTGTTAGACAAGATGAAGATAGACAAATTGGTAATTATGGATTAGAAGAATTTTTTGACAAAGAATTATATGGTTTAGCGGGGTCTTTAAGTGGACAAAAAAGTTCTGGTGAAACATTTATTGTTAATAATAGGAAATATCTAAGACCTGAAGACGGAGCAGATATAGTTTTAACTATAGATAGATCTGTGCAATTTAAAGTGTGCCAAGAACTAGAACAGGCAGTTGATGATTATGATGCTGAAGGTGGCACTGTTATTGTTTTAGACCCTAAAACAGGAGCAATCATAGCTATGTGTTCTTATCCCAATTTTGATGCCAATGAATATAGCCAAGTAGAAGATATTAATTTATATAATAATCCAGCAGTATTTGAACAATTTGAACCTGGATCAACTTTTAAAACAATAACTATGGCTGTAGCACTTGATCAAAGTAAAGTTAGTCCAGATACTACTTACACAGATGAAGGACAAATAATGATAGAAGGTTGGCCAAAGCCTATACGAAATTCAGATTTTTCTACTCACGGACCTCATGGCTTAGTTAACATGAATACTGTTTTAGCTAAGTCTTTAAATACAGGAGCTATTTATGCTATGAAGCAAGTTGGCGCTAATACTTTTTCTAAATACTTAAAAGATTTTGGTTTTGGACAAAAAACAGGTATTGAGCTTGGCTCGGAGGCAAGTGGAAATATAGATAATTTATTAAAAAATAAGGTTAAACAAATTGACGCAGCTACTGCTTCTTTTGGTCAAGGTATTTCAGTTTCACCTCTTCAACTTATTATGGCTTATGGGGCAATCGCAAATGATGGTGTGCTCATGAAGCCTTATTTAGTAAAAGAAATAAATTTTGCTAGTGGCTTAGTAGAGCAGACGCAACCAAGGATTATTAGACGAGTAGTTTCACAGAAGAGCGCTTCTTTAGTTTCTGGAATGTTGGTTAATGTTATTGAAAGTGGACACGCAACTAAAGCTATTGTTAAAGGTTATTATATAGGAGGGAAGACCGGCACAGCTCAAGTTGCAGAAGCTGGTAAATATAGTGAAGATAATTATATTCATAATTTTGTGGGTATCTTACCTATTGACAATCCTCAATTTGTAGTCTTAACTAAATTAAATAACCCTAAAGCAGTAAAATATTCAGCAGACTCAGCTGCTCCGCTATTTGGTAAAATAAGTGATTTTTTGTTAAAGTACTATAAAGTACCACAAGAAAAATAATTATATGAAAAAAATATTATATATAAAATTAAAATATTTAGCTCAATTAATATTATTGCGCTACCAACCTAAGATTATAAGTATTACTGGTTCTGTTGGGAAGACCAGCACTAAAGAAGCATGTGAAGCTGTTTTAAAGCCACATTTTAAAATTAGAGCTACATATAAAAACTTTAATAATGAAATTGGGGTACCTTTGAGTATTATTGGTGTTGACAAAGCGCCAGCTAAATCAATTATTAGCTGGATCAGTATATTTTGTAAAGCTCTGACTCTTTTAATCTTTAAAAATAAAAACTATCCTCAAATACTAATTCTAGAAATGGGCATAGATAGGCCCGGAGATATGGATTATTTAATTAGCATTGTTCCACCTGACATAGCTATTGTTACTGGTGTTAGTTCTTCTCATCTACAATTTTTTAATAAACTAGAGAATATTGTAGAAGAAAAGGCTAAGTTGATACAAGTTTTAAAAAAAGAAAAAAATGCTATTTTAAATTACGATAATGAGTATAGCAGGAATATGAATAAAATTAGTAAAGCTAAAGTTATTAGTTATGGATTAGACGAAAATGCTGATTTAAGAGCTGAAGATTTAATCTTTAATTTTGAACGTTATAATAATGAAGATATCAATTTTGATAAGATACAAGGAATTAATTTTAAGTTAAATTGGCAAGGATCAACAGTGCCTGCTAAAATACCTAATGCTATTAGTTTTAGCGCTGTTTATGCAGCTTTAGCAGCTATTAGTTGTGCTTTATCACTAGGATTAAATTTGGTGAAGGCACAAGAAGGTTTAAATAACTTTAAAATGCCTAAAGGTAGAATGAATTTAATAAAAGGAATAAAGAATTCCTATATTATTGATGACACATACAATTCATCCCCGACATCATCACTGACAGCCTTGAACTTAGTAGAACAGATAAAGTTTAAAGACTCAAGAAAAATGATTGTTATGGGTGAAATGTTAGAACTAGGACTGTATACAGAAGAGGGACACAGAGAGGTGGGTAAAAAGATCGCTAGCATTAACCCAGCTTTATTAATTGCCATAGGAGAAAAAGCTAGAGATATTGTTAGAGGTGCCAAGGAATCAGGTTTTAATGATAATAAATGTTTCTATTTTAATGAAAGCGCAGAGGCTGGAAAATTTATTCAAGAAAAAATTAAAGAAAATGATTTAATATTTATTAAAGGCTCTCAAGGTGTAAGAATGGAAAAAATTGTTAAAGAGATAATGTTTAAACCCTTGCGAGCAAAAGATATCTTAGTAAGACAAGAAGAAAACTGGTTATGAATATTTTAATTTTAGGAGCTAATGGTAATTTGGGTACACAGATCCAAAATCAATTTAGTGCTACAGACAATTTAATATCTTTAGATAAGCAAGATTTAAATCTTTTAGATCTTTTTGCTGTAGAAAAAAAACTTAAATCTTTAGCTGTTGGTATGATTATAAACTGCGCAGCCTATAATAATGTTGATAAATGTGAAGAAGATAAAGAAAGTTGGCAATTAGCCCTAAGACTAAACGCAGAACTTCCAGAATTCTTAGCTAATTTTGCTTTAAAGAATAAAATGAGATTAATACATTATTCGTCAGATTATGTGTTTGGAAAAGAAGATAGAAAGGAGCC
>Ga0136558_1002039_pt1 | contig 9924 bp, 10 predicted proteins | sample AntRauTorckE6833_FD_101391 | JGI IMG/M metagenome (GOLD analysis project Ga0136558, IMG submission 101391) | Saline lake microbial communities from Rauer Islands, Antarctica - Metagenome Torckler E6 #833 | ecosystem: Environmental > Aquatic > Non-marine Saline and Alkaline > Saline | place...
AGAAAATCACGAATCATTAGCCTCAACATTGCTTTCATAGCTTCTGCGCAAACCTCTGGCGGCCAGGCGATTTCAACCATTACGGGCATGGTTAGCGCCCCGTTCAAACAACTGGGCAATTTCTTTGCAAACCGACCGGTATTTGCCCAGGTAGGCCCGTCTGACACGGCCGAGTGGGCCGGCGTTGACCGTTATGATATCCCGCAGGCCTGCCAAAACCTCGACCCCATGGATCCAGATTACCTGCAAAAGGCCACAAATGCGCCACCAGAAGTCCCAAGGGAATGGGAAGTGATCGGCGATCAAGCCGCGTTCTGGGACGCTGTTTATGAAGTTATCGGTCAAGACGACCCATCCAATAAGGCACCAGGTATTTACAACTGCCTGCTGCTCGATCAACGCGTCCGCGGCGGCATAGGCAACCTCTACGGCTACACCGACGACGGTGGCTACGTGCCAAGCGAAGTCCGGCCGCCAGCCGAAACGCTTACCGGCGCTATCGGTGAGCTACAGTGTCCGGCGAACGCTACCGTTACGCGCGTCGTTGGTACGACAACGTACTACCAACTACCCGAAGCGCCCAACGGCGAATATAGTATTTACTCCGTGCCGTCACGCCGGTTTGGCCAGAAAGAATTGATTTGCGTACTATACACTGCCGCCATTAATTACCAAAAAATATATGGCGACGAGTCGAAAATGGATATCGGCGACTTAAACGCTCAAGGGCACGCTTCGCACAAATGGGGTATCGGCGTCGACCTGGATGCCGCCGGCAGCGTGCGAGCCGCCGACAACACCAAACCAGGCTACAGCCCAGAGGCCACAATTGAGCTCGGTAAAGCTCTACTGAACACTGGCTTGATAAAGAATATTTGGTACTGCGGTAGGGGGTCAACCATAGGCAGTCAAAGCAGCGCCGACGGCACCCTGGAAGCTATCCGCGCGTATGCTGAGAGTATTGGTAAGCCGGTGAATATCAAATGCTTAAAGGGTCACTACAACCACTTCCATGTTGATCTAACTATCCCGAAAGGGGATCTGTACACCCCCGCATGATCAACCACATGCCTATTTTAAAAATCCGGACTTGGCAACGTTTATTGATTAATGTTGGCACTTGCTTGGTGCTATTTGGTTCGTCGGCAACGCAAGCCTTGCCGCTTGGCGGCGTCCTAACACCGTACTACGAAGCTGGTAACTTTGATTGCGTGGCAGCCAGCACGGCCGTCAGCGGCAGCCTGGACCGTTTTTTACAGGTGCTGGCCTTCCAAGAAAGCGGCGGGAACCCAAAGGCTGAGGCTGGCGGCTCTAGCGCCTCAGGTAAATATCAGTATATTAACGGAACGTGGCGCAGCGTCACCAAAACCTACTACGGACCCGGTAGTCAGTTCTCGCGGGCCAGCGGCGCACCAGAAGCCGTCCAAGATGCCACAGCTTATCTAGAGTATACGGTTAAATTCCAGGCGTTCGACGGCGACTTATTTAAGCTGGCGGTCAGTCACTTTTACCCCAAGGCCAATACCGACCCCAGTCTGCTTGACCGCCGTATTGGCAGTAATGTTATTACCGTGAGACAGTACGCCCAGAAATTTGTTGACGGCATTAACAGCGGTGTCGGTAAAGATATCCCACTTTACTACTCCACGGCACCGGACTTCCAAACCTGGTTGAGTAAAGTTGGCGGCACTGTTTCAAATACTGACGATTCGCCGCCGCAGGCTGCCAGCTCTTGTAGTGGTAATGGTGTGCCGGCGGATTCGTTCGTTTTTTATAGCCAATACGATTCTCGTTGGATAGATTATCCGTACGGTAGTAGCACAATGGGGCCAAGTGGCTGCGGCCCAGCATCGGTAGCTATGATTGTCGCAACACTAGTCGATAAAACCGTCACTCCTGTAGAAGTTGCTGATTTCGGCACAAATAATGGAGCTTATATCCCCGACGTGGGCAGTGACCACCAAAAAATGCTTGGTGATGGCCCAGAAAATTGGGGCTTACAATCTGAAAGTTTAGGTACCGATATGGACCGCGCTATCACCGTCCTTAAGGGTGGCGGCTTGGTTCTAGCAGCAGGAACTGGACCGGTACCATTCACCACCGATGGGCACATATTAGTGCTACGTGGATTGAGTGCCAGTGGCGACATTCTGGTTGGCGATCCGGCTCACCCAGAATCTAACAGCACTGAGTACCCGCCCAATGTCCTTGCCGCCAACATAACTGCTCTATGGGGAGTTACAAAATGAACAGTAGTTTCAACAAGCGAGTCTTACTTTTAGTTGGTTTGTTTATATTCGCCCTTCTGTCTATTTTCTTTTTGGTACAAGACGCCCGCCGGCCTTCTCGAGTGGACACAACGATTGACCCTGACACTGGTGAGGTTTTATATACCGAACCAAATAAAACACCAGAAAAAGATAATACTAAAGAGGGTTTCTTTATTCTTGGGTTAACCGATCTATTAAATCAGGGTATGACGCAGATTCAGCTACAAAAGACTCGTGAAGTGATTACGAATTACACGTTTAACAATTTTGGAAACGCATATAGCCGGGCAACTATTCTGCCGGGTGGCGCAGAGGATACCGGTACAGGCATCACAACCAAACTACGACTGGGTGAGGGCGACCGGCTGCTAGACTTTCGGGTCGTGTACACCGAATTGAAGTTTGTTCAAGTGTATATTAATGACCCTACGGGAGAGAAGCCGCCATATGACAGCGGTCGCTTGGAAGGCGAGGAACAGTCTGCCGGCCCCCACATACACGACAATGAAGATTTAGGTGAAGAAGATCAAGAGTAGAACCCCTGAGCGCCTATTCACATCTATCTATCGGCTAAAATTCCAAGGTCTCCCACTTTCAGCCTGTTTTTCGTTTCCAAACGTAGCCAGCTACGCGTCACTTTTGGCAGGGAATAATGTGGCAATTAGCCATGAAGTGCTGAACGACGACATCGGCGTCGGTAGTAGTAATAAAGGTTTGGTAGGGTTGCAGGAAATCAGTTAAGGCTCGACGTCGTGCGCCGTCCAGCTCGCTGAAAACATCGTCGAGTAGCAAAATTGGTGTTTGCGACCGGGCTTTGGCAATATATTGCAGCTCTAGAATTTTTAGCCCGAGTAGGAGCGTTCGTAGCTCGCCGCGCGATGCCGATTCCTGTGCCCGGTGACCGCCTAAACGGAGCACTATGTCGTCTCTGTGCGGCCCGTGCGCCGTAAAGCCGCGTTGGTAGTCCAATTCACTAACAGCGTCCAGTTTGCTCAGCAACTGACTAGCGTAATTGTCACTTGAGCAAGTGCCTTCGTAAACAAGCTGCACCGACATGTTCCTGCCGGCAATCGCGCTGTAGAGTTGCGGCAGCTGTTCATTTAAAACGCTTAGCAATTCCTGCCGACTGCCAACAATTTGGCCACCCAGTTCTGCTAAACGAATGTTCCAAGCAAACAACTGGCTTTCGGCTGTTTGCTTGCCATGCTTCAGTAGGGCATTACGTTGTGATAAAACCCGTTTGTAGCGGCGGCGAACACCACCAAACCCCGGTTTTGTCTGCTCTAATAGGTCGTCTACAAACACCCGCCGACGTTCCGGCCCACCAGACAACAGCAGCAGGTGATTGGGTTCAAAAACTACTGTTGGTACCGTTTTTTGCATATCCAGGCGGGTGTAGGTTTTTTCGTTTATCTGCACTGTTTTTTTATAGCCTGTTTTATCTTCCGAAGGTATAATTTTGACAATGCGCTGTTCTTTCTTTGTCTGGCCGTCCAGGCGCGTCCAAGAACCGCCAAACCTCACGAGTTCGCTATCTTTCGCTCGAAAAGAAGCCCCTCTACAAATCACCAAAACCGCTTCTAGTAGATTAGTTTTTCCGCTGGCGTTCGGCCCGACAATTATATTCACGCCTTCATCAAATTCATAACTCTCGTCTATATATGAACGAAAGTTTTGTAACCGAAGGGAATTAATCATGGAGTAGTTAGGAAATAGGAATTAGGAATTAGCATCTGACCATTTTCTTTTGTGAGCGGATTAAGCAGTGTAGTAAACGTCTTGAATAAAGGGGTAGTTGGGCGAGTTTTTGAAAGTCCTTATCGCTTATTTTGGCTGTATCTCGGGCGACAAGCAGTTGGTTTTGCACTTCAAAAGCTGAACCGCGAGCTATTATGTAAAAATGCTTTTTATCATTGATGGTTCCTCGACCAAATCTTTCGGCAATATTCGAACTTATTGACAGTGTGGAACGTTCAATTTGATTACGCAAAACGTCATACCGGTGGAATGGTTCGCGAACCGAAAATATCGCCAATACTAGTTGGTGGCTAGCTTGCCAAGCGTGCAATTTAGTAAATGAATTAATCTTCTCACCCATAGGTAGATTATACCGCTCGTTGAGACTGGGCGCTATTTCCTAATTCCTCACTAATAGTTACTCAAATTTATGATTTGAGGGGCATAATAAGGTGCGTGTAGTCACTGTTGGTCGGGTCTCTTAGTACACAGGGGTCAAGTTTGCCGTTAAAGCACAGCGTGATTTCTTCGCTGTTAATTGCCTGTATACCATCAGCTAGGTAGCGGGAGTTTAGGGTAATATTTCCGTCTCCAGTTATTTTTCCCTCGGCGGTGGCCGTGTTCTCTCCTAGCTGAGAGGCGATGGAGCGAATACTAATTTTTTGTTCCTGGCTATCGACATTAATGGTAATACTACCAGCACTTTCCCGGGCGAATAAGCTAGATACTTTGGTTATATTAAGCAGTTCGGAGCGCTTAACTCGCGCTGTGGTATTAAACGATTGAGGAATTAGTTTTCTATAGTCGGGGTAATTACCTTCTATCAACCGTGTAACCAACTCTGCGCCGCCGACTTGGAACAACACCTGTTGGTCGTCGTGGGTAACCCGTACATCTCCCTCGCTATCAGACGTTATACGTAAAAGGTCTGCCATCGCAGAGGCGGGGACGAGCAGACTGATTGTGTCTTGTGATTTTTTTATCGACTTTTCTGCTAATCGGTAGCTGTCGGTGGCAGCAATATTTAGTACGCCTTCGTGGGTGTGGATATATACGCCGGTTAACACTGGTCGTGCTTCATCACTTGAGGCCGCTAACACGACTTGTTGTAGTGCTTTTTTTAGTTTGTTTGCGTCTATACTCCATTCTTTGCCATTTTTCACCGCTGGCATAACTGGAAACTCTTCCGCTGCGGTTCCGTTAATAACCGATTGGTATTGAGGGGTTACGATGTGGAGTTTTTGCTCATGGAGTTCAAGATCGATTACACCACTAGGTAGACTACTAACAAATTCTGACATTAATTTCGCTGGCACGGTAATTGAACCTTCTTCGGCAACTTTTGAACCGATTAGGTTTGTAATGGCGATATCGAGGTTGGTGGCCGCGATGCTAAGTCTGTTGTTGACGGTTTTTAACAGCACGTTTGCAAGGATTGGTAGCGTCCCGCGGGTGTTAGCTACACGGCCAACTGTTTGTAGTGCTCTGCTTAGGTTTTCCTGGGTAACTTGTAGCTTCATAACTATGACTCCTTAGTTTATATAAATAATAGCTTTAATAGTAAGGGGTGTGGATACTGGGTAAAACCATCGACTTAAAGGGGTTGAAGAAACATAATTACGCACGTAAAAGTGTGGGGAAAACACGCCAGGTTTCAGTGCACAATGAACTAGTTTTTTACACACCGAAAAGGTTTTTATCACAACACAGGGTATAAGCCCGTTGTTACTACACACCAAGCCCAGGGTATTACCCACAAAGCCTACACAGCTTTTACACATAAAGCCGCTCCTTTATTTCCGCAATAGACGCACGCATATCGGCATCTAGGGCAGTTTCCTTTTGAATTTTTTCTACTGAATGGATGGCGGTTGTGTGGTCTTTGCGGCCAAGCTCCCGGGCAATCTTTGGAAAACTAAGGTGTAATTCATTGCGGAGCATATACATTGCCACTTGGCGCGGTACAACAATGTCTCTGTCGCGCTTTGGACCCAATATATCCTCAAGTGGAATGTGAAAATGTCGAGCGGTTCGTTCAACGATACTTCGGGCGCTGATGTGTCTCGGACGAGATTTAGCTGCGCCTAATAATCCATTAGCGACCGCCACATCTGCCTGCATATTATGGAGTTCACAATAAGCCAACAACCTGTTTAGTCCGCCTTCAAGCTCCCGAATATTGGTTTGGATGTTTGTAGCTAAGTACTCAACCACATCCTGCTCGAGCGTAACCCCCACTTCAAGCGCCTTGGTTTGCAAAATAGCGCAGCGCGTTTCAAAATCTGGCGCTTGCATGTCAATTGACATGCCCCATTCAAACCGTGAGCGTAGCCGCGCCTCCAGTGTTGGAATGTCTTTCGGTGGCTTGTCTGAGCTAATAATAATTTGCTTGTTTGCCTGGTGAAGGGAGTTAAAGGTGTGAAAAAACTCATCTTGGGTTTTTTCTTTACCAGCGATAAATTGCATATCATCAACAATCAACACATCAGCACCGCGGTAAAATCCCGCAAAATCCGTGTTCTTTTTAAACCTAATAGCGTCCAAAAACTCTTGGACAAACTGTTCTGTCGATATATAGATTATTCGGGCGCGTGGATTGCGCGCCAACACTGCGTTTCCAACGGCCTGTATAAGGTGTGTCTTCCCAATCCCTACGCCGCCGTAGAGAAACAGCGGATTATATTTAGTTCCAGGATTCTGCGAGATACCCTGGCAAGCAGCGTATGCCAGCTCGTTACCACTACCGACAATAAAATTTTCGAAGGTGTAGCGCTCACTTAATCCCTGCCTATAACTATGAGTCAAACTGCTGCTGACACGGCGCTGCGGCTGGAAGGATGACGGAGCGGTGCTGTTGGGCGCCGACGGCTTTTTTTCTACAAAAAGCGCTTCAGTGGAAGGGGTATTATTGCTTACGGGCGGAGCGGTGTGTATCTTATACTCAATGCGGCTAGGAGTTATGCCATTTTTCTGTAAAGTAGCAGAGATTAATTGGTTAAATTTGCGCTCCAACTGTTGTTTTATGAAGACATTGGGCACACCGATTGTTAAAACATCGTCTTTGTGGTGGAGAAGCCGGGATTTTTGAAACCATGTCACGTAATTGCCATGCGATATCGAGAGTTCAATTTCTCCTAGAACCGCCTGCCACAAATTACTGTCTTGCATGGATGACACATATCCCCCTCTTTGTTTAACTCGCACTGACCCCCAAACACTTGGCTGTATATAACTATAACAAACCTCGGGCTGTTTTCCACAAGTCGCCAATTGCTTTTGCCTCCAGAATAGAAAAACCGCAAAACAGAGAGGGAATTATCCACAGCCTAGCTTCTTACCTGTCAAATAGTGGATAAACCCAAGTTATTAGTGGATAAACCGCAGTGTATTAATGGGTTAAACATTGTTAATTTGACCATTTTTCCCGAAATAATTGATCAAAAACAAAACTCCAGATTGTAAAAATCACTGTTTTAGGTAATAATGACTGTATGCCTAAACGAACATTCCAGCCTAAAACCAGAAAACGCGCACGCGAGCATGGCTTCATGAAACGCATGGCCACACGTACCGGCCAAGCAGTTTTGAAACGCCGGCGGCTAAAGGGTCGTAAGCAGCTGTCAGCATAGTAGACTTCCTCCGCTACCCTATGTGAAGAAGTCTAATGCTGTAGCCGTACATTCTATCATCTGTTACTTGTTTAATGTAATCTGTAGAGTATGTTAGCTCGTCAATACCGGTTTCATGGCCATAATAGTTTGCGCAACGTCTATCGTCACGGTAGGACGATACGCGGTGCCCAATGGTCGATCCGCTATTGCCCGAACGAACGCCGCCGGTGTTATCGCGCCGCGATTGTGGTCAGCCGGAAGGTTAGTAAGTCGGCAGTTGTGCGCAATCGCATCAGGCGTCGGTTGTACGAGTTACTTCGAGAGCAAACCGGTGACATGCGGCGTCCGTACGACATTGTACTCACAGTATTCCAGGTTGACGTCTCAACAGCGCCATTTAATGAACTAACAGAAGAGTTATGCAGCCAGCTGACTGCAGCAGGGATCATCCCCAAAAATCCATAATTGCACTAACCCGGCGTGAGTAACCAAACGGGCGAACCGTGGTATAGTATTTTGGAACAAGGAATATTTTATGTTTGATACATTTATCGTCCAGCCCATATTTAATTTGCTCGTGCTCATTTATGCGTTGTTGCCTGGGCATAACTTCGGTCTTAGCATTATTTTGTTTACAATTTTGGTACGTTTACTGCTTTGGCCGCTAGTCAAAAAGCAGTTGCACCATGCCAAAGCTATGCGCGCGCTCCAGCCGGAACTTAAACGGATAAAAAAAGCGGCTAAAGGCAACCGCCAAAAGGAATCCATGCTGGTCATGGAGTTGTATAAAGAGCGTCAGATTAATCCATTTTCATCGCTCGGCATCATAATCTTACAGCTGCCAATTCTGCTCGGCCTCTATATTGGTCTGCAACGCCTAGTTAATGATCCGCAGGCTCTCATTAACTTTACCTACCCGTTTGTAAGCAATCTTAGCTGGATGCAAACGCTAGCAGCCGACATTAGCAAATTTGATAGCACACTGTTTGGTGTAGTTGAGCTTACCCGACCGGCGTTGAGCAACGGAGCGATTTATTGGCCAGCGATGGCCTTAGTTCTAGGAAGCGTTGTCGGGCAGTACTACCAAAGTAAGCAACTGTTACCTAACGACAAAGACGCCCGGTCATTGCGCAGCATATTGAGCGATGCCAAGACTGGCAAACAAGCCGACCAGTCAGAAGTAAGCGCTGCTATGGGTCGCAACATGATTTACTTCATCCCAGCAATGATCTTTATCTTTACAGTAAACATCGCATCGGCTCTATCGCTCTACTGGCTGGTCAGTGCTGCGGTGGCGATCATTCAGCAAAAAGCCGTTTTACAGCAAGATGAAACCGACTTGGGAGTGGTTGCTAAAAAGCCAACAGACAAAACCGTTATCGAAGGTGAAGTCATACAACCACCGGCGACAACAAAAAAACCCAATAAGAAATCTTCCAACAAAAAGCGTCGCAAGAATTAGTATCTTTCCATTTCGAACATATAGTCCCAACCAAGTAGTCCCAACCAAGAGCAAACCGCAACGAACAACGAGCAACGTGTAAAATCGAAAAAACAGATTGAAGATCGGAGCAACCGTTTAAAATTGGCTAGTAGCGGCTAGACGCAGGTTAGTCCAAAGAGGTATACTTTTAAGCGAACAAGGGGATATGCTATATGGAAGAATCGATCCAATTTGCCAAAAAATACCTAGAAGACCTATTGTCGTTTTTTGGTTTAAACACTGAGGTTCATGCTACCACCAGCGACAACGAAGTCGTTGAGTTGGATGTGCCGTCGACGCACCTAAACGGCTTTTTAATTGGTCAACGCGGCGAAACGATGCGAGCGCTGCAGTTTATAGTCAGTAATGCGTTGAAAAATAACGCTTATGCAATTGTTCGGGTAAACATAGACGTCGCCGATTACAAAAAGGCTCGCGCCGACCGTTTGGCAGAAACAGCCAGCGCTTGGTTAGAGCAAGTTAAAGATAGCGGCCAACCAATGCATTTGAGCCCCATGAACGCCGCCGACCGTCGGACAGTACATAAATTAGCCGGCGAGTCAGGCCTGGCCACTGAATCAATCGGTGAAGGGCGCGATCGTCACATAGTCCTGTTGCCCGTCGGTAGCGAAGAGAATAACGCACCCAAAGAAGCGTAATTGCCGACGTGCTAAAAAAACTCTTTCGTACTAAAAAACCCTGGCCCGTGTTTGAGCGCTATTTACAAACAAAGCCGATGCTTTTGGTCGCCAGTCTTTTTAATTGGCCGCGGCAAAAGATTCGTCAATTGTACAAATGGGTAGTTAGTTGGGCCGAAACAAAG